>Ga0247609_10004867_pt1 | contig 13293 bp, 12 predicted proteins | sample 172DNAGHGlowgp2_FD_193487 | JGI IMG/M metagenome (GOLD analysis project Ga0247609, IMG submission 193487) | Sheep rumen microbial communities from Palmerston North, Manawatu-Wanganui, New Zealand - 1728 DNA GHGlow gp2 | ecosystem: Host-associated > Mammals > Digestive system > Stomach > Rumen ...
ATTTTATGGATTCTATAGAAGCTAATGGGGTAACTTTGACGCACACGATGACAGAGCACGCAGCAGTGCCGGCAACGTGTACAACGACAGGAAGCCTTGCATACTGGAGCTGTTCAGAATGTGGCAAATATTTTAGTGATGCACAAGGAGAAACAGAAATAGAAGCAAATTCAGGGGCAACATCTATAGATGAAAATGCGCACAGTTGGAATGAAACAATCTATAGATGGATTCAAGAAAATGGAAATTGGAAATGCACAGCGACAAGAACATGTGCAAATGATAATAGTCATGTAGAAATTGAAACAGCGACAGCAACAGGAGAAGAAGAGATATCAGCAACATGCGAAACGGCAGGAACGACGCTATATACTGCAGAGTTTGAAAATGCAGCATTTGTGACACAAACGAAAGAAGAAAATGATATTTTAGCAACAGGCCACAGTTGGAGTCAACCGACGTATGAATGGTCAAATGATAATACAACATGTACAGCAAAAAGAGTATGTGAAAATGATAATAGTCATGTAGAAACAGAAACTGTAAATACTACAAGTGCCCAAATATTAGCAGCAACTTGTGAGGGAAAAGGAGTTACAAGTTACACAGCGACGTTTACAAACACTAATTTTTTAACACAAACCAAAATAGTGATAACATCAGCAACAGGTCATAATTGTGATAATACAACAACGTACACGTGGTCGAACGATAACAGTCTATGTGTAGCAGAAAGAACTTGTAATGTATGCCACGAAAAAGAGCATGAGGTGGCAATTGCCACAAGTACACAAACAACAGCAGCAACATGCGGAATGGCAGGAACGACGCTATATATTGCGGAGTTTGAAAATACAGTATTTGCGACGCAAACGAAAGAAGAAAATGATATTCCAGCAATAGGCCACAGTTGGAGCCAACCGATGTATGAATGGTCAAATGATAATGCAACATGCACAGCAACAAGAGTATGTGCAAATGATAATAGTCATGTAGAAACAGAAAGTGCAACAATAACAAGTGCAATAAAAGTACCAGCAACGTGTACAGATACTGGAACGAAAGTATATATAGCAGGTTTTAAAAATGGAGCGTTCTCAACTCAAACAAAAGACGAAACGATCGAAACGAAAGAGCATAGTTTAATAGCTCACTTAGCAGTAGCGGCAACATGTACGGAAGTAGGGAACAGTGGATACTGGGAATGTGAAAATTGTCATAAGTATTTTAGTGATGCTCAAGGAGTAATAGAAATCTCAGAAAATTCATGGGAGATACCTATATCTGAAGATATGCACGTATGGGAAGAAGTAAGTTATACATGGGCAGAGGATAATACCACATGTACAGCAACGAGAGTTTGTGCAAATGATGATAGTCATGTAGAAACAGAAAGTGCAACAATAGCAAGTGCAATAAAAGTACCAGCAACGTGTACAGATACTGGAACGAAAGTATATATAGCAAGTTTTGAAAATGGAACGTTCTCAACTCAAACAAAAGACGAAACGATCGAAGCTAAAGGACACACCTGGAGCTACGAGTGGAACGTAGGAGACGGGAAGCATTGGCATGAATGTACGGTTTGTCATGATGCCAAAGAAGATGAAGAAGCACATGCTTTAGTTCATGAAGAAAGACTAGAAACAACTCTTAAAGAAGATGGACACGTAGAAGGATATACTTGTAGCGTGTGTGATAAACATTTCAGTGATGGACAAGGAATAAATGAAATTTCAGAAGCAGATTGGATAATATCGAAATTAAATTATGATATGAACAATGATGGAAATATTAATATTTTGGATATACAGATGCTATTTAATTTATTAGTAGCTAACGCTGTATAAGTGAAAAATGATGTTATACAGTAACAGATGACAAGAATAATGTGCAAAAATAAAAATGAGTAAGAAGAATACAATGTCAAAGAAAAGAGATAATATAAGGGATATGATATACAAGCTGAGAAGTTAATAAAAGAAAATAGGGAGACAAAATCAATAAAAGAACAGAGAATATCAATAAGCACAATTAGGGGGAGGATAATAGCGGCCTGACCTGGATTATTGAATTTAGGAGGAGGTACATGTATGCCAAAAGTAGTTCCCTTAAGTTAGTAAAGAAAATACTATCCCTTTGGTGGTCAAGACACTGAAGATGGCAAGGTTAAAGTAAAACTCTCATTTTATTGTAGAATTTTAAAAGTTTATATGCAAGCATTTTATAATTATAGCGTCCCCTGCGATAAGCACGTAAAAATTTGTACCTTTGACGGTAAAAAAACTAGGCTTTTTATGGATAAATAATAAAAAATTAAGTTCTACCAATAGGCTTTTTGACTATGAAACTGTTGTAATTGAACCTAAAACAAAGTACTCTCTGGAAGCAAAAGAAGATGAGTATTCTTTAACTTTTCACCGTAATAATGAAATTTATTTTTTTATTAGCGGGCGAATTGTAAAATCAGAAAATTTCTCAAATCTTAATCGCGTTTTTACATTTTTTAGTGATGATGGGCAAAAATTTGAAATTATTTTTGACGAAATGGGCGGGACTCGTAATCAACGTAGGTATCCTCCAATTCCCAATAAACTAGATGTAAATAATAATTACGCAAATGTAGAATTTGGCGTCGAACAAAATATAGATATATGTCCTATCGTTTAAATCAACAACAAAATCACAAAAAGAGTAGATGTTTCCTACTCTTTTTTATTTAGTATTTCAAAACTTGACAAAATTACAAGAATAATTTATAATAAACGCAGAAAGGAGGTGTTAATTATGAAAAAGACTTTACAATTATTCTACTCTATACTTTCTATTGTATCTCTAATGATCCCAGCTATACCTTCTGAGGCGAGCGATGTAGATCCCTACGAAGCAATGGTAGATATGTTTGAAACTGCTGAAAATGATGTGGCAGCTAGAGCTGCAAACGCTAAATTTGACCCTAATACTTGCTATACTTATTTACTTGATTTGGAAGGTGATATTGCTTGGGATTCCGAAGAAGATTTAACGGATAAATTTGAAAGAAATTGTTGTTTTCTTAAATTTAATCTGGAGCATTTTCGGCAGCAAATTCCTATTTATGCTATGGAAAAAGGCCCATATAGTGGCTCTTATACATTTAGAAATGTAAATAATCTTAAAAATTTTATTGATCCTTATTGTATTGACACAGAAAAAAAGAAGTCAGGAATATTCGAGATACATCTTTGTTCCGATGATGAATTTACATTGCCACCAACAAGACTTTATCGTATTCCTTTATTTTTTGAACAAGGAGTAGTTTATTTTTGGGATGTTGGTAATGCACGTTATTCTGTTCGTGAGAATCCGGTAAGAATGGTAATATTAAATGCTCCCAAAAGCGAAGCGAGTGTGCCTTCAAACGAACTAGTTCGTATTCTCACGATAGACAGTGATCTAACTTTCAATGGTTTATATGCTGATAATAAAAAAGGTACGTGTGAAAAGGATTGCTGTATTTGTAATGATTTTGAAAGATATAAATGGTTTATCGAACCTAAAAAGAAATATTTTCCTGAAGCTGAAGACGATGAATACTTTTTAGTAAATCAAGACACAGGTGAATCTTTTGGTGGAAAAATAGTTAGATCAGAGAAGTTTTCTAATTTAAATCAGATTTTCACTTTCATTGGAGACAATGGACAAAGATTTGATATGGTCTTTATTAAATTGGTAGTTAATAAGGAAGCATATGAAGCTTTTAAATCTAAATATAAACTAAATGAACCTGAAATTATACGTAATTATCTAGGTATTCTAGATACTAAAAATCTTTATTCTGATACAGAATTTGGCGTCGAACAAGATATAAATGTATGTCCTATCGTTTAAAGCGACAACAAAATCACAAAAAAGAGTAGATGTTTCCTACTCTTTTTTATTTAGTATTTCAAAACTTGACAAAGTTACAAGAATAATTTATAATAAATACAGAAAGGAGGTGTTAATTATGAAAAAGACTTTACAACTATTCTGCTCTATACTTTCTATTGTATCTCTAATGATCCCAGCTATACCTTCTATGGCAAGTGAAGCACCTATTAATTTCGACCCTAATACTGGCTATGCTTTTGTTTCTGCATATCCCCACGAGGACAAGAGCAATTGCAATAGGTTATTTAAAGTCAAATATAGTAGAGATTACGATGGCTTTAGTTTTATGGACATAGAAACAGGTAAATATCTTTCTGGTGACAGTAAAATGTACTATGATGAAATATCAAGACTCAAAGACACCGAATGCTTTTTTGAAATTCTGCCTTGCACAGAAGAAACCATTAAAAATGAAAAAATAAATCTCAGATATCCCAGACAAAGATTTTTCAACGAGGGCTTTGTATACTTTAAACAGATTGGACGAATTGATGGACTGGGAAAAGATCGCCCACCATTAGGTGTTAGATATAGAATTATACCCGTAAATGATCCTAAAAATCCAGAATATAGCGTACCATGCGACAAGCAAGTGAAAATTTGTGTCTTTAATGGTAAAAATTTCGATTTTTTATGGAAATTTTCATATCTTAAAGAACATTTCCTTTCTATCGACACGCTTGATGACACTAAAACCTGGGTAATTGAGCCTAAAAAAAGGTACTTCTCGGACGCTAGAGAAGATGAGTACTTTTTAGCTACTAATTGGAATAAATGTCCTTTTGCTAGTGGGCGAATTGTAAGATCAGAAAAGTTCTCAAATCTAAATCGCGTTTTTACTTTTATTGGTGACGGTGGACTAGAATTTGAAATTATTTTCGACGAAATGGGCGGAACTTATAACCAGCTCCACTATCCTCGAACTCCTGGGGAATTGAACGTGTCTGGTTTTAAAGGCAACGAAGAAACACATACTGTTAATCAAGATCCAGTACAGGAAGACTTCTACGCAGATACAGAATTTGGCGTCGAACAAAATATAGATATATGTCCTATCGTTTAAAGCGACAACAAAATCACAAAAAAGAGTAGATGTTTCCTACTCTTTTTTATTTAGTATTTTAAAACTTGACAAAATTACAAGAATAATTTATAATAAATACAGAAAGGAGGTGTTAATTATGAAAAAGACTTTACAACTATTCTGCTCTATACTTTCTATTGTATCTCTAATGATCCCAGCTATACCTTCTATGGCAAGTGAAGCACCTATTAATTTCGACCCTAATACTGGCTATGCTTTTGTTTCTGCATATCCCCACGAGGACAAGCGCAATTGCAATAGGTTATTTAAATTCAAATATAGTCATCTTCACGAGGGCTTTAGTTTTATGGACATAGAAACAGGTAAATATCTTTCTGGTGACAGTTATATATCCGGTGGTAAAATACGAAATCTCAAAGACACCGAATGTTTCTTTGAAATTCTACCTTGCACAGAAGAAACTATTGAAAATGAAAAAATAGATCGCCGACATCTATATTTAATGAGGGGCCTTGTATACCTTAAAGAGATTGGACGAAATGTACCACCAAAAGATGTTAGATATAGAATTATACCAGTAAATGATCCTAAAGCTGATTATGGAGTACCCTGCGACAAACATGTAAAAATTTGTGCATTTGATGGTAAACAAATACTTTTTTTATGGGCAAATAAAAAAAACAAGTTAGATTTTCTCTACGAGTCTAGGGACGGTAATACTTTGATAATTGAGCCTAAAAAAAGGTACTTCTCGGACGCTAGAGAAGATGAGTACTTTTTAGCTACTTATTGGAATAAATGTCCTTTTGCTAGTGGGCGCATTGTAAAATCAAAAAATTTTTCAAATCTAAATCGCGTTTTTACTTTTATTGGTAAAGATGGACTAGAATTTGAAATTATTTTCGACGAAATGGGCGGGACTTATAACCAGCTCCGCTATCCTCGAACTCCTGGGGAATTGGACGTGTCTGGTTTTAAAGACAACGAAGAAACATTTACTGTTAATCAAGATTCAGTAAAAGAAAATAATGCATCTTTAGAAGATCTATCAAATTCTCAAGAATACGATTTTATCAATTCTGGAAACTTATTCGATTCTAACGAAGAAAAATTTACGACTGATCAAGGGCAAGATTCTAAAAATTTGCCGGTTCTAGAATATAATCCATTTGATTCTTGCGGTATCGTATAAAAACACTGACTAAATTAGAACTATAAGAGTCAGAACCAGAGTTCGGCGTCGAACAAGATATAGATATATGTCCTATCGTCTAAAGTAACAACAAAAGCACAAAAAAGAGTAGATTATTTCTACTCTTTTTCTTGTGCGTAAAAATATGTGCAGCTAAAGCTGCACGTACTTATAAAAATTCCAATATTAATAATCATATCCTGAAAATGTGTGAAAACCAAGTTGAGATAGTAAAATATTTTCTTTCTCACGCATTTTCATTCGATCTAAAGCTTCTTCGTGATCGTAACCTAAAAGATGAAGCATAGAATGTGCAGTTAAAAAGCCAACCTCTTGTATCATTGGATTGCTGTGGTCTTTAGCTTGTTCTACTGCTTTCGGCATTGAAAGAATAACATCCCCTAAAATAGTAACTCCTGTCGCTGGATCTTTCTGGTAAGCTCCATTTTGTTTGGTTGGGAACGATAGTACGTCAGTTTCTTTGTCTATATTTCTGTATTTTTTATTTAATTCGCGGATTTTTTCATTATCTACAAAAGTTACACTTACTTGAACCGATCCCTCAAAATTTTCCAGTCTTAAAGCTGCTATACACGCCCTCCTTACTATCATTCTAAGTCCCGTTGGTATTTTCACTTCTTTTTGATCGTTGTTAATAATAACCTTTATTTTGTCCATAATTTAAAACCTCTCATAAATATGTATTTATAGCTAATACGTAGTTAAATGGATATTCATATATATGAACTACAAATTGCTAAATTATTTATATTATTATATCACACTAAAATAGATTTGTCATCAAAAAAAATACAGTTTTTTCACTTTTGTCACTTTTTACAATTGCGCACCCCTAATTGATACTCTTTTCTTGCATATTTTGACATATAAAAACTCGATATTAATTTTGTGTTTTCAAACTAAAAACTTCCTTAATTATTGTAACACAATAGGTTCAAGCTTCGCTATATTTTCTTCGCAAGTGTAAATCGCCTCTAAATAAAAATCCCCGTCAATCCATTTTTCAGTTTCTTCTTTTTTCAAAATCTTTACATTTTCAAGTTGCTCCTCTTGCTTAATAATACTTTCCTTCGCTATTTTTTTAACTTCCTCCTTGTTCCGTTTTATTTTTTCCGGTTTATATTCGTACCAATATTCTCTATCTATCCCGATTGGCAACTCTTCATTCAAAACCGTTAACGAATTACTCTTTTCCTCTTTTGTATAATTTCCTTTTATCTTCAAAAAAATCGACATAGGCACTTTTATTCCGAAAAACTTTAAAGTTTTCCTCTTTTTTACTTTGCCTGTTTTTATGTTTTCTTCAGAAACTAATGGCACTTGAGCTTTTAATATTCGTTTAGTGCGAGCAAAAATTTTTGCTCTTGCACTGCAAAGTGTACTTCTTCCGAATGCATCTTCTAAAATCCCACTTACTAAAAGTTGATCTTTTTGCACAGCATCTCCCACGTGAACCTCTGAATTTCCTGAATAAACTTCTATTTTGGTTATAAAAGCATCCATAGCAGCTTTCACATTGCACGGTTGGTCTTTCTTTAAGATTTCCGGTGGGTCTGTTTTCTCTTTTATCTCAATATCTAACCTTGATCCAATAACATTTGCTGATATCCAAGAAATGTTATTATACTTTTTCATCAACGAATTTTCAACTAGGCTCGAATTTATTTTTTTTGAATATATCCCTGGTTCAATTCCTATTTCAGTTAGTACATTTTGTATTTCCTCCTTATGAAGATTATCTAGCCCAGAAATATTTATCACCCAAACTCTAAGTGACAAAAAATATATAATCGCAAAAAAGATAGCAAAGCCCACCAATAGACCTTTTCTTTTTTTATATTTATTTAAAATAAATGGAAGTCCTTTTTTCCTTTTTAAACAAAGCTTTGTAAATGTTCTCTTTGCGATTTGCCGCAACGCTTTGTATTCTGATGCCATACAGTTGGCAATTAAAGTGTTCTCATCTTTTTTGACATTCCATAAATTTATTCCGTATTGAGCAGTTAAGTTAATGAATCTTTCCGGAAAAGATCCTTTCGCTATGAAATTTACCTGTCCGAATAAAAATCTTATTATAAATAACATAACTTTGGCACCTCTACGTTATAAATTCTATGGAAATGATAAATCCCGATATTACTAAAGAATCTACATCTAAACATTTTAAAGATAATTTCCTTCCGCAAAACATAACAATCATTTTTCCCATGTTTATCTTTATCACGTTTTCATCGTATTGCAAAATCCCTTTGCTTCCTTCGATAATCACTTCTTTATTGGAATTCATTTCAAAATGTGAAAAGTCAGGGGTTGCCTCCAAAGGTAAGTTTATCTTTTCAAAAATCTTTCTGCCCACTTTTTTGTTTTTATTTTTTTCTCCCCATAACCCCATTTTAAATTGTCCCCTCTAAATACATTTATATCTTTAATGAGAAACGCTCGATAAATAATTATAAAAGTATATTCTCTGAGCAATAAAACTTCAATGTTTCATATATATTATATGGGGTGAAATTTAATGATAATAAACCTTAGATTGTCTAAAATTAATATTATAAAAACTGCTATTTGCATTCTTGTCATATCAAGCTTTTTTATTTTTTCTAGCTATTCAACAACCGGTGCTAAAATTGGCCTAAGTTATTGCCTTGAAACTTTAATTCCTTCTCTTTTTCCGTTTATTATCGTCTCTCTTTTTGCTGTGTACTCTGGTGTTGCTGAAAAATTAGGAAAAATTCTAACTCCTCTTACAAAATTATTGTTTGACTTGCCGGGAGAAGCTGGATCTGCAATTTTGATTGGGATTTTAGGAGGATACCCAACCGGTGCAAATGGAATTATGGCTCTATATAAAAAAAATTTGATTTCGAAAAATCAAACTGAAAAAATGTTATATTTTACAATTGCAGCAGGCCCTGGTTTTATTATAAACGTTATTGGGGAAACTTTATTAAATAACAAAAAATTAGGGTTTATTTTATTTTTATCTCATGTTATACCGGTTTTTATGTTGGGAGGGCTTTGTAAATTTCTATTTAAAGAAAATGAAAACTCTAAAAATAAAAGAAAAACCAATATAGATAATTTTCAATCTAACTTATCTATATCCGATGCCTTAATATTCTCAAGTGTAAAAGCTTATCAAAATATGTTTTCAATTTGTACTCTGGTTATTTTATTTTCGTCCATTCTGGAAATAATCCAAAATAGTCGCATAAATACATTTTTTTTAGAAATGCTAAGAAGTATCGGGATTCATTCTAACATCGCACAATCGATCATTCCGCTACTTTTAGAAATGACTCGAGGTAGTTTTACAAGTGTAAAATTCCATATTTCTTTGCCACTTTTTTCATTTTTCTTAGCGTTTGGCGGACTTTGCGTTCATATGCAGATTTTTGCTATAACTAAAAATTTCCCCATAAATAAACTTAAATTTATATTTTTCAGATTTTTACACGGCGTTCTTTCGTTTTGCTTGACAAACTTATTCTTATTAAAATTAAAATCTTATATTTTTACTTCTAACGTAAAATATTATCATCTTAATAAAACCACACTCTCATTTTCCCCTAAAAGTATTGTTCTTATCGTCTTTTGCATTTTATTTTTGTTGTCAATCCCATCTGAATATCTCGAAGATAAAAATCTAAAATCTTGTAAAACAAATGATTTACACGCATAAAAATTAAAATTAAGGAACTTCAAAATGAATGAACATCAAATATGGCTGGAAGATCAGACTAAAAAAAATATCAAAAAAATACGAAAAGAAAACTTAAAAAAAATAGGCCCACGTTGGCCTAAAGTTACTTTAATTTGTACTTTTAAAATCTTAGAAAGTTATATTAAATCTTTCTTTTTCTATATGAGTTTATTTTCTTTCTCTAAACCTAACACTAGCTTAAACCATTATTTTAATGGGTCTTTTTATCAAACAATAAGTCCTATAAAAGATCTAAATGAACCTATATTTACCGTCTTTTCAGTATTCATGTTTTTATTTGCATTTTTCTTTTTTATCCCGTTTGACTATGGGATCCTTTTATGGTTTAGCAACTTAACTCAAAACAAATCTACAAAAATTTCTATTGTATTTTTTTACTATAAAAATGTAAAACTTTTCTTTAGAAGCATTTTCTTTAAATTCGAAATGTATTTTAGATTTACCATTCCTATTTTAATATTTTTGATTCCTGAAACCATTTTGTTTATATATACTTGTACAAAAATGCAGACAGCAAATGAAAATGAAAAATTTTTCTTTTCACTTACTGTCTTTATCTCAATAATTTTTTTAATTTTTGGAATAGCACTTTTTTGCAAATTTGGACCTAAAAATTTAGTCTTGCCATATCTTCAAACAACGTACCGCTATAACGACAAGCTTAAAACCATGTGCAAAATTACCAGCAAAAATTTAAAAAAGCTGACAACATCTAAGTATTTCAATGTATTTGTTTCAATAGCTTCTTTGTTATTTATTTTACAACCTTTGGTGATCCCCACGTTTTTTATACTTCCATATTTTTCCACTTGTGTATTCTCATTTACCAATAATTTAGGTTTATTAAGAGATCAAGCTTAACTTTTTCCTAATTTCTTTGCGCAATCTTTACAAACTGTTTTATCCATATATTCGACAATGTTATCTGATGAACCACAAAAGATACAAGTTTTTTGATATTTTTCTAAAATTATTCTTCCTTCTTCAACAAATATCTCTAAAAGATCTTTTTCGTTTAAATTCATTATTCTTCTCAACTCGATCGGCAGAACAATCCGTCCTAAATTGTCGATTGGGCGTACAATTCCTGTAGCTTTCATTTACAAATTCTTCCTTTCGATTCTATAAATTTAAAATTTTTATCTTAAAAAGTATTATCCTAGGTTAATGATACTATTTATACATTAATTTGTCAATAAGTTTTCTTTCATAATTTTTGGAAAATAATTCATATTTTTCTCATTTTGATATATACATTAATGTTGACAGTTCAAGGCTTACAACATTTCTAATAATTTTTATGATAAATAAATTTCAAAAAGCAAATGCTGCTTTGTGAAATATTTTCTCTTTAAAAATTCAAAAACATTGGAGGTAAAGATGTTAAATTATATCTGGGGCGGTATGATAATAATCAGCTTGTTATGCGCAATTATTACAGGGAGAGTTGAAAGTCTATCCGGAGCAATTTTTTCTGGTGCCAATAGTGCAATTAAGCTTGTATTCTCCATTCTCGGCACAATGGCTTTATGGACAGGTTTGATGAAAATTGCCGAAAAATCCGGATTAACTTCTCTAATCGCAAAAGTTTTATCTCCTATCACATCGAAGCTCTTCCCTGAGTATAGTAAAAACTCCAAAGAAATAAACGCAATTTGCATGAATCTAACTGCAAATCTTTTAGGCCTTGGCAATGCTGCAACTCCCTTTGGCATATCTGCGATGAAAGAATTAAACAAGTCCAATTTACATAAAGACACCGCTACTAATAGCATGATAATATTCGTAATATTAAACACAGCGTCAATTCAGCTAGTTCCTACGATAATTGCATCTATGAGATTAAATCACGGGGCTAAAAATCCTTTTGATATTGCCAGTGATTTGGATTGCTTCATTTGTTTCATTGGCAATAGGAATTTTATTAGCGAAAATCTTAGAAAAACGGGGTGGAAAAATTGGCTAGCCTCAGTTTTTACATAGTCCCTGTATTAATTTCTATTATTGTAGGGTTTGGATTAATTAAAAAAGTAAATGTTTTCAGCTCTTTTATCTGTGGAGCTAAAGAGGGCTTATACTCTACGTTTTCCATTACACCTGCGCTTATTGGGTTAACTACAGCTGTATCGATGTTAAATGCCTCCGGATTTTTAGATATATTTTCTTCATTTATAAGTACGTTTTTTAAAGCTTTTAATTTTCCGAGTCAAGTAATTCCATTGATGATACTAAGACCAATATCAGGAAGCGGATCTCTTGCGATTCTAGACAATATTTTGTCTAACTATGGACCCGATAGCTTAATTGGCAAAATCGCATCAGTTTTAATGGGATCAACAGAAACCACTTTTTACACTATAGCTGTGTACTTCGGTGCTATCAATATCAAAAATTTCCGTCACGCTTTGCCTAGTGCTTTAGCAGCAGATATATCCAGCTTTGTTCTGTCATGCGTTTTTGTAAAGTTATTGCTGTGTTGATTGATAACTTATTCTTAGGGGGAAGTGATTGGAGAGTGTGCAATAAGAGTAGTTAAATAAAAGAAAATTTCAGATGAGTAAAAAAAGAATTTACAGAGAGCAAGTTTGTTAAAGACAAAAATGAAAATTCTAAAGATACATATCGTAGTATATAAAATAACTAAAAAACAATTAGGGTTGCATTATTAAATACCTAAGATCAGAATTGACGATATCAAAAGAAGAGAGCCTTAAAAACAGATCTCTAAATTAAGTAGGGAAGGCTTTAAATAGTATTGTATAGCTTTAAAATATAGACTAAGTTGTTGGATCTTTCATTTACCTTTGTTTTTTATTTTTACCTATTTATCCCATTTCTTACAATTAATGTGATATTGTACTTTTATATTTTTTTAGTATTATGTTAGGACACTACTATACTTGCACAACGCACAAATCAACAAAAAAAGTAATCAAACAAGCGAAATTTTATACCATAAAGAGAAAATACTTGGAATTTTTTAAAGTTACTTGACGAAAGAAAGGAAAAGTGGTACAATAAAGAAGCTGAGAAAAATAGTGAATGTCAGAAAGATTAATTTATTGAATTTTTTAATATCACTCTTTTAGCTTGGTGCAGATGACGTTTTGACTGTCTGGTCAAGCTTTTTGTTTTGACAAATTTTTGTTGGCAATACGTTGTAACGATGATTGCAAAGAATACAAAACCAATTGGCGTTGAGATTTTGTAATTTTAGAGCAAAAATATGAAACGTTTTTTATAAAAATAGTTCAACAAAACAAAAAGATAAAAAATTCAAAAAAGGTGTTGACAGGAGCGAAGCGATGTGATAAAATAGTAATCACGTTGTGAAAAACAGCGAGAAGAACCTTGAAAATTAAACAACAATAAATTAGTACCCGTAATTTCTTTAAA
>Ga0247609_10004868_pt1 | contig 13293 bp, 11 predicted proteins | sample 172DNAGHGlowgp2_FD_193487 | JGI IMG/M metagenome (GOLD analysis project Ga0247609, IMG submission 193487) | Sheep rumen microbial communities from Palmerston North, Manawatu-Wanganui, New Zealand - 1728 DNA GHGlow gp2 | ecosystem: Host-associated > Mammals > Digestive system > Stomach > Rumen ...
TGATTCGATTATTGATATCGTTGGTTGCGCAATTTGCTTGGATTATCTCGACGTTAAGAAAATTTTCGTCTCAAAAATCAATACCGGCACCGGTTTTGTCAAATGTGCGCATGGTTTAATGCAAATTCCCGCGCCCGCAACCGCAGAATTGCTCCAAAGTTTTAAAATTTATCATTTCGGCGCAGAAAAAGAACTTACCACGCCCACCGGAGCCGCAATTATTAACGCGCTCGCTGAATTCAGCGAAAATTTGCCGGAAAATTTCACTTCAGAGAAGATTGGTTACGGCGCGGGCACCTGGAATTTGGAAATTCCAAACGTTTTGCGCGTTTATCTCGGTGATTTCGGCGGAAATGTCGAAAAAAATCTTTTTAAGCTTGAAACTAACATTGATGATATGAATCCGCAGATTTTTGGCTGGCTTTACGAAAAACTTTTCTCCGCAGGTGCGCTGGACGTGTGGACAACTCCTATTTTTATGAAAAAAAACCGTCCCGCGCAGATGTTGAGCGTTTTGGTTGATGAAAATCATAAAAATTCCTGCGTAAAAATTATTTTTGAGGAAACAACGACGATTGGTCTTCGCGTCATTGAAATTTCGCGCAGAATTGAGGCGGACAGAAAAATTTCTAAAGTTGAAACGAGTTTTGGCGAAGTTCGGTGCAAAATCAGCGCGTATGACGGAAAAATCGTCTCGATTACGCCAGAATATGAAGATTGCCGCGCTTTAGCTGAAAAAAATTCCGTGCCGTTTAAAATTATCTGGCAAGAGGCTTTAACTAAACAAGAAGCGCGGCTTGGTTAAAAAATTTTAAATTTTTGGAGGTTTTTTATCATGAAAAAGAGTTTTGCACTGTTTTTTATAGCCACAATGTTAATTTTTACCGGTTGCGGCAATACTATGGACGGCGCAAAAAAAGATGTCCAAGAAACTCAGCAAAAAGTCGAACAAAAGGTTGATGAAGCGAAAAATAAAGCTGAAGAAGTAAAGAAAGATGCAGAAACTAAAATTGACTCGATGAAAGCTGAAACTGCGGACAAAATCGCGGAAAATGTTCCGACAATGAACAATTCTGCTGAAAAATTTGCTATCGGCGGGATTTTTCCCGGAATGAATTTTGATGAAGCGAAAAAAATCCTCGGCGAGCCTTCCGGTCAAGATGACGACGAATCTTTCTTTTCTAACGGTATAACTCTTGAAATTTCTTCAAATACTGTCGAAGAAATAAAAATTAATCAAGTTGGAGCCAAAACTGCGGCGGGAATTGCGGTTGGAATGACTGAACAGGACATTATTAACGCTTACGGCGAAGGGTTGAAAGAAATTGATGACGGAATGACCGAATACAAATATTTTAGCGGAGATAATCATATCGAATTGAAATTTTCCGTGCAAAATGGCAATATTATTGAGATAAAATCATCATATCACGATTAAAAAAAGATTTTTAGAAATAATTTCGCTCGAAATTTTATCGGGCGATTTTTTTGCTATAATCGGGGAGAATTTCAAGGAGTGATAAAAATGTTGCTAGAAATTATTTCCTACGCCGCTTTAGCTTACGTTGCATCGCTTTGGATTGATAAATTATACATGAACAGCCCCGAATTATCATTTCCGGACAAAATTTTAGTCAGAAGTCGCTATCGAAAGTATTTTTTATTCTTTGCATTCGTAATTTTATTCACTTTAAAGCCGTTGGAAATTTTTAAACTCACGGCGATTTACCTTCTTATATTGATGACAGTGACGGATTTTGAACAATATATGCTTTTTGACGTGATGACGGCACCATTTGCATTAATCGGCGGGGCTTTTGCGTGGCAAAACGGAATCTTATTAGAAAATTTTATTTCAGCGGCGATTGGTGGCGGAATTTTCTTTTTGCTGGCGATAATTTCCCGCGGAGCAATGGGCGGCGGAGATATAAAATTAATTTTCGGAATAGGAATGTGGTTAGGCGCGGAAAATTTATTAAATGTCGTGTTAATCGGCGCGATTTTCGGCGGCGTGGCGGCTTTGCTGATGATTTTGACAAAAAAAAAGAAACGGGACAGTTATTTTGCTTACGGTCCCTATTTCACGTTGCCGACAATTTATTTTTTATTTTGCTAAAAGAACAGCCGCCGCATAAAGGGTTACGCCTTTTTCCGCGTTTGGGTGAATAAAATCAACCAAATAATCTTTTTGCGGATAAATTTTCAGCACTGATTCGATATGCGGGTTAGCATTTATAAAAATTTCTCCGTTTGCGGCGCAAAAATCTTTTAACGCGGCGGAATAAGCGTCATTTAGTTTGATTTTTTCGTTAAAAGGCACCGCGCTGATAAAATCGCCGTCCGTGGAAGTCCACGGCGCAATAAATATAAATTTCGCGGCTGAATTTTTATTTTTAACTGCGTCGCGAATTTTTTTTAGATTAAAAACGTATTCTTCGGGCGTCATCGAACAAATTTTTTCGTCACGGTAACGCACGTCATTAGCTCCGAGCGCAATGACAAATAAATCTGCGTCGGTTTTAGTAATTTCATTCAAGTGTTCGAGCAAAATTTTAGTCGTCGCGCCGCCTTGAGAGATATTAAAAATTTTTCCGCGAATCAAATGTTCAACCGGCTCAAAATACGCAACGCCGCCATTTTTCGTTCCTTCCGTCAAGCTGTCTCCGATAAAGCAAACGTTCTGCGCCGCCGTCAAAGCTTTATAAAAATCGCCGCGCATTTCATTGGAAATTTCGAGCGATGCAACTTTTTTACGCATAAAATCACCTTCATCAAAAAAATATTTGCTCTGATTAAAATTTATTTCCTCGCCGAGCATAATTTTTGTCACGTGACGCAAAACTTCTTCCACGCGCTCAAAGTCTCGCGTGCTAAGCTCGCCGCGCAGTTTTTTATTTGTAAAAATTTCGTTCGTCGGCAATGCGCGATAATTTCCGTCCAGTGTCGATTCAGTCCAAAGCGGAATAATCGCCCCGCCGATAATTTTTTTCGTCGCGCGGTCGATATAAACTTCAACCAATGCGCTCGCGTCGCCGTTGTGTTCACGATAAATGTTTGCGAAATTGCCGGGACAAAACAGCGTAAAATTTTTTCCGTCGTATTCAATCGGCTGGACGGAATGAGTGTGGTCGCCGAAAATTATATCCGCGCCGCAATCGATAAAAATTTTTTGCCACGTCTGTTGAAATTTATCGGGAGCGTCAGAAAATTGCGTGCCCCAATGCGGCAAAACAATTATCAAGTCGGGAGAGAAACTTTTCGCCAATATAAAATCTTCTTTAACCGATTCGACAACTTTTTTAAAATTCGGGCTATCCTCTCCGACAATAAACGAGCTGATAAAAGAATTTGCGTTGATAAATTCGTCGGTGTCGTGATTGTTCGTGCCGTAAGTGTAAGCCAAAACTGCAATCTTAATTCCGTCGCGTTCTAAAATTTTTACGCGATGATTTTTTTTTTCTTCGAGACCGGAATACGAGCCGATGAAGTCAATTTGCTTATCATTGAGAATTTTAATCGTGCGAAATGCGCCGTCAATGCCCATGTCTAGCAAGTGATTGTTCGCGGTCGTTACAAGGTCGAAGCCGGCATTTTTAACGGCGTCGGCAAATTCGTCGGGAAAATTTAGATAAAGTTCTTTGCCGTCATCAAAATTGCTTTGAGAAAAATTTTTGCCCGTGCCACCGAGCGGTCCTTCAAAAACGCCGATAGATAAATCTGCGCGGCTGATATATGGCGTCGCGTACTCAAAAACTTCCGCGAAATTATAAGTGTTGCCGTCGAAACCACGTTTAACTTGGTCTTCAAGCAAAATCAAATCGCCACAGAATAAAATTTTAAAAGAGTTGTCAAATTTGGCGGCAGTTTCAGTGTTCATAACGCGAAAAATTTTATCAACCGGCTTTAACGCGGAAAATTGAATTGTCATCGGTAAAAACATGATAAAAAACACAAACGCCAGGAAAGTTAATCGAAATGCAACGCCTTTTATACTTGTGAGCGATTCGACAATTCCTTTTAAAAATTTTTTAAGTAAGTCGCTGAATTTATCCGAGCCGAAAATTAAAGTCATTAAAAACGTCACGACGATTGCCGCGCTGATTTGAAATTCCGTTGAATTTGTCGAAAACTTTTCCGAGAATATTAGCGTGAATGGTCTGTCAAAAAGATAAATCGCCAGAGAATTTTTGCCAGCCTTCGTCAACAGCGGAATATTTTTTTCAACCGAGCTAACCATCAATAACAAAATCGCCAAGCCCGCAACGACCAGCAAAGCCATTCGCCCGAAAAATCCGTTAAACGTTGCGTAACTGTCCGGCAAAATTTCGCGGTCTGTTAAGTTGAAAGTTTCGTAAGAAATAACGCCCATGTAAATTGTTACGATTAATAGAATCAAGCCGAGCGGGAAAAATTTTTTATTTTGAATTTCCTCTAGCGACTCACGTGAAAATAAATAGCCGGCTATAAAATACGGATAAAAGACGACAATTTTAACCGCCGCGAATTGCATATTTATATCCGCCCAAAAACCAGCCGCTAATGAAATCAAAATCATCAGTGGCAAAATATTTCTCACACGTTCAAGAAATGGAATTGACAAACGCCAGATAATCAGCGCAAATAAATACCACGCCGAATGATATGTAATGACGATTGGAATTATTCCTTCATCCAAAAGAAAAAATGCTCTCAACATAAAAAATCCGTTCAGCAGGATAAATGCCACGAACAAATTCATTATGGGGAAGAAGGAGCGCGAATGTTCGCTTTTGCTGAAAAATCCCAACACAAATACAAATGCCGGCATATGGAACATATAAATCGCGTCGACTAAAAAATTATTGAGTGGTCGATTTTGCAGGGAGAACAGACAATGAGCGAACACCACCAAAATTATTAAAAAGCCTTTGATGTTGTCCCAATATGCTAAACGTGCGTGAGTCATTGGTAACCTCGCTTTCTTCTTTAGGGCATAATGTCATTTTGTTTAAAATGTTAATCAGCGGCGAGAGCAAAATAATTATAAATTTCGCGCAGAATTCTTTTGATTGGATAAACCTACTTAAACACTTACACTGAGCAAATAAAAATTCCTGCTTACCGACAATCTATTTTTTGCTGATGAACTGAAAAATTTTCTTGCGAAATTTTCGCCGGCGGTATATAAATTAGCAAAAGGAGGTTTTGAGCCATGAAGATTGTTGTATTGGACGGCTACACGCTCAATCCCGGTGATTTGAGCTGGGACGGGCTGAAAAATTTGGGCGAGTGCACGATTTATGACCGCACAAGCCTGACGGACGAATCGGAAATTATTTCGCGAATCGGCGACGCGGAGATTGTCATAACAAATAAGACGCCGCTGACGAAAAAAATCTTGGACGCTAGCAAAATTAAATATATCGGCGTGCTTGCGACGGGTTATAACGTTGTTGACATTGAAGCGGCGCGCGAAAAAAACATTCCCGTAACGAATATTCCGACTTACGGCACGCAATCGGTCGTGCAGTTCGCTTTTGCACTGCTTTTGGAAATTTGTCACCACGTGGCGCACCATAATCAAGCGGTTCACGACGGACGTTGGGAAAATTGCGCTGATTTCTGTTTTTGGGATTATCCTTTGATAGAATTAGCCGGAAAAACCATGGGAATTATCGGTTTTGGTCGAATTGGTCAGGCAACGGGCAAACTTGCACAGGCTTTTGGCATGAAAGTTATCGCATTTGACACTATGCGCGAAATTGGTACTAAGTTTGGAGACTGTTTATTCGTAGAACTCGACGAGCTTTTTGCAAAATCTGACGTAATCGCGCTGCATTGTCCGCTTTTCCCGTCAACAGAGGGAATTATTTGCAAAAAAAATATCAATAAGATGAAAAACGGCGTAATAATTTTAAATAACAGTCGCGGCGGGCTGATTGTGGAAAAAGATTTGCGCGAAGCACTAGACAGCGGAAAAGTTTTGGCTGCGGGGCTTGATGTCGTGTCAACGGAGCCGATTAAAGGCGATAACCCGCTCCTAGGCGCGAAAAACTGCTTTATAACGCCGCATATCAGCTGGCACCGAAAGAATCCCGCGAAAGATTGATGAATATTGCTGTTGATAATTTAAAAGCGTGGATTTCGGGAAAACCTGTTAATGTAGTGAATAAAAAGTAAAATGCGGCGGATAATTTTACTTTTTTTACTTGATTTGCTGTTGACAAGCGCAATTTCTGCTTATATTTACTTCACGCGGGGCATTGACGCGGCATTTTTCACGGGATTAGCAGTTTTTATCGCATTTTCGCCGATTTGTTTAGTTTTAGCGTCGCCATTCACGATTTATTTAGCCGGAAGAAAAATTTCAGAGTTGGGAGTGACATTTAACAACCCAAACGCGCTAAAAACGCTTGCAGAAGTAAATATTTTAGGAATTTCTTATAATAAAATACTAACAACGGGCGAATATTACATAACAGACCTTGCACCGGAAGGACTATCGCAATCTGCGCTGTTGGCAATGGCAGCAAGTGCAGAACGCGACGCAGAAAACATTTTAGGACGAATAATTTACGATACGGCGGCATATCGAGCGATAAAATTAAAACATTCGACGAATTTTAAGGAATTACCCGGTTTGGGCGTTGAATCTAATGTCGAAGGGGCATTAATTCGCGTCGGAAATCCTTTTTGGCTGGAAAATTTAGGCGTATCAATAAGCGCGAGACTTCGCACAAAGATAGATCAACTCGTTGTGAAAGGAAAAACGGCTTTAATCGTGTCCACGGGGCGAATTGCACGCGGAATAATCGCTTTAAAAGACGATACGAACGACGACGCGAAAAAATTTTTAGGATTTGTCAAACGAAGCGGCTTAGAAACGATTTTATTGACTGCACAACCAAAAAAAATGACGAATCGGCTGGCAAAAGAGTTTGCACTTGATTATATTCGCACAAATTTAACGCCGGAGGGAAAATCGCGCGAAGTTCAGATATTAAAAGCAAAAGGAAAAATCGTTGCGGTGATTGGAAACGATTTTCGTGATATTCCCGCGCTAAAAAGTGCAGATGTTTCGTTTTTATTGGCAAATGAACCGCTATTGGAAGAAATAATTGATTTTAAGCCGGATTTTGAGATACAAACGCTGGAAAATTTTTTATCGGTCAGAGAAATTGCTTTAAAGGTCGTCAATGTCTTAAAAATCAATCGTCGGCTGGCATTTTTATCTTGGCTGGTGTTAATTCCGCCCGCATTGATGACTGCGCTGGAAAATCCGCCGATACCGTTCCACCCGCTGGCGGCAACGGCGGGCGTGGCAATTTTCAGCGCATTAATTTTGGCAAACTCACTGCGCACGAAATAAATTTTTGGTTGTTAAGAACTGTTGATAAAAAAGCACAGGTAGCGAGTTACAGACAGAAAAGTAGATTTAATTAATAAAAAACATTTTTAAACATGAACACAACGGACAATTTATCAACATGCCTTGACTTGCACTTTTTTTGCGCGGCAATGAAGGAACTTTAGCAAGTCGGGCGAATATTAGCTAATAATTGCTTTGAAACGGTTGACGGCAAGAGCCGACAACGCAGAAATATTTTCAGCCAAGGGGAGGCGTCCAAAGTGATTCGTGTTTTGATTGCTGATGACTCGGCTTTTATGCGAAAAGTCCTCTCTGATTTATTTAACAGTCAAAGCGACTTCGAGGTTGTCGGTACGGCGGTGAACGGTCAAGACGCCATAGAAAAAGTAAAAAAGTTTCAACCCGACGTGTTGACGCTTGACGTTATTATGCCGATAATGGACGGACTAAACGCGCTGGCAGTTATCATGGAGCAATGCCCCGTGCCGGTTGTCATGGTCAGTTCCACCACGCAAAAGGGAACTAACGAAACTATTCGTGCACTGGCATTGGGCGCGGTTGACTTTGTGAGCAAGGCGGGCGGCGCAATTTCAAAAATCGACACGATAAAAGATGAACTTCTGGTTAAGTGTAGATTGGCGGCAAAGGCTCGTGCCAGAAAAAATTTTTCCGCGAGCAAACCGCTTGTCTATAAGCCGAAACCTTCTTTCAGTGAGCCGACAACGCGCCGAATCGAAGTTAAACGCCGAACGGGTCTTGTTCTCGGTCAAAAGCCAACGATTAGTCGCATACCTTCTGCGGAACCGGTAAAAAAAATTATTCCGGGCACGGGCAAAAAAATCGTGGCTATCGGCACCTCAACGGGCGGTCCTCAAGCTTTACAAGCCGTCATCACGCGTTTACCGGCTAATCTTCCTTGTGGTGTGGTTGTCGTTCAGCATATGCCCGCCGGTTTTACAAAGTCGTTGGCAGAAAGATTGAACTCCATAAGCGAGATAGCAGTTAAAGAGGCGGAACACGACGAAATTATAAAACCCGGTCAAGTTTACATTGCGCCGGGCGATTATCATTTGCGCATTGTACCGGCAGGCGGCGGCGAACGGAAAATAGCTTTGAGCCAAGAGCCGCGTGTAGGTAATCTTCGCCCTACTGTTAATTATATGTTTGAATCAGCCGCGCAATTCGGCAGGGACTTAGTTAGCGTGATAATGACTGGCATGGGCTCGGACGGTTGCGAGGGCATGAAGAAAGTTAAAGCAACGGGTGGTTATTCCATTGCTCAAGATGAAAACAGCTGTGTTGTCTACGGTATGCCAAAAGCTGTGGTTGACGCGGGGCTTGCTGACGAAGTTCGCCCTTTAAATAAAATTGCGGAGGCTATCGTCGACGCAGTAAGAAGATAGCGGTTTCGTTTTAACCGATAAAAAAACAGGAGGAGTTTAAATGGAAACCAATCAATACATGGATATGTTTCTCGACGAGTCGCATGAACATTTACAATCGCTCAACGACGGCTTGCTCGGCTTGGAGGACAACGCCGAGGATTTATCTATTCTTAACGAAATTTTCCGTAACGCGCACACGCTTAAGGGTATGTCGGCGACAATGGGCTATAATAAAATCGCTGAATTGACGCACGAAATGGAAGATGTGCTCGATATGTTGCGCAAGGAGCAGCTGGCGGTAAACGGCGATATTATCGATACTCTTTTCAAATGTATTGATTCGCTGGAGCAAATGATTAACAATGTTGCCAACGGCGACCCCGAAGATCTTATCGATGTATCGGATTTGGTTGCGAAATTAACGGCGATAATGCGCGGTGAAAAGTCTGCCGCAACTCCTGCCGCTGAAACTGCATCTGCGCCCGCCGCTGAAACTTCTGCCGCGCCGGTTGCCATTTCCTCCGATTTGCCCGTTGTTTTGTCGGACACGGAAAAAAGCGTCATAACCGAAGCAACCAAAAAAGGTATGCACGGTATTTATTTAAAAGTCACGTTGGCTGAATCCTGTTTGCTGAAATCTGCTCGTTCTTATATGGTAATGAACGCGCTGGAAGAACTCGGCGAAGTGATTAGGACAATCCCACCCGCAGAAGATTTGGAGCAAGAAGCTTTTGAACGTTCCTTTGAAGTTATTTTGGTAACCGGCTCCGAAGAAGAGCAAATCCGCGAGGCAGTTTTGAACATTTCCGAAATTGAAACGGCGGAAACTCAAATCATCGACACAAAATCCGGCTCAGCTTCTCAAGCCGCGCCTGCACCTGCGCCCGCTCCGGTCACTGAGAAAAAATCAGAATCTACAGCGGCGGCAACAACCCCCGCGCCTACACCCGTGCAAAAATCTTCCGCACCGGTTAATAAACCTACAACCGGTGGTGGCGGCGGAAATAATCCCGCAAATGCCGCAATGCAAAAGAAAAGCCATGCCGGTCAATCCGTCCGCGTTGATATTGAAAAGCTTGATACGCTGATGAATTTGATGGGCGAGTTGGTTATAAATAAAGTTCGTCTGGAACAAATAGGTCAAACGCACAGACTTTCCGAACTCACGGAAACTTTGGAGCAAATGGACAGGGTAACGACCGACCTGCAAAATATCGTTATGAAAGTCCGCATGGTTCCTGTCAGCCAGGTCTTTAACCGTTTCCCGCGCATGGTTCGCGACGTTACTAAGGAACTCAATAAAGAAATTAATTTGACAATCGAAGGCGAGGACACTGAACTTGACCGCACGGTTATCGACGAGATCGGCGATCCTATCATGCACCTTTTGAGAAATTCGCTTGACCACGGAATCGAAATGCCTGATGAGCGCGAAGCTAAGGGCAAGCCGCGTATCGGCGAAGTTGGACTTATCGCCCGCCACGAAGGCAACAACGTTGTTATCATGGTTACCGACGACGGCAAGGGCATTGACGCTGATATAATTCGCCGTAAGGCTGTGGAAAAAGGTCTTTTCACGCAAGAAGAAGTTGACTCGATGGACGACGCGGACGCCGTTAGGATTGTCTTTTTGCCGGGCTTTTCCACTGCGGAAAAAATCAGCGACATTTCCGGACGCGGCGTTGGCATGGACGTTGTTAAAAGTAAAATCGAATCTCTTTCCGGACAAGTTGACGTTGAAACGCACGTTAACGAAGGTTCCATTTTTAAAATTAAATTGCCGCTGACTTTGGCTATTATTCAAGCAATGCTCGTTCAAGTTCAAGCCGAAATGTATGCAATCCCGCTTGCCTCAATCGATAGCACTCTTAGCATACAGCCCAACGACATTAGCACTGTGCAAAACAATGAAGTTATCGTCCTGCGCGGCGAAATTATCCCGATTATCCGCATGGAAGAATCTTTAATGGTTCCGCACGTGAAAGATACCAAAGAACTTTTTGTCGTGGTTGTGCACGCGGGCGACTCCAAGGCGGGTATCGTTGTTGATAAATTGATTGGTCAGCAGGAAATTGTTATAAAGACTTTGGGCAATTTGTTTATGGGCTTGAAGATGTTCTCCGGCGCGACGGTGCTCGGCGACGGTCGTGTTGCTTTGATTCTTGACGTTGCAACAATGCTTAACTAAGGAGGAATTTTTATGGCTAAAGACAGCGTGACGAATAAACCCGTTTCACTGGAAGAAGAAGAAGAAGTAATAGCAATGCAGGTTGTTGCCTTTAAACTGCGCGACGAAGAATACGGTGTGAATATCTTTCATGTGCAGGAAATTCGCAACCTGGTTGATATAACGCGTGTGCCCTTCGCTGCTAGTTTTATAAAAGGCGTCATAAATCAGCGCGGCTCGGTTATGCCCGTTATCGACTTGAAAAAGCGACTCGGCATTGAGGAAACGCCCTATACCTCTTTGAGCAGAATCGTTACCGTTATCGTGGGCGATTTGCAGGTCGGTATGCTGGTTGACGCCGTTACGGAAGTTTTAACTATTCGCAGTAAACTTGTTGACCCGAAAAAAACCGTAAGCGATAAGGCAATGGAAAAATTCTTGAGCGGCATTGGCAATATCGACGGGCGACTCGTCACCATGCTTAATCTGGAAGAAATTGTCAGCGCAAATTAAAAACAATTTGTAATGCTCAATGATTCGGCTTTAATTACGCATTAAACAAAGAGGTGTTTTAAATGATTGATGAATTTGACTTGACTCCGAATCAGCTGGACGCCCTGCGCGAAATCGGCAATATTGGCGCGGGCAATACGGCTACTGCTCTTTCGCAAGTCGTCAACAAAAAAATTGATATGAACGTCCCGAAAGTTTCGCTCATCCCTATTGAAGATGTTCCCGACCTGGTGGGCGGTCCTGATGCAATTATCGTTGCCGTGTTCCTGCGCGTTTACGGCAAAGCTCCCGGCAATATCCTTTTCCTTATGCCGAAAAAAAATGCGTTCTTCCTCGTCGATGATTTAATGGGCAGACCGCACGGAACCACGCAGGAACTTGACGAAATGGACATTTCCGCGCTAAAAGAAGTCGGCAACATTTTAACCGGCTCCTACCTCAACGCGTTTTTCCATTTTACGAATATTTCTATGATTCCTTCGATACCGTCGCTGGCAATGGACATGGCGGGCGCAATTTTAAATGTCGTCCTTGTTCAGCTGGGGCAAATGGGCGATCACGCAATGGTTATCGAGACAAAATTTTTAGCAGAAGATGACAGCATTAACGGACACTTTTTCCTTGTTCCAGACCCCGGCTCGTTGGGTACCCTGGTCAAGGCCGTGGGAGTTGAATAATTATGGCAGACCTTATCAAAGTCGGCATGGCTGATTACAAGGTCGGGCGCAGTCCGTCTACCCTTATTAGTTATGGTTTAGGTTCGTGTATCGGCATTTCGCTTTACGACCCGCAACGCAAAATCGGCGGGCTTTTGCATATCATGTTGCCCGACAGCACCCAGGCACGCTCAAGCGACAACCCCGCCAAATTCGCAGACACCGGTATTCCGCTTATGATTAACGATGTTATTGCGCTGGGGGCTTCGCGTTCGCGGCTCGTGGCAAAAATCGCCGGCGGCGCACAGATGTTCGCCTTTTCAAATGCAACCGATATTATGCGCGTGGGCACCCGCAACGCTGAAACCTGCAAGCAAATTCTAAAACGCAACGGCATTAAAGTTATCGCTGAGGACACCGGCGGCAATTATGGGCGCACAGTTTCTATTGATCTCAATACTGGTTCTTACAAAGTCAAAACCATTGACCGCGGCGAAAAAAATATCTAGATATTTTAACTGATATGTGGTGAAAAACCTTGACTACAGGATTTTACGGCTATCTTGAAAGCGTCATGCCTATCAAAAGGATAATAATCTCACTGGCGGTCGGCATGGTCTCATTGCTTATTGTACTTATCTCCGGGCTGACAAGCGATTTCGTGAGCGGCGCAACTGTCGCGTCGCGGACTTTTTCAGCCTTTTGTTTTACCAGCTTGCTGAGTTTTATTTTTTTGATGAGTTGCGAGGAATACGCGATTTTCAAGACGAAACGCGAACTGGAACATTTTGTGGACGATGCGCCCGTTGAGAAAACCGGCGAAAATTTCAACCGCAAGGAATATCTGCACGAAGAACCGGACGATACTTTTCGCCCGATGAATTTTAATAGTAATGCGTAAATGCTTTTCGGGACGGTGAATCAACTATGGAAAGTGACGCGAAGACAAAAGACATGACGGCACTTTGGCTAAAATATAGGGAAACAAAATCCGTGGAAATTCGCAACGCCATAGCCGAAAATTATTTGCCGCTCGTTAGGATTGTCTGCGGGCGGTTGGCGGTTAGTCTGCCGCAACATTTGGACAAGGACGACCTTTTGAGCAGTGGTTTTTTCGGGTTGCTCGACGCGATTGACCGTTTCGACATAACGCGCAATATAAAATTTGAAACTTATGCGGGAGTGCGGATTCGCGGCGCAATGATTGATTATCTGCGCTCAAAA
>Ga0247609_10004869_pt1 | contig 13292 bp, 9 predicted proteins | sample 172DNAGHGlowgp2_FD_193487 | JGI IMG/M metagenome (GOLD analysis project Ga0247609, IMG submission 193487) | Sheep rumen microbial communities from Palmerston North, Manawatu-Wanganui, New Zealand - 1728 DNA GHGlow gp2 | ecosystem: Host-associated > Mammals > Digestive system > Stomach > Rumen ...
CATCTCTCTGACAACTTCCCTGAAATCACATCATTGCTGTACGTGATAAACAACAAGTGCAACGACACTTTCGGAGATCTTGATGTTCATGTTTTCCGTGGAGAAGAGTTTATCTTCGAAACTATGGAAAACCTCAGATTCAAGATAGGGCCTAAATCATTTTTCCAGACAAACAGCCGTCAGGCATACCGTTTGTACTCAGTAGTTCGTGATCTTGCAGACCTTAAACCCGATGAAACAGTATACGACTTATATACCGGTACTGGAACTATTGCACAGTTTATTGCGGCCGGAGCAAGGAAGGTAGTTGGTATTGAATATGTTCCGGAAGCCATTGAAGACGCTAAGGTAAATGCTGCACTGAATAATATTGACAATACAGAGTTTTATGCCGGCGATATGAAAGATGTGCTGAACGCAGATTTCATTTCAGTACACGGCGTTCCGGATGTTATCATCACCGATCCGCCACGTGCCGGAATGCATCCGGATGTGGTAAACGTTATTCTGGCTGTCGCTCCCCGACGAATAGTATATGTTAGCTGTAATCCGGCAACACAGGCACGTGATATTGCGTTGCTCGACCAGGGCTACCGTGTGGCAGCAGTCCAGCCTGTAGATATGTTTCCCCATACACAACATGTCGAGGTGGTAACGCTTCTTGAGAAAAAATGTTAAGATTTGAATTCCGGATTTAACCAATAGTGCCTGAATATATCAAATAATAGACAAAATTATTTTAATGCGGATCTTTACCGTTTTTTTGGTTATATAAGACAAATCATGAAGAGATTATTAGTGCTGTTTTTATTCTGTTATACACTTGGCTCGCTCTTTGCCCAGTCGGCCGCTGATTCAGTTTCCGGCAATCCCAATAGTTATACCACAAAGACAGGTGATATAATAACACAGCCCGAATTCAAGGGAGGTGTAGAAAAGATGTATGAATATATCTCCAGGAATTTCATTTATCCCGAGGAAGCCAAGAAGCGTTCTGTAAAAGGAAAAATGGAGGTGGAATTCACGGTCGAGAAATCAGGTGCCATTACTTATGTCAGTGTGCTTAAGGGATTGGATGAATCAATAGACGGAGAGATAGTTAAACTTCTTGAGGCTATGCCGCGTTGGACTCCTGCCACAAAGAACGGCGTCCCGGTAAGGTATAAAGTTTCCATGCCCATCAACCTGCGTGCATCCAGGAAAGGTCAGAAGTCCAACCAGGACCTTATGCGGTATGATGAGGAGTAAAACAAATCGTTTTTAACAAAATCCATTGTTGTTCGTCTTTTAATTGAAAACGCTAAAACTATTTGTTATGAAAAAGATCGTATTTCCGATTGTCCTCAGTGCTATCTTATTTAGTGGATGCGATGTTTACAGGACATATGAGACATATGAGGTGATAAAGCAGGGCACAGACATGTTCGTCGATTATATTGATGCATATGGAGCTGATTGGAAACTGTCCGGAACGGAAGGGCAGCCTGGCTGCTATGTTTATCAGGAGTTCCGTTTTGACGAGATAACCGATAACGTCTTGAATGAAGGTGCTGTTCTTGTATATCTTGTTGATGCCGAGGGACGTGATAATATTCTCCCATACGTATTTCCGGTAGACAACCAGAGTGAACTGATCATGCAGAATATCAGATTTGATGTTGAAAAAGGCATACTTACGCTGATAATAGAATGGCAGGATTTCAGAAAGTATTCACAAGATAACTACCGCTTCAAGGTCTGCATACTTAAACCTGGAAAATGATTGTTGAAAAATGATAAAAGCCGCTTTGAAATGCGGCTTTTATTGTTTTTGCGGGGCCTGAAGTATGATTGTAGTAGCTCCGAGCGTTATTATTGCTCCATCCTCTATAAGAACTTTCTCCCGATCGCCAAGGATGCGGTTGAACAGGAATGTGCCGGTTAGGCTTGGAAAGTCTCTGAGCGTATAGCTGATATCGCCCGAAGAATCCCTTTTGACGGTTATGACGCAATGTCTTCTGTCCATGCTCCTGTCAGTGGTGTCAATAGGTATCGTTATACTGTCTCCGGGATTATAACGCCCTATGATATTGTCGCCTTCCTTCAGGGCGAAATTCTGACGAAACCCGAACACATTCTCTATAACCGTAATTGATCCGAATCCGATGTCATTGACCTCTTTCCGGTTGTCGGCATCTTTACGGGTCGCGGAAAGCTTGCTTGTCCCAATGCGTATCTTGAACTGTCTGCGGCAGTTCTCACACTCAAAAACCAATGACTGCCCCTCCTTGTAGAGAGTCTCGTCGAAAGTATTGTAGTGGTCACATTTGGGACAGCGAACCCGTTTCATATGTAGAGTATTGTTATTGTCAAACAAAAGCTGACCTGTAAGCCGGGTTCTGTAGGGTCGGTACACGTACTTTCCCTGTCTGCCATTAATCTTGACCTGCCGTCACCGGCAAGGCTCCGTAACCTTATGATTACGCGCGTTCTACCCTCCGGCTCAGGCGAGCAGCCCTCTGACGCCGGTATACATGAACTTGCAACTTCCAAGGCGCACAGCACTTGTGTCACCACAAGCCTGGTGGGCTCTTACCCCGCCTTCTCACCCTTACCTTGCGGCGGTTGTTCTCTTCTGCGCTTATCAGCCGTTGCCGACTGCTTCCCGTTAGGAAGTGGAATGCTCTGTGTCGCCCGGACTTTCCTCAGCCCCGTGGGGGACAGCGGCAGACCGGTCAGCTTTCAGAGCACAAAATTACACATATTTTTCTTCATCATAAGTTTATATAAGCTATATTTGCAGTTTAAAAATACAGATATTATGAGAAAATTGTTTGTATCCCTTCTCTTCTTGTCCCCGATTGCCGTCGCTGCGCAGAAAGATGGTGGAATTACAGATTCTATGCTTGGTGAGATCCGTAAAGGCTATAGTGATACACCAGCCGAAAAAGCCGTGCGTAATGCTTTGGCTGGACAGTCTATCTCAACCTTGGCTGTAAATGCCGATAATCTGGCAATGACAGATACGCATTTTTCAAATAGGGTTTCCACAAAAGGTATAACCAATCAGAAATCATCCGGACGATGCTGGCTCTTTACCGGCCTCAATGTTCTCAGAGCCAAGATGATTGTCACACATGACCTGGGTGAGTTCGAATTTTCGCAGAACTACTGCTCTTTCTATGATCTGCTGGAAAAATCAAACCTGTTTCTTCAGGCCATCATCGACACCCGTTCAAAACCGGCCGATGATCGTGAAGTAGACTGGCTTTTTGAGAATCCTATAGGCGACGGAGGCCAGTTTACCGGCGTTTCCAACCTGATTATGAAATATGGAGTGGTGCCTAAAGATGTCATGCCTGAGACTTATCAGAGCAACAATACATCTGAGATGCGATCCATTCTGTCTCAGAAACTTCGTCAGTTCGGACTTGAACTGCGTGAACTCAAAACAGCCGATGCTTCAAAACGTAAGGTGGAGATGCTTACTGAGATTTACGGTATTCTTGTCAAGTGCCTGGGTGTTCCTCCCACTGAGTTTGAGTGGGCCCGATATGATTCCAAGGGTAAGTTCGTAAGCCGTAAGACTTATACTCCCAAGAGCTTTTACGATGAGTTCATCGGTCAGGATCTGGAGAATAATTATGTAATGTTCATGAATGATCCTGTACGTGAGTATTACAAAACTTATGAGATCGAGTATGACCGCCATGTATATGATGGTGACAACTGGATTTATGTAAACCTTCCCATTGAACGTATTAAGGAGATGGCTATCGCTTCCATCAAGGACAATACCGCCCTTTATTTCTCATGTGATGTCAAGAAATACCTTGACTCGGAAAAGGGAACCCTGGATCTGGCCAATATGGACTACGCCTCTCTGTTTGACACTCAGTTTCCTATGGACAAAAAACAGCGTGTACAGACACATGCAAGCGGTTCTTCGCATGCTATGACTTTGATGGCTGTTGACCTGGACGATGACGGCAATTCCAAAAAATGGATGGTTGAGAACAGTTGGGGTAGCACATCGGGCTATAAGGGATTCCTTATTATGACCGACGAATGGTTCAATGAGTATATGTTCCGCCTTGTTGTGGAAAAGAAATATGTTCCTGCCGATATATTGAAGCTGCTGGACAAAAAGCCCAGTAAGCTGCCGGCCTGGGATCCGATGTTTATGCCCGAAGAATAACAGCAATAATTATTACATAACGAAATGAAGAAATTTCTTTTGATTTCCTTTTCAGCAATCATGCTGATGGGAGTTGTTGCATGCTCAAAGTATGAGACTGTCAAGGGTGACCCGATGAAAGCAAAAATCTACACTCTTGACAATGGTCTGAAGGTTTATATGACGGTAAACAAAGAACAGCCTCGTTTGCAGACATATATTGCAGTCCGTAGTGGAGGCAAAAATGATCCGTCTGACAATACAGGTCTTGCTCATTATCTGGAGCACATAATGTTCAAGGGAACAGAGAGCTTCGGAACAACTGACTATGAAGCGGAGAAACCTCTTCTTGACCAGATAGAAGAGCAGTTCAATATATACCGTACCAAGACTGACCCGCAGGAGCGCCTTGCTGTCTATCATGTCATTGACAGTCTGAGTTATGCGGCATCTGAGATATCCATCCCCAATGAGTATGATAAACTGATGTCGGTTATCGGCTCTCAGGGAACCAATGCATTCACTTCCGAAGATGTTACATGCTATCAGGAGAACATTCCTTCCAACCAGATTGAAAATTGGGCGAAAATACAGGCCGATCGCTTCAAGAATATGGTAATCCGTGGATTCCACACTGAACTGGAAGCTGTTTATGAAGAGTATAACATGTATCTGAATGAGGATGTGGAAAATGCTCTCTACGCAATGGATTCCGTGCTCTATAAGCATCATCCGTACGGAATCCAGCAGGTGATAGGTACTCAGGAACACCTCAAGAACCCGTCAATCACAGCCATTAAGAAACAGAAGGCTACAATGTATGTGCCCAACAATGTGGCTATTTGTGTTTCTGGCGATTTTGATCCGGATAAATTCGTTGCCATTATAGAAAAGTACTTTGGCGATTGGGAGCCCAATCCTTCTATTCCTGAGTTCAGGTATGAACCTGAAGAGCCTATTACCACACCCGTGGTAAGAGATGTTTACGGTAATCAGGCGGATTTCCTGCTTATGGGTTGGCGTTGCCCCGGAGAAAAAGAAAAGGAGAGTGAGATTGCCGGAATTGTCAATTCAATTCTGACCAATGGTAAGGCAGGTCTTATTGATCTGGATCTGAACCAGCAGCAGAAAGTCCTTTATGCCGGTTCTCAGCTTTATGACCGCGTTGACTATACTGATTTTCTTATTCAGGGATATGCTAAGGATGGTCAGACAATGGAAGAGGTTAAAGACCTGCTTCTCGAAGAGTTGTCCAAACTCCGTTCCGGCGATTTCGACGAATCTCTTATAGAGGCGGCCATAGCAAATATCAAACTGCGTCAGATGAGACAGCTTGAGTCAAACAACAGTCGTGCTATGCAGTTTGTCAATTCATTTATCAAAGGTTCAGATTGGGCTGATGAGGTTGGCATGCTTGATCGTCTTGCCAAGATAACTAAGGCCGATGTCGTGGAATGGGCAAACAAGTACCTTGGAGAAAACTCGTATGTAGTTGTATATAAGCATCAGGGCGTTAATCCCCGCAACAACAAGATTATTGCACCGGCAATCACCCCAATAGCAACCAACCGCGATAAACAGAGTGATTTCCTGACAGAGATATCAGGTTCATATGTCGCCCCTATTGAGCCGGTGTTTGTCGATTATGAGAAGGATCTTTCCAAATCTGAGTTCAGCAAGGGCATAGAGATGCTTTACAAACAGAATGAGAATAATGATATTGTTACTGCCGCATTACGTTTTGAAACCGGCAACAGTACAAATCCGGCACTTTCCCTGGCTTTTGAGTATCTCTCATATCTGGGAACCCCCACACGCAGTGCAGATGAATTTGCTCTGGAAGAGTATCAGATAGCCGGTAACCACAGCTTCAATGTTGGTGATAACTCCACAACGATAACAGTTAACGGACTATCTGAGAATCTTGGTCAGATGTTGGATATCGTAGAGGATCTTCTCCTTAATGCCGTCCCGGATGAGGATATCCTGAATAATCTTAAAGCCGATGAACTTATGGCCCGCCAGATGGCCAAGGCCAATCAGAACAGCTGTTCAAGCGCACTTAACCGTTATGTCATATATGGACAGGAGTATATCAAGTCAGTGACTCTTTCTGATGAAAAACTGATGTCTCTTTCATCGGACGAACTGCTGTCATTGGTTAAGGATTTCATTAAGAAGGAGCACACTATTCTCTATTACGGTCCTCAAAGCGAGGCGGATGCCAAAAAAGTATTCGAGGGACATCATCATTATTCAGACAATCCTGAAAAACTGGACAAGAAGTATACTCAGAAACAACTGGTAAATCAGTCAAAGGTGTATATCGCTCCATATGACTCACGGCAGTTCAACTACATACAGTATTCGGACCGTGGCGAGAAATTCTCCATGAAAGATGTGCCTGCCATTGAACTTTTCAATGAGTACTTCGGTGGTGGTATGAATACGATTGTATTCCAGGAGATGCGTGAAGCCAGGGCTCTTGCATATAGTGCCGGAGCATTTCTTTCATCTCCCTCATTTAAAGATGATACTTATAGCTTCTATGCAAGAATAGGTTCCCAAAATGACAAACTGAAGGCTGCAGTCGAGGCTTTTGATCTTATTATCAATGAGATGCCGGAGTCTGACAAATCTTTCCAGATAGCTAAGGCCGGACTTGAATCAGTACTTCGTACCAACCGTACAACCGGCATGGCAGTGCTTAACAGTTATCTGAATGCCCGGGAGCTTGGACTGACAGAGCCCCTTGCCAAAGTGGTATATGACAATCTGGCAGATTTGACAATGGCCGATCTTTTGGCATGTCAAAAGAAATGGATCAAGGGACGTACATACATCTATGGTATTTTGGGCGATTCCAAGGATCTGGATATGAAATATCTGAATACTCTTGGCAGTGTACAGGAGGTATCACTTGACGAACTGTTCGGTTATAAGTGATCCTGTTTAATTCAAAAGACGGACAGAGTATCTTACACTCCGTCCGTCTTTTGTCTGATTGAATACCTTATAACGTTAAATTGGCACTTTTTAGGTTAATTATTGGCAAAAATATTCTCCCGTTTATAACAATGGCCCGAAAGTTGCATATATTTGGATGTGTGTAGTGTTAACACAAACCAATTAATTAACCAAAACAGATAAAATGACTATGAAAAAAGTAACTAAAATCGTAGCGTTCTTTTTTACTATGATATGCTGCTGCGTGCTGGCATCAGTCATTACCACTAATCTGGTCAACAAAAAGAATAGCAATACTGTTTATGTGCCTACAGATAACGCTCCTTATACTAAGTTATCTCAGGCATCCATGCCTACTTCAGGCAGAATGCAGCCGGTTGATCTTACCGAAGCGGCAGAGAAGACTGTTCATGGCGTAGTCCATATCAAATCTACTGTCAAAGGCCGTACTCAGACAGTGCAGGAGATGCCTGACATTTTTGATTATTTCTTTGGCGCACGTCCCCGTCAGCGTCAGTATCAAAGCCAGCCTCAAGTCGGTTACGGTTCGGGCGTGATACTCACATCCGATGGATATATTGTAACAAACAATCACGTGATTGAAGATGCCGATGAGATTCAGGTGACGCTGAATGACAATAGGGTGTTCCAAGCAACCCTTGTCGGCGCGGACTCCAATACCGACCTGGCTCTAATCAAGATTGAAGGTAAGGATTTCCCAGTGATTCCAATGGGGAACTCCGATGAACTGAAACTTGGAGAGTGGGTTCTTGCAGTCGGCAATCCATTTAATCTGACATCAAGTGTTACAGCCGGAGTGGTGAGTGCCAAATCGCGTAAGATCGGTATTTATGAGGGAGGTGAGAGTATTGAGGCTTTCATTCAGACAGATGCCGCAATCAATATGGGCAACAGTGGAGGAGCACTTGTTAATGTAAGGGGCGAGCTTGTTGGTATTAATGCAGCTCTGGAATCGCCCACGGGTACATATGCAGGTTATGGCTTTGCCATTCCTACAACTATCGTCAAGAAAGTAGTGGCCGATCTTAAGGAGTTCGGATCTGTTCAGCGTGCAATACTGGGTATAATGGGCGGAGACGTATCGTCAATGCTTCAGTTGGAAGAAAACAAGGGTAAGGATTTCGGTTCAATTGATGGCGTGTATGTAAGTGATCTTACTGACGGAGGTGGAGCACTTGCCGCTGGAATAGAAAAAGGTGATGTCATTATTGCAATTGACGGCAAGAACATCAAGACTATGACTGAGTTACAGGAGACTATAGTCCAATATCGCCCAGGTGACAAGGTTTCAGTTACCATCCTCCGTAATAAGAAGCAAAAAACCATACAGGTAGAGCTCAAAAACGTGCGTGGCAATACAGACCTGATTAAAGATACAGGTTTGGAGGTGCTGGGAGCAGTTTTCCAAGATGTTCCGGAACAGACACGCCGTCAGTTGAATATCGGTTATGGCATCCAGGTCAGTTCAGTAAACAAAGGTCTTATTAAAGACAACGGAATTCAGAAAGGATTCATAATTCTGAGAGTAAATAACAGACAGATTACATCAGTATCAGATATTGAGGAGATATATAAAGAAGCTTCAAATTCGACCGATCCCGTACTCTTCATATCCGGAGTTTATCCCAGCGGCCGTAGGGCTTATTATTCCATAGACCTATCAGACAACTAACGATTTGTGCTTTATAATGACTGCAAAAGAATTGGAGTGGCTTATAAACCACTTCAATTTTTTGCATTCAAATAAGAAATTCTCTAATAAAATAAGTAAATTTGCACCCAATTCGCTTATTTGAGAATAATAGGCGATTTCAAGTCTTTAAAGAACAATAACGTTAAATACTGAAAATGAGACAACTTAAGATCACAAAGAGTATAACAAACCGTGAAAGCGCATCACTTGACAAGTATCTGCAGGAGATCGGGCGAGAGGAGCTGATTACCGTAGAGGAGGAAGTCGAATTGGCACAACGCATTCGCAGGGGAGACCGGGCTGCTCTTGAAAAGTTGACACGTGCTAATCTCCGTTTTGTCGTATCAGTCTCTAAACAGTATCAGAATCAGGGACTCAGTCTTCCGGACCTTATCAATGAAGGTAATCTAGGCCTGATCAAGGCTGCCGAAAAGTTTGATGAAACCCGTGGATTCAAATTTATTAGTTATGCTGTATGGTGGATTCGCCAGTCAATACTGCAGGCTTTGGCAGAGCAAGCCCGTATAGTACGTCTGCCATTAAACCAGGTCGGTTCCCTTAATAAGATAAGTAAGGCTCTTTCCAAGTTCGAACAGGACAATGAGCGTCGTCCGTCACCCGAGGAGTTGGCCGAAGTTCTTGATATTCCAGTAGATAAGATTGCCGATACCCTTAAGGTATCAGGTCGTCATATATCTGTAGATGCTCCGTTCGTTGACGGCGAGGATAACAGTTTGTTGGATGTGCTTGTCAATGATGATTCACCTATGGCGGATAAGACACTTGTCAATGAATCTTTATCAAAAGAGATTGACCGTGCACTTTCAACATTGACCGATCGTGAAAAGGATATCATCCGAATGTTCTTCGGAATCGGTTGTCGCGAAATGACACTTGAGGAGATAGGTGACAAGTTTGGTCTTACACGTGAGCGTGTCCGCCAGATAAAAGAGAAGGCTATCCGTCGCCTGCGTCAGAATTCACGCAGCAAACTGTTGAAATCATACCTTGGCTGATATGGTGACGGTAACTAAACCGGCTTTATTGGCAACGTTTCTGTTATTGTCGTTGTCACTCGCGGCACAGAGGTCCGGCAGGACAAAAGATCCTACACTTAATAAAGGTGAGGGACTTGAGATGACGCGTTCGGATCTTGATAAGATGCGCAATCAGAATCAGAATAAGAATGCTCGTCAGGTAGATGTGTATATGTTCGCAGCATCTTTTTCTATATTGGATTCGGTTCTATATGTTTCTGATATTCAGAAGGTCAATGATGTTGTCGTCAATAATAGATGGTTCATTAAGCAACGTTCTGAATATGAGTCTCAGTTTACGACCCATATTGGCGCAGGTGATGAGGAATCGCTTCTTACCTCTTTGTATTATTCCGAAAAGCTCAAGAAAATTACTAAACGACGTTCTGCTCTCATAAAAAGAAATGCCAGGAAGAATCGTTTTCTTTTAATTAACGTACAAGGGTTTAGCTTTTCGAAACCTTCTTTGCCGGATCCTTCCGATTAATATTGGAGATGAACAGCAACTCTTAATCCCCACCTGTCAACGTCTGGACTCTCTTTATATGTCATTCTTTGGAACCAACTGATTGACATGATATTGAAAATGTTCTCAATTCCGGCTCCAATTTCCACGAACGGCTCTTTCATTAGTGTTCCGGTTGCTCTGCTACGACCGGTCGGGTAATAGAATACTTTTCCACTGGTGTCTATCTCCGGATTATTTATGTCACTGAGTGATCCCCAAGTTCCACGGCAGTACAACACCTCCCTTAATTTGAGGTTCCTGATTAATGGCGTTCTGTTGAAAATCAGACCATTCATGTAATATACGATATCCCAGGTGAGATGCTGATCCATCACAAACTCCATTGGAGTCATTGTTTCGAATGTTTCTTTCCGATATGTGTATGACAGATTGGCATTGGGAATTATCAGTAGAGGGTAGGGGGCCTGCCCCCATATCTTGCCGGCTTTTAGCATGACGTCAAAATAACCTACAGGAGCGGCCATAAGTCTCTGGCGGTACGAAAATTCTGTATGTTGTATTGAATAATCGCTTCCCAATAAACCTTCCTTGGAGATGGCATGATTCAAGGTGAATACCGGATGCTCTGGAGTCTTGCTTTTTCTGTTCCATTTATGTTGAACAAACTTTTCATGTGGCGCGTATCTGAGTCCTAACTCCAGTTCCGTCTGTGTTATCTCCTTTACAGGGCCGCTTCCGTCACTTTTCTCCATGGGAATGAATTTAGTTGCTTCATTAACTCGGTTCCTGATAGTCCCTGTAAATGTAAAACCGCTGTGGCGTTCAAGAGTATAGGTCAATTCGGCATTCCTGACATATCCTATCAGATCGTCTGGAAGGCGCTTTAAAGAAAGTAATGCATTATCTTTATTGGTGTAGATGTATTGTTGGCCATACTGGTAAATGTCATTCTCATACTGCAACCTTAAAGAATGAATCGGAAACTCATTCCATTGTTCTTTCTTAGGCCTAAAAGAGTATTCCAGTCTTCCATAATACTTAAACCTGTCGTCGTTAACTCCATATATCAGATATCCGGTACCAAACAGATGAGGATTCAAATAAGCTGTGGTCATTCCTCCAAGCTTAAGTCTTAATAACTCCATGCCGTTGTAGCTCATCATGGTGTTTACAGGTCCTATGTAAAACGGCGTGTTTTCCTCCCTTACCGGTATGAATCCGGAGAATAGCAGATTCACAAACTGTTCAGTCCAATAATAAACCGGTACTTTTCGCAGTCTAACTAGCATTTCATGGACATCCTTTGCCTTTCCTCCATCACCGCCACCATTGTTGTTACGGTATTGTGCCCAGAATTCAGCGTCTCTTTCAGTTGATTCCGGACTCTCAATAATCTGCTCTTGGTGGCCGAAGGGTTCGCGGTCAACATCATCATTGAATCTGTAGTCAGAGTAGTATACTTCACGTCTGCCATAAATGCCGTCTATAAAATCATATAGTTTGAATTCAGCCGTAATGGATTCGTACGTCAATAGCCTGGGGTGTTCAAAATCGCGATCAAACTTTTGTTCAATATTCATATACTGCACAAAATTCAGATTGATGTCAGATGGAACATTCATCTGAATCCATTTTACAAAGTGATCAGAATCACTGGTTATGTACAGATGTCCGGTAAAGCCTAATGATTGTGCGTTTCTGGGAAAGAAAGCTAAATCCACACATCTTTCACCTTCAACCATTATCGTGTCCAAAAGGTAAAACCGGTAGTATGTCGTTGCGTAATCGGCAAATGGGCTCACAAACTCGTTGCGCAGTATAATAACCTTCTCGTTAAAAAAATCAATGTCTCTCAATGTGGCCTCTACGGCAGAGCGGACCTCTTCATCCGGAAGGAAGTCTTCTATGCCAACCCATTCCCTTCCGTGTACTATCTGTTTTTCCCGGGATGGTTTCCTCTGATGATAATCTGTTGCAGCTAATTCGCGCGTAGATACATTGAGAATGGGTTTTCCGGATACTTTTGAAGTGTCAACAAATTCATTCAGAAAAGGGAATTTACGGTACAAAGGCTGTTGCTGTTTTTCTGTAGTGAAATTATCTAAAGCAACCACATAGGTCTCATATCGTTCCCTTGATACATAATCGTTGTTGTAAGGGTTGTCACTATTCTTTCGTCTGATTATCTCTGTTATAAGGTCAACAGCCGGATTCCCTTTGTTAGAGTATTTTTCTTTTTGTGGCTTTATTACTATCTCATCAATCTCATACGTAATCTCTTTTAATGTAATGTTCAGCGGAAATACTGTGTTGACCGATAGTGGCAATTCAAATAATTCATAACCAATAGAAGTGACAATCAGTGTCTGCTGATCTACACTGCCGTAGAATGAAAAATTTCCATTGTGGTCAGTGATGCATCCTATTGATTTGTCTTTCAGCCTGACCGTGACGTATGGAAGTTTCTCGCCTTTTGTGCTTTTAACGCTTCCGCTTATTCTGACGGGACCCTGGGCAAACATTAAAGCAGTTTCCGCTATCAGCAGGATTACTGAAATGATATATTTTGCAATATGCCTTGTCACACCTTAATTAATATTAGTCATATGCAAAGATAGGCATTCTTAACCAATAAATAAAAAGACATTCAGTCATGGAAACTATGATAAATATGAGAGTCGGCCATTTTTTATATCTAACGGTATCACTTTCTGACATCTAACTTTTTTCTGAAAAAAATAGTTGAAAATATTTGGTCAGAATATAAACTCGCCGTATCTTTGCATCCGCTTTCCAAAGGGAAATCCTTGGAAAGTACATTAAAACGATCTTTGATACGATTTCATACAGACAAGTAGTACGACGGTCTTACTGTAAAAGGTAAGTCCGAGGGTAATACGAACCGTCAATATAAGAAAGGAAAACGAGACGGACCTGAGCAAAAAAGAC
>Ga0247609_10004871_pt1 | contig 13290 bp, 18 predicted proteins | sample 172DNAGHGlowgp2_FD_193487 | JGI IMG/M metagenome (GOLD analysis project Ga0247609, IMG submission 193487) | Sheep rumen microbial communities from Palmerston North, Manawatu-Wanganui, New Zealand - 1728 DNA GHGlow gp2 | ecosystem: Host-associated > Mammals > Digestive system > Stomach > Rumen ...
GCCGCCCCCTTCTCTGTTTCCCTGCAACCTGCCTGCCTTTCCGCCGAACCCGTTGTGCCACAAGCGTTTCCAGCTTCGCTAAATCCGCTTCCCCCAACGCTTTCCGCCACCAAGCCCAAAACCCGCACTGCTCAACTGTTTCAGCGAAACCCGCACTACGACTGCGTTTTATACCACTTTCACCGAGAGGTTGACTAAATTTTCATGGTTGCAAATATGAGGCTAAATAGTCAAAGTAAATTTCCTACTTGTATTAAGTTTTGTAAAGCAATTAAATTAACAAATTGGGAACACCAATTTGTTACTTTTTTCATTATAGCCAAAGTAAATTCTTGGTAAACCATTGATTTTTCAATGGTTAACCTAAGTTTTTACCCTTCCATTATATAAAGCCTACATGGTCATTTAGCCTATGTGGCTAAGTAGCCAAAGTAAATTCTTGGTAAACCATTGATTTTTCAATAGTTTACCTAACTTTTAATACCTAATTCCATTAAGTTTTGTAAAGCAATTAAATTAACAAATTGGGAACACCAATTTGTTAAAAATTTTAAAAAGGTCAAACAGATGTCGAGAAAGATAGTAATAGATTATTACCCTTCGGGTGAGGAAGATACATATATAGGATATGACTTTATTAATAAGAGGTATTATATAGGTAATAAAGGTAGTGAAACATATAGAACCACATCTACTAAAGCTAAAGAAGTATTAGATATAGTAGCCCCATCCAACACAATACCTGTGGAAGCGGTACAAGGGCTAGAGGATAATACGGAAGTATTATCAATGCTTTATTATACATGGTCAGATGAAGGAGATTGCATAAAGACGATACAACTCAACGATTATATAGAACATCCTATTGTGCTTGACCTGCAAAGAAAGAAATTGTATATAATGAACAGTGAGTTAGTATTTGACCTTACATTGAATGAAGGGAGGGCATACAGGAGTAGCTATATAGCCAGTTACTTCGAGAAGTATATAGGGTTTGGGCAAATAGAATATGATATAGATAATACTGTAATAGATATATTCGAGAAGCAAGTAGAGGGAATATATGATTTCATAATGCAGTATTATGAACCTACTGTATATAACCAAATTAGTGAAGAAAGTATTAATAATGCAAGGAATGATGACGGGGTACTGAAATATAGTAATGTATTCGGGCTTACCAATTATAATGGTAAAGGAGTGGCAGAATACACTTGTACATTGAATCCTAATGGGGATTATATGCCTGTTACCATAAATGGCATAGCAGTAATGCAGGCAAATAGTGGCTTGGTAGCCTTGGCTAATCCTATTGGAGATAGTATTAAAGTAGGAGATGAATTGTTGATAAGTGGCTCTTCTGTGGAAGAACTAGGAGTTACTTATAGTAATGACGGTAGGTATACTGTGGCAAGTGTCGATACAGATGAAGATATGAATAGTGTTACTTTTACTACACCTCTGAAAATGGATTATGTGTACCCTTATTATGAAGCATTTTTCTGCAACGGATTTACAGGAATAGCCAGTATCTCTAATACAAACAGTACTATTACATTAGGGAATGCTTGCCCTGATGTTATACAAGCAGGAATGAATATATGGGTATATGGTACTACACAAGTCGTGGATAATGAAACTATTAGTGTTGACGGTGAGTACACCGTTACTGATATATCAAGTAACAGGTTGGTGCTTACGATACAGCAAAGACCTAAATATAATTTCACTTGGAGTAGCGGTATTTGCTTTGTATATAAAGAAACCTTTTTGTCAGCTATAGAAAAAGTGGAAAGCGGTACAGCTTACTTAATGGAAGCTATGGAAACCCCTTTACCTTCGGGAAGTAGCGTTAAAGTTAAACAAGGGGAGAATAGAATATATTGGAATAATATTAGTGTTGATTCTACTACTACAACATTACCCTTAGTAAATATAGCAGATTGGCTACCTAGCCTACCTGCATTGCAAAGAGATCATGATGTGGATGTTATTGAAATAAATGTTACTGAAACCTCTGATGTATCAGATTTTCCAGTAGGTAGGTTCAATGTGGATAACTTTGCGGAGTGCGTGGAATATATAAGTACTATGCCTAATATTAAGGTACCTACAGATGCAATAAAGAATAGTATAGGGCAACCTCTGCCAGCTACAAAGCATATAAGCTACGAAGAAGGGGGTAGAGTGTACTTGAATATGGACATGATTTCTGCAGGGGTTTATAGCTTAACCTACAAAGACAAAATCAAATCATAAATCAAAATCAAATCAATAATCAATCAATTTTTACCCTGTTTTTAGCTGAAAGCTAGGCAGGGTAATTATTTTGGTGTGGCTTGTATGTAAATATATAGTGTATAAAATACACTTTAAAATGCGTACTTCATTAGTACTTGGCTAAGGGAGAGTACGAATAAAATGTCATTATTTGGTGTAAATAGTACACTTTATATAGATAATTTTACTAAATTTTGACAGAATGATATGTAGGTGGTATAGTGAAAAAGATACTTGAATTTTAGCCTTTTCAGATAATATATTATCCATTCCCACCCAATATTAATGCTTTCAGATAATATATTATCTGTTTTTCTTTTATATACATAACTGTAGGCTATGTAGCCATGGCTACATAGCCCTATTGGTTACATAGCCTTCGGAGTAGGTATGTGGCTACATAGCCCATGCTGTCATTTAGGCTTTGTAGCCCAAATATACCATAAAAAGAAAATGGGTACAAACTCTCGTACCCATGTAGTTAAAGCAATTTGAGATTTATTCTATATGTATTTTATTTCTAACCCTACTGTAAACCCTTCTTCATCCACCAATTTAAACACATCATATGCACCATCACCATATCCGCTTCGAGATACAACTCCTATAGTGTTTATATTACCAAATTCATTGTTTGATAATGTATGATTACAACATACTTTATAAAACTTGTCAACCTCTGAATCTTGGTCAGTAAATTCATTTCTCCAGTCCTCATAAGGAAATTCTTTATTACAACTGTCCTGTATGTCCTGTAAGGATACATGAGGTAATTCAGATGTAAATATACCTGCTTGTCCCGAATCAACTCCTATAACACATTCTAGCTCGTTTGTAAGGGGTTCTTCTTCATACCCTTCAAGGATAATGTATAAGGAAGCAATTCTCTTACTTTTCGTATCTACAGATACAAATGTATTGTATTCACCATTCTCTATTTCTACCTTTTCCACTAAATGTTGGTGTTCTCCAATGTAACATGGATCTGATACATATACATGATTCTTTTCTACTATTAATGTTCCTGTTTTAATGTTCATATTTTTTCTCCTTTGCTTTAACTCATTTACATTAACATTTTATCATGGTGGTGAGGTGGTTTCAAAGGCTACTTTAAATTCCTTGTTAACAATATATTTTTCGCTTGTTAACAAGACTTTTAACCTTAATTTTATTTAGTAGATACAAATTCCTTGTTAACAATATATTTTTCGCTTGTTAACAAGACTTTTACTGTGGATGCTTTTTGTTAAATATTTCAGCATTTTTTCCGAGCAGGAACCTAATAAACCCTCCCGAAGTGAAGGAAGTATTGTGCAATGTATTATACTTATTCCTATAATCCTCGAATGTTGCTCTTTCTTCTTCCGTTACTCTTGTACCTAAAGATACCCATTTTGGCATAACTTATTTCTCCTTTTAAATTCCTTGTTAACAATATATTTTTCGCTTGTTAACAAGACTTCTACCTACTTATATCATAACAAGTAAAATTGTAATGTCAAATTCCTTGTTAACAATATATTTTTCGCTTGTTAACAAGACTTTTAATTACTTGTAACTTATCCCCTTTTAAATCCTCCTTTTAAATTCCTTGTTAACAATATATTTTTCGCTTGTTAACAAGACTTTCAAAATAAATCAAAATCTTTTTTCTTGACAAGCAAGTCATAAGTAGTATAATCAAAGTCGAATACAATTTTTCATAAAATTTAGAGGGGCGGTTGCATGTGTATTATATCCCTGTATGTCTACTGTAACTGCTACCCCTCTTAAAAAGAACATCTCTAATCAAAACCAATATAAATCATTAGGGGCTATGAAGCCAAGTTAAACACCTCCAAGGCTAAGTAGCCACCTCCTTTCTACTAATATCCTTAGTAAACAAAAAGACTACCTTGTACTTATTGCTTTCTACAAGGCGGTCTTTTTTGTAATCAAATCAATAGGAGAAATTAACTCACTCTGTAAATAAATAAATCATCTTGTTCATGTTCTTCACCGTCATAAGAATTTATGAAATGTCCTCTGCCGTCTGCGTTTATTGCGTCATCTACAAACTCGTCTATATCTGATATTAAGGCTTTTACAAGTCCATTCCCACCTTCACAGATGTTTTCTTGTATCTGTCTTAACCCTTTTTCGACTTCTTCTATTTCCCAGTCTGTCATATCATCACATCCTCTGCAGTGTGATATAATGAAGTCGGTATTGAAAGCCCATAAGGAATTGAGAATATTCTCTTTTGCTTTTTCGTCTGCTTCTTCATCTGTAAGAACCGTGTATTCATGCCCTTGCTCTGTTACAAAAGGTAATTCTGCGTTGTCCTCATCTTCGGGAACTTCTGTAATTTCTGATAATTCAACTTCTAAAAATTTAGCTAATGCTTGTGCTTTTTCTTCCGATGTTTTCATTTTTATTTTCTCCTTTGCTTTAACTCATTTACAATACTATTATAACCTTTTTTACTGCATGATACAATGGCTATTCTACTTCCTTATCAATAAGTTCTTTGCAAGTATCAAAGTCAATATCACCTCTGCTAAACTTTTCAAGAGTAGGAAATATTTTTTTGAAAAAAGGTGTAGTATACTGGAAGTTCTTAATATGAAAACTATCTTTATCATCTTTATTAAGTTTGTTATCTATATGTTGAAAGGAGGAGCATTCAATGTTTACATAAGTATCTCCTACTTCTTCGCATGCTTTACGCAGAATACTATGTATTTTATTTCTTTGCCTAGCTGAAAGTTCTTCTAAGGCTCTCTCTGTTTCGTATCTGTAGCTGTCATCATCAAAGAAGGGTAATTCTGCATCGTACTCACATTTCATAGCTTCTATCCAGTCAGATAAACCCTCATGGGTATTACCGCTTTCCACAGCCATTTTCCAGTGTTCTTCCATATTATCCTCACTCCAAGAGTAGTCTATTTGCTCTTGTGTAAGAGGTCGCATAGTTTGAACATGTATTTGTCCGCTTTTTTCACCGCAAAACTTACAATCGTTGATTTCTTCAAGTAAGACAATTTCATTATCTTTTACGCCTAAAATTTTCCAGTATACTTTGCGGTTTGTCATAATTCATTTTCTCCTTTGCTTTAACTCTTTACAATACTATTATACCTTTTACTACATTGTTTACAATGGCTACTTCTACATAGGAATTATATGGGCTATGTAGCCTACACATACAAATAATAAAAGAAAAACCCTTTTACTGTATAGGAGAAAGTAAAAGGGTAAAAAAGTTATCAGTTTTGCCCTTGTTTAAAGAGGAGAGCAACCCTCTTGTAGTTAAGATAAATTATTCATAGAAATATGTAAACTCGTTTCTGTTTGCATAGTATCTCTGTTTCATAAAGGATGCTAATTCCTTTACACTATTAAAACTTTCTGTTAATACAATGCTTGTTTCAAAAAAAGTTCCGAATGCTACATGTAACTTTTGTCCTTCTTTATTAATGCTAGGTAATTTCATTTTAAATCTCCTTTTTCTTAACTACATTATTATTGTAACATTTTATGCATGATGTTACAATGGCTACTTCTAATTTTGTTTTTTGAAAAGTCTGATTAAATTCTCGATTGTCGATCGACAACGGTTTGTCGAAGCGACAACGAAAAACTAGGCTTTGTAGCCATATGAGGTTAATGATTTAAAGGCAATCAAAATCAAAATCAAATCAAGGCTACTTGACAATACTTGTTTGAAATGCTACGATACTTATACAAATGTTTTATTCAAAATCGACTGTGTGCCTGACTAGCACGCAAATCTAAAAGGTAAGGGCTTACCTGTTATATAGTTCCCCTGTGTAACACAAAGCCCCTCCCTTTCTCCCGCAAATCAATTATGAATTATAAAATCAAGGAAGGCTACATAGCCCAAAATTTTTTCCAAGAAAAATCAAATCTTTTCCACTTCCCTGCAACATTGGCTAAACAGCCTTAAATCTAAATCATAGCCCTGTGGGGGCGGTGGGGGGCGTTGAAAAAAAGGTCTACATTTCTGTAAACCTTTAATCATTCCTTCCTTTTAATCATTAATCATTTGGATAATCAATGTTACCTTCTTCATCAAAGTAGTATTCATTAGCAATCAATGTTTCTTTAATACACTCATCACTTTCAAGATACTCATAATCATTTTCTAATTGCTCATATAATGTATCACAAGCCTGCAATCTTTTTTCTTCGATTATATCAATCACTTTATCTACTGCTCTATCAAGTAAAGGTAAATCTTTACTGGACGGATAATTAAAGGAAACTAAACAACTATGTTTATGCATATAACTCCAACTAGCATTTTCTTCTATCTTAACTTCACAGTATTCTTTCAATATGTTTATTAATGCTTGTTTGTGCGGTATTTCAACATTTTTTAATAATGCATCCAAGTCTATGCTATTACAAGTAAAACTTGCTCCGCTCCCTTGACCACAAGATAAGTCATATCTGATTTTAGGATTCATGAACCCTTGTTCTTCTAATGTACGAATATACAAATCTGAAAATTCATCCATATTGGATCCCCAAAATTCAGAGTCAATATCTCTATGCTTGTCTAAAATTTTTTCTTGAAGTTCTTTTGAACATTCTTCAAATTGTCTTAATACTAATGTTTTTGTTCTTGTCATTTTTAAATCTCCTTTGCTTAACTACATTATCATTATAGCATTTTAACAGGATGATACAAGGGCTACACGGGCTACTTATCCAATGGGCTATGTAGCCCATAAATAAAGAATAACCATTGTAGGCTATTCTTGTTCTATTTTTTCTAGCATATCAAGATATTTTTTAGGGGGGTTTTGATATCCTCTTATTGTATGGGCTGATGACCACTCGTTTAAATATCGTTCTTGTATTATAAATGTTTTAAGTTTCTTTTCAGGCTCTGCATATAACATTAAAGTACCATAACCCAAACAACCCTCTTCAAGAGTAACCGAATAACCACCTGCATTGTGGTACTTTTGAATAAGGTTTTCTATTGCTTCTAAGCTGTAATATGTTGGCATGTCCGTATCTCCTTTGCTTAACTACATTACCATTATACCAAACCTGTATTATACTACAATGGCTACTTTTACATAGGAATTGTATGGGCTATGTAGCCAAAGCAGACATGAAAGGTAAGTATAGCTTGAAAGTTTAATTAGAGGGCAATAGCAGGTCATTTAAGAGGGGTTATTATTTTATAGGTTGTTTTATATATGAATGAGGGCAAACTCTTCACTATGGATTTCCTGTGGGCTGTGGTGGGGTATATTGTATTAATGTTTAAGTGTGCGTGTATTTCATGTTGTTTTGTTGGCTATATAGCCCATGTATTTAAAAAGGGCTACTTTCGTTGCCCCTCTTCAAAAATTTTATCTGTGTATTGTTTAATAAGTTTTTCATTGTCGTTGAAAATTTTAACTAAATTTTCAAGCTCAAATAAAGTAACAGCCAATGTTTGTTCGTCATCTAACTTGATTTCAAAAAATGGGTTGCCCTCACCGTCATTATACATCTCTAATTTGATAAATTTTGCACTAAATAATACACTTGTGTTGTTTTTTAATGCTTCATTAATATCTTGTTTGTTCATAATTGTGTTCCTTCCTTTGCTTAACTACATTATTATAATACCATAGGTATGGGACAATATCAAAGGCTACATTTATAAGAGTTCTGGGCTATATAGCCTACATATTAAAACTACCAAAGGGTTTGTTCCTTTGGTAGTCCTTGACTTTTATTATTCTTCCTCTTCAACATCTATTATTTTTTCATTTATAAAGTCCCTAATCTCCCATAAGTCTGAATGCTCATCACAATTAAACTCTATATCACTTTGTTGTTCTTCTGTTATTTCTTCTATGTCGTTCTCAAGTAATATTTGATAAGCAAATAATAATTTCATGTCATCCTCTTCACTGCATAGAGTGCTGTAGGTTTCTTCATATTGTAATTCTCTAACAGCTCCGTAAATATCATAGCTTTGTCGTTCTTCCATTTTCTGTTCAACTTCTGAAATATTATTCACAAGAAATTCATCAAGTTCTTTGTAATAGATACCTACATTACTATCAGCAATTTCAGAGCATACCTCATCAAAGTTATCTGATGTTGTGTAGTCTGTAACTTGAGTTGCTACATCTGACATACTGATTTTTAATTCTTCCATTAATTCTTTTACCTTTAACATTTTAAATCTCCTTTTGCTTAACTACATTATCATTATAACATTTTGATAGAGTAGTACAAGGGCTACATGGGCTACTTGCATACTGGGCTATGTAGCCTCAAATTAAAAATAAAACCTTCCAATTAAGGAAGGTTTTATTCTGTAGTCAATTAGGAAAATTAAATCTTTACAAGTTTGGCGTACCCCCAAATAGCTTGGTCAGCTTTTTCTGCCGTATCTAACATATAGTTTTCTAAATCAACTTCATTCAATAAGTAGTATTCAATCATTATTCCTAAAGTATTATTGGCTTCATTATTTTCTTGGTAATCTTTTTTAAAATCTCTAATGTTATTCTTTACAAATGACCAAAAGCCATCTCTATCACTCCAGTTTTCATGTAAATATAAATCAAACTTTTCTGCGTTATCCTCAAAACAATACTTTTCAAGTAAGGTAACATTCAAAGTAATATCACATTTTAATTTGTCCGTAGTAAAGTTATAATATGTAGGTGATGATATCCCTTTGTATTTAATATCAAGTATAACAGGGTTATTTATATCTTGGTATAAGTTATTCCATAATGAATCTGCACATTGTTCAGCCACATCTGAACAAAAGCCACTAAAATCTGTTATGTCATACTCGTAGCCTTCGGGAATCTCATCTCTTTCATTATCATTAAAATAGTACATAGTATCTGAATTGTACAAACTGCTTTCATAAAATCCTTCAAATAGTTTACAACTAAAATTTTCCCATTCTACTGTCTTAACTACATCTTGGATTTCATTTGCTTTACACATTTTAAAAATCTCCTTTGCTTAACTACATTATTATAGTACTACATTTTATTTATCAGTACAATGGCTATTTTTTCATAAGGATTACATGGGCTATGTAGCCCATGAAACATATAAATAAAAACCTTCCATGAGAATATGGAAGGTATAACTAAAATATGAGAGAGAATATATTTTGGGTTGCTATTTAAAAGTTATTATAATGGCATTCATTGTTATAATAATGATATCCATTTTTCTCACAATTCATTTGTTCAATGCTTACACTATTTTCAAACTTTTTTAAGTTGTTTTGATACTTGTTACTTACTACATTGAGTAGAATAAATATAGCTATTACAACTATTATAAATAAAACTTTTTTCATTTTTTTAAAGTCCTCTCTTTAACTGAACAAGTATATAGTATAACTTTTTATGCTAAAGGTAAAGGGCTACTTTTATATGGCTGAAACACAAGTATAGCTTGAAAGTTTAACTAGAGTGCAATAACAGGGCAATAGGGAAGAGTTTTATTTTTATGCTGTTTTATATGTAAAATGAATTTTATATAGGTAGAATCGTCTTGTGCCTTTTGTATGTGGTAAAATATTATTATGCTTGGAAGTTTGAGAAAGTTATGCAAGTATGTAGGCTATGTAGCCTAAGTAATAAAATAAAACTCCCTTTTTGTAAGGAAGTTTTATTTGTTTATTTTGTTTCAATGTATCTTTTGAAAGATAACAAGGTTTCAAGTTTATCTATTAACCTATTGGCGGAACTTTCAGTTAACAAACGAACGGTGCCTCCGCCCTCGTTTACTACTTGGCAAACTGCATGATGATTCTGCCACACTTCATATTCAAACTGATTAGGTTTAGTGCCTACTTTACCGTAAACCTTTTCAATTAAACTTTTAATTGTTTCTACTTTTGTCATTTTTAAAATCTCCTTTACTTAACTACATTATCATGATAGCATGGTACAACATGTATTTCAAAGGCTACTCTTATAGGATTATGCATTGGCTATGTAGCCCAACATACACATAAAAATAAACCTTCCAATTAAGGAAGGTTTATTTATTAATAACCACATTCGGCTTCAGTAAGTCCGCAAGCTCTCTTGAAACGATATCCGTTAAAATTTGGATTTTGTTCGTAGCAAAAAGCTGCTACTCTGTTAATAATTTCTTTTTTGTTTTCACTTGTTTTAAGTATTTCTGCTAATTCATTAAAATGTTTCTTTGTCATCATGGCTTGAATCTCCTTTACTTAACTACATTATCATGATAGCATGGTACAACATGTATTTCAAAGGCTACATCTCTGTAAGGTATTGTAGGCTATATAGCCTAAGTAAAGGTAAAATAAAACTCCCTACACTTGGGGAGTGATTATAAATAGGGAAATATGGAATAATTTATGATTATAGAAGGCTATTTAATTCTTCTAGGTCGGCTATCTCGTAAGCGTCAGACAGAGCCTCAAGTTCTGTTCTGTATTTTTCATGTATAGGACAGTATAGGCAACCGTCATCACATATATTTTCATCTTGTACTTCTACATTGTGTCTAAAACATAACATTTGTTTTATCTCCTTTGCTTAACTACATTATTATAATACCATGTTATAACATGTATTTCAAAGGCTATAAATCATTCAATTCCTACTTGGCTATGTAGCCTAAGTTAAATCAAATCAAACCTTCCAATTAAGGAAGGTTTGATTCTTAATCAACTAATATACCTGCTTGGTATGCGTCATGCTTCTCTGCTATGTCCCACGCACTTATTTTAGTTATATCTTCACTCAAATATTCTTCCTGAGCATAGTCATCCATGTTAATTGGTTCATTGTTTTGCAACTTCCTTTTAAACTCTTCTTTTTTCTCTTCGGATAATGGCTTTAAAAGTATTTCTTTTAACAGGCAATTACTTCCTTCTAAACCTATAAATCTGTAATACTTCCATTGCCATTGTCTTTTGTGGCAGTTTATACAATGCTCGTATTTTACATTTATTGTTTGATGTTGTTCTGCAAGTCTTGTAAATAATTGTATTGCTGTCTTTGTTGAAAAATGTCCATTTGGTACTAATCCTGATTTTCTTATATCTGTTTCATTAATTCTTCTCATTTTTAAAACTCCTATAACTTAACTACATTATCATGATACTACATGTTAAAGCATGTTTCAAAGGCTATAATCAAATCAAAATCAAATCAAAATTGAAAAATTATGGCTATGTAGCCTATAAAGGTCAATTTTAAAATACCTCAAAATTTTTTCAAAGAAAAATCAAAATCAATCAAAATCAATGTAACATTTAAAAACCCTCGTATTTACTAATCTATAGGCGTATGTAATCGGGAGGGCAACTTGCGGACACAAAGGAATTAAAGAGGGAAAGCCCAGCCCAATAATAAAAGCAACTCCCGAAATCAAAATCGAAATCGGGAATTGCTTTTTTAAATCTTTTTGTTTTTAAATCAAAAACAAAGTATCCTTATAGGATACTTTGTATTACCTCTTTTGCTTTTGGGTTTTTATTACCCATTAATTTCAAGCAAGTTATTGTATCTTGCTTTTGAAAAATCATACCTTCATAAACTATGTTGAAACTATTTTCTAAGATTATCCTATTTAAGAATCCTTGTAACCTATTAAGATTGCCATTTATAACATCATCACAAAAAGCAGTGATATTATCTCTATTTTTAATTGTATCGTTGCCACCTTTGAAGGCAGTTTTTTCAATTTTATAAGTGTAGAGATCTTCTACACTTTCGATAATACTTTCAACATCCATGCCACTTGCCATGCACTCGCATAGGCAAGCAAGCTCATTAATTTTACATGATGTTACATTAAAAGTAACATTCATGTAGTGTATTCTTTTAACGCATTGAATAATGCTACCGCTTTTTGATGTTCTTTTGTTACCATATTCAACAGCAATAATATTTTGCTTTTCTAAACTTTCAAAAATGCCCTTACGGATTAATCCGTAAGCGTTAATGTTTGAACTTCCTGAACCTAATACGATTTGATTTACTGTTTTACACATAATTTTTAATCTCCTATATAACTGATAACTTATTTGTAGTTGGCATAACCTCAACCACACTATTATGATAAACGATTTTTAGGCTGTTGTCAACCCCCAATTTTTTCAAGTATAGCTTGCGTTTCCAGAACCGACAGGTCTGAAAGTACTGAAAATATTAGGTAAAAGAAATTTAAAAAATTTTTGTTCGGGTGTAGCAAGGCTTTCCAGACTTAGTACTTTTTAAAAATCTTCATTTTTTGAAAAATCATCAAAAATCATACAAATATAGGCATGGGCATGCCTTCCTCGTGTAGCTTGCTTTTTAGATGAGGCATGGGCATGCCCTCCTCTTGTATAGCTTGTTCCAGAAAAGGCATGGGCTGAACTTGCTTGCTGGTGCTTGTCTTGGCGTGTATAACAGGCGTATGCTATGCGTAGAGCTTGGCATGCTGTATGGGTATGTGTGAAACTGTTTGCTACCGCAGGTTTTGAGGGACGGCATGGCTGAAATGCTCGTAACATGGGAGGCATGGGGTGCGTGTGCTGCAAGTACCAGAATATCGGGTGTTTTCACCCGATAGAGAGAATGAAGGGAGAAGGGGGCGGGAGGTGTTTAAACCCCTGACACTTTTTTCCAGCATTTTCCAAAACTTCCCATTTCCCTGCAACATCCCTGCTACGCAGGAAACACGCAGGTTTCGGGTGCACTTACATCATATACATCCCCATTTACATCATCCCCCACACACATCTCTCATTCATTCCTATTCCCGTTTCCATTCCAAGTACATCCATATTTCCCTAAACAACCCTCTTCACCAGCACCCTGCAAAATTTCTCTTTCCCATTAACCTTCAAGTCCTTACCGTCATCACCTTTCCTAAATCCCACAATCTCAGACTGCTTAGGATCGTGGTTGAATAGTGGTTATGTACCCCTCTTTCCAAGTACCTACCCATGTACTACTACAACAATATTTCATGCTTGTTGTGGTTACATAC
>Ga0247609_10004872_pt1 | contig 13289 bp, 14 predicted proteins | sample 172DNAGHGlowgp2_FD_193487 | JGI IMG/M metagenome (GOLD analysis project Ga0247609, IMG submission 193487) | Sheep rumen microbial communities from Palmerston North, Manawatu-Wanganui, New Zealand - 1728 DNA GHGlow gp2 | ecosystem: Host-associated > Mammals > Digestive system > Stomach > Rumen ...
CCAATCCCCAATCCCCATTAATTATTATTATTTGTACAATTAATAAATTAAAAAAACATTGATTTATTTTATTAATTTTTTTATTCTTATTCATTAAAATAATAAATATTTAATAAGTGAAATATTGACATGCATATAGATATCAATTTAACATTCATTGATATGAATGTAGATGTCAATAATAATATTTTCCATTATATTCCTCTATATTTTAAAAAAAAATTGACATATATGGGGCTGCCATGAATGGGAATTTTCCTCCATGGATAAACTACAGAGGAATATTTTTCAAACTCAAAGATGCAATTTGAGTACACTAGATAATTCTAATGTTTTATAACAACATAATAAATTATTTCCGTCACTGTCAATATTTATAATAGGAACACATAAATTTTCTGATTTTTCATTCATTTTATTTAAATGTATAAAAGATTGTCTTGATTCATTTGGTATTTTTGATAAAGAAAAATCTAAATTAAAAATATTTTTTTCATTTATTTCTGAAAAGTCATATAATGAATTTTTTATTCTTTCTTTAAACTTTTCATAATAATTTTTTAAATCTTCTTTAAAATCATATATATTTTTTTCAAAATATTTAGATATATTATTGAAACTTTCAAATTCATTATTATTAGTTATAGATTTTAGCATATCTATAATTTGTTCTAAAAGTCCTATTATTTTAATAAATGTACTTTCAAATTCTTCAATCATTTTTCTATCGGAAAATTTTTCATCATCTTTATTTTTGATATTTTTGAATAAAAGTTCCACTTCTTTTTCTAAAGTATTTACATTCTCGAAAAATTGTTTTTCTTTATATCCATTAAATAATATAAATTTTGGATTTGTAATATCCATTTCTGTAGGTGGATGATTATTTTTTTCAATTAATTTTTTTATTTCTTCATCATTTTCAATATTATATCTTGGAAATATAATTTTAATACTTTTTGAAAAATCTATATATTTTTCAACTATTTTTTCATCTTCTTTTTCTTTATTTCCTTTATTTCCTTTATTTTCTTTATTTTCTTCCTTTTCTTGTCCCTTTATTTCATCATTCTTTATATCTTTAATTTTAATGGAAAAATTTTTCTTAAAATCGTCATTATTTTCATTATTAATTATATATATATATTCTTCATTCAAACCATTTGGAACTTCAATAATTTTATTCAAATAATATAAAATATATGTTTTTCTTTAATTTCATTAAAATTATAAGGTAATTTAAAGCAAATTAAATTATCTTTTTCATAACTTTTTAATCCATATTTTTCATATGATGCAATTTCTTCTTTATTATTTATTAATATTTTTATATCTTCATTTGATATTTGTTTATTTGATTTATCTTCATATTTTTTTATCAAAATTTGTTCAATAAAGTTATTATTATTGGAAATACATTTACTTAAATCTGAAAATATATTTTCTAATTCTTTTATATGCTTTTCTTTTAAAATATCAAATTCTTTTCTAAATAATAATTTATTTGCATCTTTTGTTTCTTTTTCAAACTTGTGATGTAAATCATTAATTTTATGAATAAATTCTTCTATTTTCTCAATAATTTTTTCTTCATTTAAAATATTATTAAATTTATCATATATTTTTGACTTAATTTTTTCATATATATATTTGGAAGGGTCTTTGGTAAATTGAATAATTCTATTATTATTGTTCATAATCTCAGAATTTAATAATTCATTAAATTTAAAATCAAAAACAGTGCCAATAATTTCTTTAAAATAATCTGTTATTTCGTCAATTGCAATGTTTTTTAAAAATTCCTTAGATAAATTCAAATGATTAATTAATGAATTGAAAAAATTAAAAAATAAATGAATATTTTGTTCTAATAGCTCTGAAGAGACATTATCTACTAATAAATTTATCCATTGTAAATTTCAGGGCTTTTTATTATTTAAGCAATAAGATATTTTCTTTTTTATCTCTTTAACAATTTTATCAGATATTTTTTTATCTATATCTTTTCCACCATATTCTAGGCAATTTAAAGAAGAAACATTTCTTAGTATATAGAGCCAAAATGGAAGGTAATTTATATCTCTTTTCTTAGCTAAATCTTCAATAATAGATTTATCAGAATTATTAATATTATTAAATAAATCATCTATAATTTGCTGATTATTATGAATGAAAAATATTAATGATGGTTGAAGTTTTAAATTTCCTTTATCTATATTCTCTCTTTCAAATTTAAATATGTTAGAGCAATTCATTAATTTATTATTTTTACTTAATAAATTTTGAAAATCATCTAATTTAAATTTATAATTATCTGGATTTTCTTTTTGTTTATTATAAACCTTTTCTTGAAAATCATTAACATAAGATATAATTGTTAATATCCTTTCTAATAAATTTTTAGCATCAGGATTTTCAGCAGCATTTATCTCTTGATTTAAATATTCTTTTAAAGGTATTCTTTTTTCATATTTTTTGCTACAAATATTTTCGCAAAATAAATAGCCAAATTTTCTTCAATTTCATTCATATCCTTAAAGTCATTTTTGAATATTTCTTCAGGAATATCATTTATTCCTCCAAAATTGCAAACAGTTCCGAAAAATATATCTCCTAATTTATACAAATAAAATACATCTAATGGCTCAAAAGAGGGTATAATTATTTTTAAATTTTGCTGATATTTATGGTTTATCATATAAGAAAAGTAATACTCTTCATCATCTATTTCTTCACTTTGATTGATTTTTGAATTCATATTATTTACAAAATTATTAAAATCATCTAAACTAATATTGTCTTTTAATTTTAACAATAAATTTGTTTTATTTTTTGCTTTTCCATAAAAGGTAAATTTTTATTTTCATTAATTCTGCTTAATTCTAATTTTCTTTCATTAATGAAAGTTAAAATAGGATCTAAATCTTCATCCTTATATAAATTCATTGATATTTTCATAGAAATTTGATCTTCTGTCTTTTGATCAAGCAATTCATTTAAGCAATCATCAATATTTGAATACCAAAATAATAAATCATATAATTTATATTTTTCATAATAGCGTTCAAAATCTATATTATTTTTATTTGGCAAATATATTATCTCCAAATTGTTATCTTTTAAAGAAATTAACTTAATAAAAATTTCAACTCTATTTTTTAAATTATAATATAATTCTTTTGTTGGATTGCTTTCCTTGATAAATTGGTTTATTTCATCTTTCAAAAAATTTAATTGTTTAATTGAATTTACATTCTCCATTCTTTCAAGTTGTATCATTAATTCATTAGCATCACTTCTTAATTTTGTTATTTCTGCATCTTCTTTTCCTTTATTTTTATAAGTAATTAAAATATTTTGCAAAGTTGTTAATTTTTCTTTATAATAATATAGTTCATCATTCCAAAAAATACTTAATATATCTAAATCGTCTTTTTCTTTTTCTACTAATTTTCATTCTTCATCAAAATTAATTCCATTATTTTTAAAGTATTGAGCAAAATCATCATCAAGCTCATCAAATTCATTTTCTTCATTATCTTCTTCATATACTTCTTTTTCAATTTCTTTTTTTTTTTTTTTTTTTTTTTTTTATTTTTTTTTTTTTTTTTTTTTTTTTTTTTTTTTTTATTATCATTATTCTCTTTTGGCTCTATTTTTAAATTATTTAACATATTTCTATATTTCCAAAGCATACTACTTGAATCACAGAAAAATGAAATTGATATCATATTATTAATTAATAATTGCAAAGGATTTCTATCTAAAGAATCTTACAAAATCATAAACAGTTTCATCGTATCTTTTTCTAAAAAGCAAAATGATTCAAGAAAATAATTTAATACATCACTGTACTTATCAGTTAAATTTATTATTAATGACCATATTCTGTCAATTAAAGTAGACGCTATACTTGTGAAAAAATTATAACTTTCTAAATTCAATTTATCTATTTCTTCTAATGTTTTAATTTGAGATTCACTATATAATTTATTACAATTGCTTATAACCCACTGAAGAATTTGCAAAGTTTTTTTTTCAATATCTTCTTTTGTATTATCTTCGCTAATGTCAATATATTTATAAAGATATTTATTACCTTTCACATTCTTTTTAACATATGAATATTTTAAAGATAATAGCAAAGAATCTTTTTCATTCAACACAAAATATGGAGTTATATTATCCCTTTGATTTTCATTAGTAAATACTATATCATATTTATTTTCTTTGATTCTTATTGAAAAATTATATTTTTTCAAATATAAATGGGACCAGATATATATATAATAATCAGCCAGTTTTAATTGTCCTCTTTTTAAACTATTATTATTATATGGATAATAATAATGAATTATTTTAAATACATCTGGATTTTCACACATAAATATTACTAAATCCTCAAAACTACTTTTATTTTTATACTTCATTAAATCTAATAATTTTTGAGAAAGGTCATTTGAATAACAATTGAATAAATTATAATTTAAATCAGGTTCATAAATACTTTTATTTTCTTTATTTTTTAATATTTCATTTAAAAATCTCATTCTTAATAAGTACATTTTAATTTCGTTATTATTTAATAATTTATCATCTTTTAATGTTATTTGTCCAATAAATTCATTTATACTTTCAAAATTATTTAAAATATTTTCATAATTATTTTTAATAAAATGAATTTGATAATATTTATTTTTTAATATATCATCATTAATTTGCATATTATCTAATAATAATATAGTATCACATAAATTATTATATAAAGAACGTAATTCTACTCTATTTATAGGAACTTCAAGGCATTTAATTAATAAATCATCAAACAAAATATTTGAGAATTCTTTATTGTCCTTATCTTCTTCTGATATACAATATTTTTGAATTTGAATTAAATAAGCAACTATTTCTTTAAATTCTTCATTAAAATCTAATTCTTGATCAACCTTAAACTGCTGATCTGGTAATGCTTTTATTATTTTTTTAGTAGTTTCCATATAATTTATTTTTTTACTTGGTAAATATTTAATAAAAGATCTCCAATAATAATTATCAAATATGCTTTGAAGCCATACTTCTATTGATATTTTTTTATGCCTGAAAGTATGATGAAAATCATTTGAAATAAAATTTAAATGCCTAGGAGAGAATAGAATATTTCCTGCTATTAATTCTGGATTTTTTTTACTAATTTTTTTTCTTCAATATGATATTTTGCTATTCTTGAACATAAATTAGACCATAAAGGAATATCATATTTTGACTTTGATTTTCTGATTAAACTTTCATATAACATAGTTGTAGCATCTCTAGGACTATAGTCTATTGAAGATAGAGTAAATTTGATGTATTTGTTAAATAATGATTGATCTATTTTTTTTGAATTTTGGGATGATGGATTATATATTATAATTAATTTAAAATTAGGATTTATATTTGTAAAATTAAAATTTAAATCATCAAGACCAGATTCATATATATTTAAAGTTGGTATTTCCCCACATAATGAACTTAATTTTTCAGAAATTTGTTGACTTGCCATTTCTATACCATCTAGAGCTATCCATTTACCTTTTTTAATTGATTTAATTAATTCAGAATCTTCATGAGTGAATCTATTTAATGGTGATTTTAATACTGATAATAATTTTTTTGTTTTTTCATATATTTTTTTTTCATTTTTATCTAAATCTTTAGATTTTAATTTTTTGTCAATCTTTATTTGAATATTTTTAAAATCTTCAGAACTTATCTCGTTATAATTTTTACTTTTAATTTTTAATAATTTCATAATATCTTTTATTTCATTCTTTTCTTTATCATCAAAATTTTTTTTTATCACAGATTGACCTGTAAATATTGATAATCCTGAATTTGAATTTAATTGATAAATGCTTAAATCCTGACCTAAAATATCAGAGAATAATTTTACTATAAATGATTTTCCTGAAGAAGTTACAGCTTGTATAATAGGAGTTTTCTGAGCTTTTATACAGCATAACAAAAATAAAAAGCATAATTTTTCAGTCAAAGTCATTGAATTAAATTTATTTTTCAATTTTTCATAATTTTTTTTAATTTTCTCTGAATTTTTTATTTCAATTTCTATTTGATTTTTACTTCTTTTAGAAGATTTAAAATTTAAATATTTATAATCTCCAGAATAATCAATTACTGGATTAAATAAAAATTGTGTTAATTTAAGTTCTTTCTGTGCTCTATACATATTTTCTTTTTGACTGAAGTGATAATTAAAAATAAATGACATAAAAATATTTTTATCTAAATTAGGTAAAGATTTCCTAAATGAAATATATTTCCTCACTTCATGTAAAGTTATAGGAAATTCACCAACTCCTTCTTTGGCTATTTTTTGAGCTGTAATAAATTTTTCTATAAATTCATCTTGTTCCATTTTCTTTAATCCTGCCTCATTAAAAAGATTAGCAATTATAATTTTTATATCACTTATTGAAGGATTTTCAACTATGAAATATAATGAATTATTAATTAAATTTCCTCGTAATTTTTCTCTTGTACAATCTTCTGAAGGATTAAATATTGATATTAAATTCATATTTCCTTTTTCTATTGTTGAACTATTTGGCAATAAAATTTTAGTTCCTGTTGGGCCATATATTGAATTCAATACTTCTAATATAGCTAGAGAAGCATTATTAATACCTTCTAGAACAATTAATTTATTTGTGAAATTATCTTTACATTCTATCGCTTGGCATAATGGTGTTTTTGAATTAACTAAACTAAAATTACCTTTTTCATTTTTTTTAAAAGTAATTTTGCATAATAAATCATCTACTTTAGTTGATTTTGAAATTGGAACTTGAATTATTTCTAAATTTGCTATAGTAGCATAATATTTTATTGATGTCATTTTTCCTTGTCCATATTCTCCTTCCAAAATTAGAGGAATATTAGTTGATAATCCAAAATGAATAACATCTATTAATTCCTTAATTTTTTGAGTAAATACTAAATTTGATATATTAATTTTATTTTCATCATTATTATTTTTTTCTATTGTTTTCTTTTCAATTTTATAATGTTTTATATTCATTTTTAATTGATTTAATTTTGATATAATAAAATTATATTTCACTTCAATTGGGGAAATTCCATCTTTGTCCTCATTATTCTTAATACCAAAAATATTATTTATTTTATTTATATTTTTTCCCCTTTTTTCATTTAAACCTTTTAATAAATAATAAAAAACTAAATTTAAATTTTCTTGGTGAGGTTTATTTCTATTTTCATCAACTTGCTTAGTGATATTGAAGCAATTTATTTTTTGAGATAAATTCATTTTATTAATATCATTAAAATAACTATAATATTTTTCTAATAAAGAATTTAAATAAGTAACATCTTTTATATCTCCTACTTTATCTTTTAACACTTTTTTTTCTTTTTCATCGTTATATTTATCAACATATATTATTGTAAATCTTGATAAAAAAGCATCAGATAAAGATGTTTCTTCACCCTCATTGCATGTACCTGCTACCCTAAAATCTTTACTAAAACTAATTTCTTTATTATTTTCTGGAGTAAAGGAATTTTGATTATCTTCATTTAATGTTATTTTTTTATTTCCCGTTAAAGCTTCATTTAAGCGTTCTAAATTTTCAGTTTTTACATATGTAATATTTTTTAATATTAAATTATTCCCTTTAATTCTTGCTGATATAAAAATACCAGGTTGAAATTCTATTTTCATGTCAAACAAGCTTTTGGCTTGATCTTCTTCTTTGAAAAGTTTATTTTTAAAATGTTCTAATGCATAAAAAAGGGTGGTTTTTATCGATTTTTTTATATAAAATATAATAATTAATGGTACTAAATATTTTATTTTTATTACTTTCAAAATTTTCCAAATATTTTAAATAATTTTCAATATTATTAATTTGCAAAATTTCATATATTTTCATTAAATAGTAATTTTTTGCTTTTTCTGGTGTTAATAATATAACTGAGCCTATTAATTCAGAATTTGTAGATTCTGAATTTAATGGAATAACCTCACATTTACTATTATAAAAAATTAATTTAACTAAAAATGTTTTGAAAGAACTGGGACCTGATATTAATATAGGCTCATCATCACTTGTAATTAATATTTTAAATAAAGCATTTAAAACACTTGGCAATCCTTCTAACTTTTTATATATTTTTTAATCAAAATTTCTATAAAATATACTTATATCTCCCTTTTCAATATAAATTTTATCATTTTTTTTTTTGATTAAAGGTGTTGAAAAATATAATTCAGATAGAATCTTCTTTTCTGTCGAATTTAATCCGAATATTTTGGTAATTAAATCAACCACAATTTTTAATCTTTCATTTATTAAAGATTCATTTGTTGATGATAATATATAAAATAAAATATTTTCAATAACATTTAAATGTTTATAATTTTGTGGATTTGATAATGATTGTTTATTAATTCTTTAAAATAATTTAGAAATATCTCTTAATGATCATGGAGTTAATATTTCTTTTTCATTTAATGCCATCATGAAATCCCCACATAATCTGGCTTGTTCTTTATTCATCTTTTTATTCGCTCTTTCTCTTCCTTTAAATAATTTAAGATAAATACTTTCACAAATATTCTTTATTTCTTCTTTTACTCTATTAGGATAATTTATTACCTTTATTTTAACTTTTATTTTTTCGGGTAAATCCTTACGACCAAAAGTATTTCTAGTATTTTGACATATAATAAAGAAAAAATCAGGATCTATTGATATTCTATTTTCAATACCAGGGATTATAATTTTTTCCCCAAATTTTAGTTCTAAAATTGGAGTAATTGCTTTCATACAATCTTCAGACGAAATATTAAATTCATCTCTAAAAATTAATTTTTCATATTTTAATGTTGAAATTCCAAATTAATCACTAGGCCTTGTAAATTGGTTAAAAGTATGCATATAAAAAGGAGATTCATAATTAATTCCAAAAATAATTTCTCTAATATAAGAAAATGTTCTTGCCCCAATAGTTTTTCCAATACCAGGTGGACCAACAATACATAAATATTGATTTACTAATGAACAAGCATATATTTGAATCATAAATTTTTTTAAACTTTCTGATTTATCAAAGAAATATTGCTCCTTCTCTAGATCTTTTACTTTATGACTTGTTTCTATTAATTCTTCTCCTAGAATATCTAGAATTTGTCGATTTTGAGATGATAATTCTTCTTCAAATAATAATTCAAAAGAAAAATTTATGATTGTTTTCATTTTAACTTCTGTATTTTTTTCAAATTTATTTTTTAATATTACTAAAGTTCTACAAAATTTATTTATTGAAGACATTGTTAAATATTTTTTTGAATTTTCATCTATTCTTTCTGATGATAGATTAGAAGAAATTATATCATCATTTGATTCATTTGGGTTTCTTCCTTTAAGTAAAATTGTTATTTTTTCCAAAATTAAGTCAATAATATCTTCTGATAAATCAATTTCTTTTTTTATATTTAAATTATTTTTATTTTCATTCATATTAAGTTCTTCAAATGAGTCATCATGATTATTATCCAATTTTGTTCTTGTATTATTATTTTCTGTAAATTTTTTTTTTCTTTTTTTGGTATTATAATAATATTCATTTTGATATTTTTTGCACAGAAATATTATTAAATTTTTCATTTCATTTTCCTTTAAAGATTTTAATTGATCTTCTAGCACTATTACTTCAAATCTATTAGCAAAAGCTGGAGATATTTGATTGATTTTATCAAAATTAGATGTACATAATATTCTAAAATTTTTATTAATTTTAATTCTTGGTTCTTGAGTATTTTCAGGTACTTCAAAATAAGCTTCTTTTTTATTATTTTTTTTATCTAATAGACCATTCAGTCTTTCAATATCTCTTGAAGGAGCTTCATTTATACTATCCAGTACAACGCAATGGCCATTAGAAATTGCATTAAATAAAAATCCTTTTTCAAATTTTATTAATTCAGTATTATTATTATCAGACGAATCAGATATTTTTTGAGTTCCAATTAAATCAGAGCATTCTAGATTTTTTGTACAATAGCATATAAATTTTTTTTTAGTAGTACTTTCCAAAGTTTGGTTAAAATAAGATGAACACCATTCTGAGACTTGTGTCAACCCATTCTCATTATTTCCTATTAAAATAATATTTCTTTTATTTCTTAATGCTAATAGTACACTTTTTGTTGTTGCAATTAAAGAATCATTTTTAAAGCATTTAGGAAAGTCATTTGGTAATTGTTTTGGCTCTTCATTTAACTCTTTTAATCTTTCAAATTTTGTCAATTTTGAAATTAATAATTTTTTTTTATCTTGCCTAAATCGACCACCATATATGGTCATTATTACATCATAAATATTTTCTTCATTTGAGAGACACTCTATTACAGATTTTATTTCTCTAATTGTAAAGCATTGTATATCTGCTTGAGATTCTGTTTCTTTAGCCCATTCATAATGCAATTTTACTATATTTTTTATTAATAGTTTTTTGAATTCTTCATCTTTATCATTTTTATTTATATATCCTACATTTTCAGCAATACCTAAAGCAATTTCTTGCATTTCCTCTTCTAATATATCAGGAAAATATATTTTTTGGAATCTTGACAAAAATTCAGGACCTAATTCTTGCCTTTTACCAGCAGAGGCACCTTTATTTGGATTTTGTGTAGCAACTAATGCAAAATTTGGATGTCTCTTATACTTTAATAAATATTTTCCATTAGCTTCTACATTTAAAAAACCATTATCTAAAGATTGCTGTATACATTGAAGTACATTAGATGGAGCTAAATTTATTTCATCAAATAATAAAATTTTACCATTTTCATAAGCATCTACAAATGGGCCATTTTTTACTTTTAAACCAATAATAGATTTTGAATCATTTATATATTTAGAAATTATATCATCTATTCTTGTTTCTTCACTTAAATTATATCTTATTAGATCTATACTATTTTCATCTTTTTTAATAAATTTTTTGATAAATTTACATGCAGTTAATGTTGTCCGTGTTTTAGAGGTCCCTGTATTTCCTTCAAATAATACTGGAATACCATTTAATATATAATGGATTAATAAAGCCATTCTTTCCATTGATTTATCTGTTAGAATAAATCCTTCATTTTTAAAAAATTTTTTCTTATCATCAGATTTAAAATCTGATATATATGATTTTATTATTGAATCAGTATTTTTTAGGTCCATAGATTTATCAATAATTTCAGAAATATTTTTAGTATTATCTTTATTTCTATTTTTTTCGTCCATTAAAGATTTTCTACTTTGATTTTTTGGTATAAATAATTTTATATCTATTTTTTTTTCTCTCTAATAATTTTGGTATTAATTGTAATATTATCTTCTTTTCTCTCTTTATTTTCCAAACCATTTTCAGTATTTTTTGGATGAGCTTCTTTTTCGGTATTGGAATCAGATGAATTCATTTCTGTTTCTTTTAAATCTTGTACTATTTTTTTATCTTTATTATATATAATAGATTTAATTCTTTCCTTTCCTTCAACAGAGTTTGAAGATAAATTATTTCCTTCATCACTTGAAAAATTATTTTCTTTATTTTCATTCTGCTTTGAAAAATAATCATAATTATAGGATAAAGAATCAGAATTACTCTTATCTTCATTTTTGTCTGAAGATTTATAATTTATTTTTTTCCTGTTTTTAAAAATTTCTTCATCTTGAACATCAGAATCAGAATTAAAATAGTTTGATATTTCTTCTTTGTATTCATTTTTACTTTCACTGCTTTCTTTCTTTTTCTTCTTTTTCCTTTTTTTATCTTCACTTTCATCATTACTATCATATTCTTTTTCTCTTTCTTCTTTTTTCTTTTTTTATCTTCATTTTCATCATTACTATCATATTCTTTCTTTTTCTTCTTTTTCCTTTTTTTATCTTCATTTTCTTCACTACTTTCATATTCTTTTTCTTTCTTCTTTTTCCTTTTTTTATCTTCATTTTCTTCACTACTTTCATATTCTTTTTCTTTCTTCTTTTTCCTTTTTTTATCTTCACTTTCATCACTACTATCATATTCTTTCTTTTTCTTCTTTTTCCTTTTTTTATCTTCACTTTCATCATTACTATCATATTCTTTCTTTTTCTTCTTTTTCCTTTTTTTATCTTCACTTTCATCACTACTATCATATTCTTTCTTTTCCTTTTTTTTTATATCTTCACTTTCATCATTACTATCATATTCTTTCTTTTTCTTTTTTTTCCTTTTTTTATCTTCACTTTCATCGCTATTATTATCTTCTTCTTTTTCCTTTTTTTTTATATAATATTTTAGGTTTCATAAATATTTAGAGCGGGTAATTGTGTCCCTCCCTTTTTTTGTCCTCTATTGTCTTCATGTAGGAACAATTCCCTGATTTTCATTATATCTTCACTTTCATCATTACTATCATATTCTTTCTTTTTCTTTTTTTTCCTTTTTTTATCTTCACTTTCATCGCTATTATTATCTTCTTCTTTTTTTTTCTTCTTTTTCCTTTTTTTATCTTCGCTTTCATCGCTATTATTATTTTCTTCTTTCTTTTTCTTCTATCCTTTTCAACATTTTTTTCATTAATTTTCTTTAAATCTTCTTTTTGGAAACAATTTGCACTTTCAATTTTGATCTCTCCCTCTATTTCTTTTTCTTTTAGGTTTATATCTGCTTTTTTAAGTACTTTTTCAATTTTCCCATCATTATTTTTTTCCTTTTTCATCTTTTCTTCATAAATATCTTTTTCTAGATTATCATCTCCTTTATTGTTTTTATTTTTATTTTCTGAGCCATTTTCTTCTTTTTTTTCTTTAATTTCTTTTATATATTTTGTTTTATTCTTTTTATCTTTTGAATTTTTTATCTTTTCAATAGATTCATTTCCTTCACCTTCTCCTTTGGTTTTTTTATTATTTTCATTTTTATTTTTTTTTGAATGTTTTTCAATGGTCGGGGCCACTTTGGTCTTCAATTTCTGAATTTTTTTTTAAATTTTCTTTATTTTTATTATTTTTGTCATTATTTTTATTTTTTTCACTAGAATCACTGCCATTAGAAACTGTTTCTTCAGAAATATTATCATTCATTATATTTTAATTAATTTAATATATTTTTAAATATATATTCCTTTTTAAGTCACTCGGTTTTGTTAAGTGAATTAATAATTAATAAATAGTTAACTTATATAATTATTTAGGAATTGGGGATTGGGGATTGGGGATTGGGGA
>Ga0247609_10004874_pt1 | contig 13288 bp, 14 predicted proteins | sample 172DNAGHGlowgp2_FD_193487 | JGI IMG/M metagenome (GOLD analysis project Ga0247609, IMG submission 193487) | Sheep rumen microbial communities from Palmerston North, Manawatu-Wanganui, New Zealand - 1728 DNA GHGlow gp2 | ecosystem: Host-associated > Mammals > Digestive system > Stomach > Rumen ...
TTTACCCCTCGGGGAGAGAGGAGAGGAGAGCCACGTTAGCATTTTTTTTTTATACTTAGAGTAATAATTCTTTTCTATGATATGTATGATATGAATGGCTTGGGGAGAGAGTCTGAGAGAACCGGCTCGGGGTTCTCTCAGATAGCGCAAGCTATGATTGAGGAGAGCTGATGATTCTATTGTAATCAGGTGTCCGGAGCTGCTCTGCATAGTGTTTGATTTCCTCCAATGTAAAGGGCTTTCCGTTTGCTTTCGGGCTGTTGCTTAGAGGTTTTATACTCATTGCCGGGTAGATCGTGAATCGTTTCTGCTCTGTTATGCTATGAGTGAGCACATAATTGATAATCGTGTTCCCGTCTCTGTCCGTGTATTCAATTGTGTCGGGCTCGTTAATGCAGCTGCTAATTTTTCTCGGTGCGTATTCCTCCGGGATCGTGAGCCCGATTCCAAAATGTCTGAACCGCTGCAACGCTGTCTTGAAATGCTTTTCAAAGTAATCGCAATCAATACTCATTCCCCCGACTTTATATCCGAATTTCTCGCCCTCGTCGGTATCTCGTATGTAGCAATATTGCTTTAACCCTGTCACCTTGTAGAGCTTGTATTTCTTAGTTGTTAAGCAGCCGAGCTCTTTAAGATCTGCCGGATCGCAGCCGATTGAGCCAGCTCTCTTTTCAATCAATCGATTGATATTGTCGTTATATTCTGCAATGATCTCCGCTGCGTCTCCTGTGAAGTTTACGCAATCGGTATCTCCTGAGATAACCTGTATTTTTTTATCCTCGGGAGCTGCTTTGAGTTTGCGTCGTAAGTACGCTATATGCTTTCTTACGAGAGCCGTAGTCCATACGCCCCATTGATATATAACGGGCTTAAATTTCTGCTGCTCTGATATATACTGCTCGTCTATGCAGCGTATGTCCTGCCGAGCTGTATCATAAATGAATTTTTTGTGGATCGGGTTTTTTGTGAAAATTCCGTACAACCTCGCCGGCTCGCTCTTGATCCTCTCATATGCGAGCTGCTCGTCCGGAGTATCGAGCCCGAGCTCCTCGAGCGTATGGAGCTTTTCTTTTGCTGTTGCCTTGCTGCGGTAAAGCTGCACGATCACGTTGAGGAGATAATCGGGGAGATAACCGTATTTTGCGCCCGTTATATTCAATAGATGTATCTCTCCTGTGTAGTTCTCGACGAATAATCGAAAATCAATATCGGTCAAGGTCATTCGGAGTATTGCTGCTTTCTTGATACGAGTTGAACTCGTTTTCTGAATGTTGTCTCTGAGCTCCTCCTCGGAGTCTATATCAGTATAGCTATGCCTGAGCGACGAGGGGAGAAAAGCAAATCCTCCCGGTCGGAGCTCGACGTTTGCAGCCTCGAATGTGATAAGCATTGCGTATAATGAGTAGGGACGCTGCAAGAGCTCTTTCCAACTCTTAGGGCGTGGGAGATCTTGGAACTTGCTCATTGGGAACTTGTCAAGCACCATTCGTGCGATATATGCGCTCGAGAAATCTGCGTTGATTACGTCCCAGAGCTCTTTGTCGATAACGCCCTCCTCGAAAAAGGAAACTCCCCCGAAAAAAGCCTTATGCAGTAAAGGAAGTAGGAAACCTCGTCCCCATTCGCTGCTCATTGGATTCATTTTGATGATCTGAGACTTAATATTGCAGCGACTTTTGTTGACCTGCTTGCTTTGCTCTTTGCCGATCAATCGCTCAATTCGGGCTGTCTTTGTGAGAGCGAGCTTTGCGATTGATCCCTCAAATCGTCTGTTGAGCTCGTCTCTGAAAAAGGTTGTTATATAATAGACTTGATTCTCGGAGTAGTCTATCTCGTCCTGAGAGAGCTCTGAGAGCTCGCTGAGAGCCTCGTGATCTATACGGGGTATAACTATACCCTCTGCCTCCATATCTTTGATTGTAGGTGCCTCTCTGTAAGCCTCATAGCAATGGAACTGAATACACTTATAAGCCTGAATGAGAAGTATCTCTCTATGAGACTTTGCAATTGTTGGCTCCGGATCGTATGGTAGTATCTTTTTTGTGTAATCAAAGAACTCGGGGAGATTCGGGACGATGATTAAGAGTTTATGAGCCGGGCTCAGACTCAGGCGATCAATGAGCATTTTAAAGAAGTCTTTGAGATCGTCCCAATTCCTGCCGTGTACAGCCTTACCGGTATCAAAGCAGAAACTCCAAAGATAAGGGGAGAAATGTGAATATTCTATGTCAAGCGCTGCGATATAGGGAGAAAATGCAAGATCTTTTCTGTCGTAGATCTGCGAAAAGTCAAGCTCTTTGTAATTTAGCATTTAAAAAACCTCCCATTCTCCGTCCTCCCCGGTGTGATCTTCTGCCCAACGCTGCATAATATCTGATAGATCCTGCTTGCTGTTGCCCTGATAGAAGTTTTTAAGATTGAGCACAAAGGAAAGTATCTCGAATGGATCCTCTCCCTCCTGCATTGCCCTGTTGATCTCAGCAACGATATTATTGTATTTGAACTCAGTATCTTGCTTTGCAAGTTTGTACATCTCGAAAAGCGAGGGCAGGATTGCCCAATATCTGCCGAGGTCAAGTTCTGATATACCGAATTGAGTTGCAAAGCTCGCAGCCGTTCTCGTGTCGCTCGAGTATGCTTGCTGCGCGTATTCGGCTTGATCTCCTGCAATCAGCTCGAGGAGGTGCTGCAACTGCTCGTCTGAATACTGCCTCAGATTTTTTAAAGAGGTGTTATATCCCCCGGTTTTGTTCGCCCCGAAAAAATCTGTATGGCTCATTATTTTTTGTAAGATTGGATCCGCTGCGAGCAGTCCCTCTTTTTTTGCGTTCCTCGCTCTGAGGTTGACTGATACGAGGCGATCGTGAACCTCGCTTAATAGGTCTTTTCGAGCCTTGCTGATGATCTGCTTTGACTCTTTTCGAGCATACGATTGAGAGAGATCTATTCGAGCTTGGGCTTTCTGATCCTCTCGCTCGATGTATTTAAAGTGATAACCCCCGGCGCTCTTACGTTGTCCCGAAAGAGCTTTCCGGACGTTTGAGACGTCCGCTGCTACTGCTCGAGCTGCCTCTGAGACGCTCGAAAATACTTGATCTATTTCAATTACGTAGATCTGCTGCTTATTCTTAGCCATTTCTTTTCCTCCTCTTAATTGAGAATACAATCATTAATTGTCGGCTGCTCGTAGTTGGGGAAAACGAGCTCTCCGTTATCGTCTATATAATACTTAGTCTCACTTGAATAGATCTTATCCCCGTCGGTAAAGATCCGGAGCCCAACGAGCCGGAGAGCTGCGTCAAGGTCTATTAATTTCTCGTAGCCGGTGAGCTCTGCGTCAAGCTCCGGGTTGAGATTGTCTTGCAGCTCCGCGAGTGTTGGGATATGATCCCAATATCGCCTGTTGAGTAGTACCCTCATATTATCACCTCCGATTATACAACTATCTTGTACGCGGCATATAGCATCCAGCGTCTTTTTGCCTCGAGAGCCTCGGGGCTCGTGTCGTCAACAGTTGCCAATAAGTAGATACCGGCGCTCTTACGTTTTCCGCTCAATGCCTTGCTCACGGCTGCGCGGTCGAGCTCGAGATCCTTGCACACGTCGGAGGCTCTCTCGTATAGTGTGTTATTATTAGCACAATAGATCATAGTATCACCTCTTTATTATAGTATAACATAATGTTGTCAATTTGTCAATAGTTATCAATTAGATATAGCAATATAGACAAAAACCGAGTTGACAATTCGTCAACTTTTAGCTCAAAAAATGCCGGTAAAGTGTTGACAATTTGACAACAAAGTGATATAATATAATCAAGGAAAAACACGTAAGACGCCCGGCTTGGGCAGGAGGTATTTTTATGAATAAGAACTTAATCAAGTATCTGTATGTAATATCCTATGCTCTATCAACTGAGACTGAGGATAACGACTCTTTCGCATTTATAGAGGGAGAAAACAGTTACTCTTTTTGGAAGATCGAACGACTCGCTCCCGGTTCCCCTTGCGTTAAGCTATGGTATAAGTATCAAGACGAATGGCAATTCTGCGGACAATTCGACTTTGACATTCAAAAATGGTATGAGCCATCAGAGTTCGTGGGCGAGGAGGAGGACTGGATATGAGACAGAATATCTATAAGGCCATAGAGGAGCTGCTTGCAGCTCCCTTTGGTGCTCGCATACGGATCAACAATCGCTATATCTTAATCAAGGATAGACGAACGATCACCGACAAACCGCGAACCCTGACAACTCCGGACGCTCCCGTCCTGATCCTGACATTTAGGACGCCCTCCGGGCAGACGATCTTCCGGTATATCCCTATTATGCGGAAAGGCGTCTTGCAGCTCTGCGAGGAGCTCGCCTCTCAGATCCGGGACGTTTATCAAGAGTTCGCCCGGCGTCAGTATGAAATGATACTCTATAATCAGTCATTCAAGATTGAAAAAGAGTTTGAATTTGACGTCTTGGGGCTTTGAGAGGAGGTGAGATAATGGGATTTAGATTGTGGGTAAATGATGATATTTGCCTCGGCAAGCTCTATGGATATACCGAGGACTCGCAGCACCTTTACTCGATTGATTGGCTTGTTAATCACGGATTTTTTGACGACGATCGCGAGGAATGGGACGAGAAATTATTCCCGACGCTTTACGACGTTGCAGTCAATAGCTTTGATTATACTCTTGGGATGACAATCAATTTAAGCTATGAAGATTTCTTTGAATACTACCTTTTATATTTTGCCGATATGCAGAAAAAATGGAGAAATAAAGGCGAAAAGGTGGAGTTTAAGGACGTTGAGGATTGGACAAAAATTCTCGAGCAGCTGCCGGAGGGCAAGGACGTCAAGCTCGAATGGTTTTAGGAGGCGATCAAATGAACGATAAACCGATCATAATTGACTACAACGAGCGCAAATGGTGTATATCAAAATTTAAAGGTAGATACTACATAGAGGAGGTGCTGCAACCCTCCAACGACTTTGAGCACGTTGCAACAGAGGAGACGCTGCTCGCAGCGTTCAAAACACTATCAAGAGTTATAGAGAGGAGCTGAGACTATGAACAAACAGCAAAAACTTTTTTTAAGCGAATTTCACTCGCTTTGCAAGAAATATAATATTGATACTGTAAGTATGTTTAACAGCTCAATTTGTTTCCAAAGCAACGGAGATTATTTATCATTTGTAAGCTATAAGAATGACTATGGAGACGGAACAAGAGCTATATTTAACGGAATTTTAACTCGTCAGGATGATTACGAGATTATCCCGGGAGAATTAATTGAGGGAGACTAAAAAAGGGAGCTTTAAGCTCCCTTTACTTTTTGTTATAATGCAACTAAAACTACTTGACATTTTACAAAACGTATAGTATAATATAAGCAAAAAAGGGAGGGGATTCAATGGCAAAAAAGAAAAGCTCAGCTGATAAAATAAATAAAGCTGTTGAGACGGATCCTCCCAAAGACCGAGACGAGGCAGTCTCTCTCGTAGCATTGGCTATCTCAGAGGGAGCTAAAAAAGCCAAAGATAAAGAAATAATAGACGTTGTAGCCTACGACGAGCCCGAGTATTACGACGACGAGCCCATAACTGCCGAGGACGCGACGTATAATATTATCTATGGTCCGCGATCCAATGGTAAAACATACAAGATGTGCAGGAAGATACTCAACGGTAAATTCGACGAGGGGCTCCCCTCCGCTTATATCAGGCGACTTGACGAAATGATAAAACCGGCTAACCTGAGCGAGCTCTTTAACCCTCACATAGAATATATAACAGAGCGCTCCGGGGGAAAGTATAACGGAGTTACATATAAATCAAGGGCTTTTTACCTATGCAAATATAACCTATCAGGCGACAAAGTGGATCAGGATCGAGAGCCGTTCTGCCGTTGCTATGCTGTCAACACGGCTGAAACGACAAAGGGACAGGACGCCGGCGAGGTGAAACACGTTGTATTCGACGAGTTTATCACGAGACAATTTTATCTTACTAATGAATTTGTGCTTTTTCAGAATCTTCTCTCCTCGATTGTTCGAGCTCGAAAAGGCGTCAAAATATGGATGATCGCAAATACTGTCTCTAAATACTGCCCCTACTTCGCAGAAATGGGGCTCGACCGAATTAAAGATCAAAAACAAGGCACAATTGATATATATACTATGGGCAAGACTGCGACAAAGATTGCCGTTGAGTACTGCGGAAAGTCGGCAGCGTCTCAGAAAGTTTCCGAGTATTACTGCTTTTCTAACCCTGAGTTACAAATGATAACCTCCGGAGATTGGGAAATCTCGCTATATAGGCATATACCGAAAGGCATTAACGATAAGCGCCCGGAGTTTGAGTTTTACGTCCGATTTGATAACAATATCGAACGAGGCGCGATCTATATATACAATGAATCTCCGATGATCGTTTTCACGAGAAAAACAACCGAGATCAAAAACCCGGAGGAGCAAATCATTTTCGGGGACTCGATCGACGATCCCAACGTGTTGCACTCGACGACCTTAGACGGGAGCTCGACGAGAGCTCACGCTATGATCTTGGATCTAATCAAGCGCCGAAAGACTTACTATGGCACGAACGAGGACGGAGAAATAATAAACAACTGGATCAAATGGGCAAAGAATGGAGGTTTCAGACTATGAGCAAACAACCTAAAGAGGCTTACGGAAATCTCTTTCCGTGGGGCTTATATAACATACCCGAAAACCTCGAGTTTGGCAAATTATACCGGTATTACTTCGATTATATCCTTAGACTCTTATATCGTATAGTCGTTTTCGATAACGTCCCGGAAAGTATCAATGAGACATTTCTTAAAATGACCTTATACACTCAGGGCAAAGCGTGTTTTTTCAAAGAGAGAGGATCCGGGGAGCTGCGAGCGCTTAATTGCTCGAGAGCAAATACTCCTGATATATACTATATACCCTCTCAAATTCTCGTTGTCAATCCTCGGCTTAAAGGACAATATCTGCTTACTCCGGGTAAAAACTGCGAGCTCCTCTATATGAGCGAGACGGATCTCTATAACTCCGATTTTGTCGGGGGACTATATGAACTTATACGCAGGACAGCAACAATGCTCGCAGATAATGACCTCTCATTGAATATAGCACAGCGTAACACTCGCTTAGTAAATGTGCTTTCTGCTGATACGCAAAACGTGAAAGACAGCTTGCAGGAAGTTGTAAAAAAGATGTATAGGGGCGATCCGAATATTGTTGTTAAGTCGTCACTTGCTGATAAATTGCAGAGCGTCCCCTTTATGGACACAAGCAATAATCAAAATATCATTCAGCTTATTCAGCTGCAACAGTATATACTCGCTCACTTCTATGAGATAATCGGACTCTCGACTCACGATCAGCTAAAAAAAGAGAGATTACTCACAGCTGAGATCAATGATAATATTGAGCTCGCTTTATATAATATCAATGATATTATTGCAACGTTCGAGAGCTGCCTCGAGCGTATTAATAATATGTTCGGTACGGAAATATCCGTATCGCTCAATCCCTTGCTCATTGCTCAGGCAGAGGATCCGGAGAGGATCGCTGCTGCTGCCGGCGATCTTCCGGATAACCCACCCGAACCGGATCCCGAACCGGATCCCGAGCCTGAGTCTGAGACTGATCCCGAGCCGGAACCTGATCCCGAGCCGGAACCTGATCCCGAGCCGGAACCTGATCCCGAGCCGGAACCTGATCCCGAGTCTGAGCCCGAGTCTGAGTCTGATCCCGAGTCTGAGCCTGAGCCCGAGCCTGAGCCTGAGTCTGAGCCCGGAGACATAACAATAACAGGCGATAACAATATAGTTATTATCGGAGGTGATAACAATGAGCTTACCGATCCCGGAGAGAGTCAAGCCGAGGACGTGGGCGACGATAGCGCAGACGATAGCTGATCCCTTTACAATCTACTATCCGATTGCAGCCCGGCTTAACGTAGAGGAGCCAATTCTCGCGGAGTATTTCGGTATACTATTTGAGGACGCTGTCTCAACATATAGCGACGGAGCTATCGTCCGTATTTTCGTTGCAAATTATTATGCAAACGCGGAAAAATACAATGAGCTCTGCAATTTATATGAGGCAGAGATAAACCCTCTTGATAATATCGCAGTATCAGAGAGCTTTTCCGAGACGCGAACCCCTAATTTAACAAGCACCTCGACGAGCTCCGGCACCGGCAGCAGCACCGGCAGCAGCACCGGCAGCGCTCAAGGTACGACCGGAGACACGACAACAACAGAGCGCAAGCAGACGCAGACCTCGACGAGCTCGACGCCCAGCGCAACCAAAACGAGCACGCACGAGGTTAACCCCTACGACAACACAGGACTCCGCACGGAGTACAAAGACACAGTTACCGACGCAACGGCAACAACAACAACAACAGCTTACTCCGGAAACCCTGACACCACGACGAGCTCCGGAACGAGCTCGACGTCCACAAGCACTCAGAATACGACCTCGACGACGAGCTCCGCGTCCGGAACCGTAACGGAGACGGGAACCGAAACAAAAATACACACGACCACAAGGCAGGGCAGAGATTGGAAGATCCTGCCGAATGAAGTTGTTGCAGCAGCCGAGGAGGCAGCTGCTGCAATGAATGTTTTATACGTTATTTGTCAAGATCTCGCAGACCTAATATTTTTGCAGGTTTGGGACTAAAAAGGAGGCTATTTTATGCAAGTTAAACAGATTTATCAGATTCTAAATGATGTTATGGGAGAGGTAACAGGACTCCCGATCAAGTCAACAGCTACACCGGCAGTAGGTACAAATGAGGTTGGAGCTCCCGTAGACGCAGACGGAAACGAGATCCGCGAGTATATCGTCGCAGAGGATCTCAGTAATATTGTTGATATTGGTACAGATATTTTTGATAACAACTGGAAAGACAACTATGTTAAGGCTCTTATCAATCGCATAGGACGCAGCGTCTTTGTTGATAGGACTTATACCGGTTATGCTCCCGATATATTAATGGATAACTGGGAGTATGGCTCTGTAATGGCTAAAACTCGCTGCAAGATCTTTGATGCAAAGGCAAACCCGTCTTGGAGCTTACAAAAAGGACAGACCGTTAATCAATTTGAGTTCACGCCTCCCGATGTAACGCAGAAATTTTACAACGATAAAGTTGCTTGGCAGATTGATTGTAGCTTTACTGACGCTCAGATCCGCGAGAGTATGAGCTCAGCCACAGAGCTTAACCGCTTTTACTCGATGATTGAAAACCGCATAAATACGAGTAAAACAATCTATCTTGACTCGCTTAAAATGCGTACAATAAATAATTTCATCGCAGAAAAGATCCATAGTAATAATGGAGTAATTGATCTGCTTGCAGGTTATAACACAGCATACGGCGAGAGCCTCACAGCAGCAGCAGCACTCACAGACAAGGACTTTCTAAGATATGCAGCAGCAGAGATCAAGAATTATATTGACTTTTTCCGTGCTCCCTCAGCTGCATTTAATATCCCGGCAGACGACGACGGGAACGTCACTTTCACTCCTCGCGAGTTTGCAAAGCTCGTCCTCATATCTCGCTTTGCAAATGGTATGCAAGTATACTTACAGAGTGACACATATCACGACGAGCTTGTCAAGCTCGAGACTTTCGAGACTGTCCCGTTCTGGCAGTCAGAGGGCAATGGATTCGACCTCCCGACAACAACTCGTATTGACGTTAAGCTCGCGAGTGATAGCACAGTAGAGGTCAACCGAAATTATATAATTGGTGTGCTCTTTGATCGAGACGCACTCGGAGTGCTCAATGATAATCAGAGGACAACAACTGCTTATAATGCCAACGGCGAGTACTGGACTAATTTCTATAAGGTTGATACACACTACTTTAATGACCTTGCAGAAAATGGACTTGTTTTCGTGATTGGATCCGGAACAGTTCCGAGCGTGACTCTGAGCTCCAATGAGGAGTCAATTGCCGTTGCAGGTACAGAGACTCTCACAGCAACAGTTGTCCCAGCAGGATCAACGGTTACTTGGACGACTTCAGACAGCGACGTAGCAACAGTTGCAGCCGGTGTTGTAACCGGAGTTGCTGCCGGAGAGGCAACAATTACAGCTCTGATAACTGTTGACGGAACGACATATTTCGATACCTGCGAGGTAACTGTAACAGCTAACAAATCGAAAAAATCCTAAAATATTCTCCTGAGATAGCCGGCTTTGTCCGGCTATACTCATATTAAAGAGGTGATGATATGACACTTAATCTATATACGCAGAGCGATGATAAGCGCGTCGTTAATAAGACTCTAACAGCCATTGCAAGCGGTGTTACTATAACCCCGACAAAGGGATTCAATGTGCTGAAACCTACTATTATTATCAATTATGATAGTACATACTTAGCAGCTAACTATTTCTATATCTCAGATCTCGACCGGTATTATTATATTGCTGATATGGAAATAGAGATCGGAAAATGTATCACGCTCACCGGGGAGATTGACGTCCGCAAGAGCTTTCAATCTGCTTTTCCGAATATCGTTGCAACAGTTATCAGATCGGAGAGCGTCGGAGCTCCCACTCAGATTCCCGACGCAAAGCTCCCAATTGATCCTAATAAAGAGGATTTACTATCAATCAAGATTACAAACCGGAACGACGGAAAAGCGCCATTCCCGGCAAATCCGTCTGATCTTTGCTATATATTAACTGTGATGGGAGGTCTTGAAAGTGCAAATCAATCGTGATTTTTGGAGTGGAAACACGCGAAAAATAACGGATTCAAATAGCCGGACAATTGTTGAATTTCTCGATAATAGCCTATATACTGACATATACAACGATACTACGAAATATCAGGGCGTAGAGTGGGACAAGAGCGCGAGCCCGTGGAAGATCAATTATCAATCGGACTTTTTCAGGCTTGATTTTATGCTCGGATATAACGCAGGGTATCAAGAGCCGGTTACTGTTGCAACAACTCCATTTTTTAAAGAGAGGAAAAAGGGATATACTTTTTATTTATCCTCAAACGGAGGAAATAATATGAGTGGAGCTTATGCTCGACTATTTCCCGTATGGCTTGGAACGCTCTCTCGCTCTGATCTTGATCTTACAGATAATGTTGTAAAGGGTTGGATTCAAGGCAAATACAAAGAGCTGCACCCGGTTATTGATTTTGATTACTCAAAAATTTTTGCAGTACCTACGCTACAATCAAAAAACGAGGGATCAAGGACGCTTTTCCGGGAAAGCCTCCGGGCAAGCTGGAACCCGAGCGACTGGTCGGGAATAGGCGTCCAATTTCTTTATAAAAACGGCAGCACAACCCTCGACTTAGCTCTCGAAATTGTCTCGTTAAATAATACTTTCGGCGTGCCTACTTGGGACACTACAGATTGCTTTAATTCTGAGCAGTATGATAATGGTATGTGTATTACGTGTTACGATAGAACCGGAGGTAATTATTATTATCGTCCGATGATCGGTGAGCGTTTCCAATTAAGCGGAGCTAATGGTACATACTTCAACCCCAACAGCTATGCGACTGTGGACGCAGCCGGAGCAGTTTCGTATTATGCAAATCGCGAAATATGGGTAAATTCCCCGAATGGTGATAATAATTCAATATGTGATAATACTTATTATGGAGGATTTATCTCCGGGGATCTCCGACCATACCGGCGAACATTTAAAACCGGACTTACGTTCGACGATCTTGCAGATTATCTCAAAACGCAGCTTGCATACTTAGGATTTAGATTCTGCATTGACGGAGATCAAATAAGCCAATCGATTGACTCTCAATATTTCTTTATCCCTGAAATTGACAGCAAGGGCGTAACAACTGGCAACTATTCAGCAGCCAACGCCCCGGAGGCAGAAAACTACGCAAATTATACTTGGACAACTGATGTATATTCAGTTACTCCATACGACGGAACCGACGACGACGAGGGAGGAGATCCGAACGAGTACGACGAGGACAATCAAACCGTCTTAAATAGCGAGGCATATAAAGCAAAGAATTATTTCTTTAATGTTTATGCTGTCAGTACAACTCAACTAAAACAGCTTAGCGAGTATATGTATAGTGATATGCCAACAGATGCCAATCAGGACAATTTCCTCACTAATAATGCGATTGATGTTATAGTCTCGTTGATGATGTTTCCTATTGATTTTACTGCTATTTCTACTGTTGATTACTTGACGCTTGGAAAGCTGCAACCTACATATTACGATGAAGAGGCACACGAGGATAAAAGGATCTTTGGTTGGATACCTAATCGAAATATAGTTGTATATCCGTGTGGTTCCTGTACTTATTATCCTGTATATGGTGTTGACGACTTCCGGAATTACGAGCCATACTGCACAGCAGAGCTCGAGCTCCCGTATTGTGGTAATATCAAATTGCCTACGTCGGTATATCTAAATCATACAATTAGAGTCACTTATTTAATAGATCTCATTACTGGATCTTGTATGGCTCTCGTTTTTCGAGATGATCTTGTATATACAACGGCACAGGGGCAAATGGGAGTGCAGTTTCCGTTGAGTGGCATACAATCTCAGGATTTGCAAGCAAGTATAATGCGTAAGCAGACGCAGTATGGAGAGAGCCTAATCAATGTTGCTCGCAGCGTTATTGGAGGTGGCATATCAATAGCAGGAGCAACTCAGGCAGCGAGCACAACAGGAGGCTTGACAGGCACTCTCGGAGCTGTAACAGGCGTAGCAAGCGCTTTTAATCAGTTAGAGCAAGCAGAGTATAACATAGAGCATATTCAAGTTCCATTCACTATGCACGGCGCGTCCTCGCCTCTGACAAGTTTTGCAAATGAGCAATACCCTCGATTAATAGTCAAGCGTCCGCGTATGCTCCCGGAGTATGATCCGGTAGCCTATGGACACATATCCGGTTTTGCTTGCAATATCACAGGGGCTCTCTCGGAGTTCTCCGGACTTACCGTATGCGCGACAGCAAACCTCGACGGCATAGCAGCAACGGAGTCAGAAAAGCAACTTATCAGACGAGCTCTTCTCGAGGGCGTTATCTTATAAATACAAAAAGAGATCCCTCCGGATCTCTTTTATTTCTTGTCGGTTAAACAAACAATGTGAGCCACTTAATTATAACATATATTCAAGAAAAAGTCAATATAATATAAAAAAATAAATATTTACACGTATTTAGTTAAAATTTTTAAGAAAAGTTTGTTCGCAAGTATTGGGGAGGATTGATGCCTCGCCCTGCTCTCCCCGAGGGGTAAA
>Ga0247609_10004875_pt1 | contig 13288 bp, 13 predicted proteins | sample 172DNAGHGlowgp2_FD_193487 | JGI IMG/M metagenome (GOLD analysis project Ga0247609, IMG submission 193487) | Sheep rumen microbial communities from Palmerston North, Manawatu-Wanganui, New Zealand - 1728 DNA GHGlow gp2 | ecosystem: Host-associated > Mammals > Digestive system > Stomach > Rumen ...
ATTTTGTAATTCTTCATTAAATTCATCATCATTAAAAATCCTTCATTCATTTTCGAAATCATCTAATGTTATAACTCAATTAGGCCACTGTAATAATCAATATTCACTATATTCTCCACTTTTGAAAATATCTTTAATTTTAGCCTCTATAAAACTATATCATCATAAAAATATTCATTTCCAATATCATTGTTTGAATAATAAGCATGTTGTTCTATTCTTTTCTGTTCAACAATATTTATAACATTCATGATTTTCATTCCAACACTGTTCTCTAATTGTTACATCTACTGAAAAATGAGTAAGTAAAATTCAAACTAAAAGATATAAAATAACCAATATTCAAATAATCCAAAGTCAGATTTTTTTCATTTAATTACCTATTTACTAACATAAATAGTCTGAGAAGGAAATGCAAATTCTATTCATTCTTTTTCAAACCTTTCTATTAATTCAAGATAAATCTTTTCATTTATTTTTAAACTTGCTTCATAGTCTGGATTTAAAATATTATAACTCATCAAAAAATTTATACTAAAATCTCACATTTTTTCCAAATAACATCGTTCGTATTCTACATCTTTTTGTTTTGAAACTATATCTTTGATAATTTCTGGAATAATTTTTAATTTTTTAATTCATGTATCATAAGTTACTCAGATAGAAATTCTTTGTCTTCTACTTTTCATAGTTCTATAATTTATTACTTCAGTTGCGAGAATGTTGCTATTTGGAATAATTACATTCTGTCATTGAATTGTTTTTATAGTAGTTGATTTTAAAGAAATCTGTTTTACTGTTCAAATTTTTTCACTACTTCATTCTCATATTTTGATATAATCACCAACTATAAATGGTTTACTAAGAATAATTGAAAATGAAGAAAATAAATCTGTTAAAATATTCTGTAATGCGAATGCAACTGCGATTCAAGCTATTCAAAATCATGCTAAAATAGGACTTAAATTTACTCAGATATTTGTTAAAAATACAAAAATTCATAAAATCCAAACTAATACAGATACTATAGTTTCTATACTTTTTTTAGCTGTTTTGTCTTTACGAAAAAATTTTTCTAATGAAAAATCTATGCACTTTATAATCACTTTTATCGCAAATATCGTAACTATTCATAAAAATATGGCTTTTAATATATATTTTATATTAACAGGAAAAGATAAGAGGCTAATTGCTACGTAAATCTCCATTGCTATAAAAAGCCATCTTGGAAATTTATTCATAATTTTACTCAAATACTGTATCCATTTTTTTTCAGCTTCTTCTTTTTCTAATGAATCCAATTTTTTAAGAAATAAATCCACCACAAAGTATAAAAATACAAATATTAATACTGACAAAAGTATCATTCATATAGTATTTCAGTAAATAACTATATTCATAATGTTAAATATAGAATCTGGCATTTTATATTTATATAAATAATTAAATTATAACAATTTTTCATTCTTTATTTATATTTTTTGGTTTTATTTCTTCATCTGGAAATCAAATTGGTAATATTGCAAATGGTATTATATTATCTCATAATCTAAAATATTTACTAATTTCTTTAATGGGTTTTTCATCTGGATAAGTTCATACTCGAACCATTCAATATCATTTTTCGTGTGCTGCTAATCGTATATTTTCAATACTTACTCACATATCTTGTTGTATAAATTCTGGTGCTAATAATTTATCTTGTTCAAAACATGCTAAAATAACTCATGAAGCATTTGGAATCATTTTTCACCACTCCATTAAATTTCATAAAAAGTTTAAATCTTCTTGTTTTGTAATAATGTAATATTTTCGTGCTTGTTGATTATCAGCAGATGGAGCATAAAGTCAATATTCAACAACTTCATAAATTTCTTCTGGTGTGAGTTTTTTTGTCTTTGAATATATTCTAATAGATCTACGAGATTTTATATTTTCAAGAGTCTGCATAATAATATTGTTATATTATAAAAACTACTCTTTTTCTTCTTTTTTAACTATAAATTTTTTTGGATTTTTCTCCTTATGGACTGTAGGGTTATCAATTTTTTCTATAATAGCATCAAGAACCTTTTCTACATTTTGACCAGTTTTTCATGAAACACAAATAATTTCATCGGCTGGAATTCAAATTACATGTTCAATTTCTGCTGCTACTCTTGCAGGATTTGCGGCTGGAAGATCTATTTTATTTAAAACTGGTATTATTTCCAATCATTGATCTATAGCTTGATATAAAGTTGATAATGTTTGAGCTTGAATTCATTGGCTTGCATCAACTAATAAAATTGCTCATTCTACAGCTGCGAGAGAACGAGAAACTTCATACTGAAAATCAACATGTCATGGAGTGTCAATTAAGTTTAATTCATATCATTTTCGGTGCATTCTAGCTGGAGTAAGTTTTATTGTTATTCATCTTTCTTGTTCTATATCCATTCTATCTAATACCTGACTATGTTCTAATTTTCTAACTGTTCAAGTTATTTCTAACATTCTATCAGCTAATGTAGATTTTCAATGATCTATGTGTGCTATAATACAAAAATTGCGAATATGTTCTGTAGACATATATTTATATCATATCTAAATTTTTTTGTTACATTTCTACTCCTATAGCTTTTATAACAAAGAATACAAATAAAGCAACAACTATAAAATCGATAGCTCTTGCTAATAACTTTCAATAAAGAACTCATCTCCAAGAAAGATCTTCTAATTTATCAATTTTTAATTTCTTAAGAATTGGAGTAAAAATAAGAGGTGTAACAAAATCTTCAATTAAAGATTTAGTAAGTTCTCAAACTTTTGTTGCTATTAAAAGTCAAATAGCAACTCAAAGTACATTGTTTTGAGAAACAAACTCCATAAATTCTTGTCGCATATATTTATGAAACGAAAATAAAAAAACAGTTTTTATATAAACAAAATATAAAATATTTCAATAAATATTATTTTTAACATTTTTTTAACATTTTAACATTGAGAATTTTTCTGTTTTTTTATTTTTAACAAATTTTTTAACATTTTAACATTTTATTTTATCAGTGTTTTTTAATGATTTATCATGTCATAATTAGTGTTTTAGCTTTTTAACATTTTTTTAACATTTTAACATTATTATTGTTAATTATATTTAATATATTTTTATATATATATAATATAATAAAGAGAAATTTTTTAAATAAATGTTGAAAAATATTATATAAAAAATATAAGGTGATTGAATTTATATTTTTTATATTATGTATGAAAGATAAAATAAAAAGAAGTGTTGTTATTACAATATTTGGGGTATTTTTATTGTATTTGATATATTTAATTACACAGTGAGAACCTATAGTAAAATCAGAATATTTATCGTGGAATATTCCAATGTATGTGATTTTGATTGCAGTTTGTTTATATATGATATGATTATATTGAATATATCCTATTCATATAAGATTTTCTAGAGCAACAGCATTAGTAATTTGATTGTTATTTATAGTTCTTTCTCAGGTATTATTAGCAAATGATTGATATTCTCATGTTTATATATGAGATTTATTTTCTGTATTAGGAGTATTAACATTGATATTATTTCCTACTAATATTCTTACGACAGATAAGGTTAAAAAACAAAAATCAAAAAAAAATGAAGTAATAATTGAAGTTTAATACTTAATAATATTTTTTATTTAACAATTTTTGTATAAATGCCAGAAAATACAAATATTATAGAAATAATATCTAAAGAACAGTTTGATGAAGCTATAAAATCTGAAAAACTAACAATAGTAGATTTTTGGGCTAATTGGTGTGGTCCATGTAGGATGTTAAAACCAATATTACATAAAATAGCTGATGAAAATAAAGAAATTCAATTATTAACTGTGGATGTTGATTTAGAAGAAAATAGAGATTTGACGCTTGAATATGAAATTAATTCAATTCCTCATGTATATTTCTTTAAGGATTGAGAAAAAGTATATGATTTTACTGGAGTTATGCCTGAAAATGAAATTTTAGAAAAAATTGAAGCTAATAAATAATATTCTATAGATTAAGTATAAGTCTAAATAGATTTTCATTTATTACAGAATACGGAATATAAAAATCTATTTCAGGTGTAATTTTATATTTTTCTTTTATATTTTTAGTTATTGTTTCTAGTTTTTTATAGTTTATTTTAAAATTTTCTATATTTTTATCTTCTCTTTTAAATAATTCATCCCACTCTGGAGTTCATCATCAATTTTCATATACTCATTCTGAATTTGGTCATTTATCTTCTAGTAATATATCTTCATTTCTTCATATATTTGCATATTCTATCCATTCTTTATTTATAGAAATTAATATGTTTCTTAACTGATTAAAATTTCAAGTTAAATTAACTTTTTCTAACTCTCAAAGAGTATAATTACATAAACTGAGGTAATTATTGTATGATAGTGTAACATGCCTACTAAACACACGACTATGTAATATATCTTTTCACATACAAATATCTACTAGATTAACTAACTTTTCATAATTAATTTGGTCATTAGATTTTTTATTAGAATTTAATTCTTTATCTTTTTCATTCTTTTTATTTATTACTTCCTGTAATAACAGGTCATTAAGAATTATTTTAGATTTTTCTTCATCTATATAAAAAGAAATAAAAATAGAATTATTACCAGATATTATTTTATTTGGAATATAAAAATATTTATCAACATCTATTTGCGGATTTTTGTCTTTTATATCTTCTAAAATATTTGAAAAATTAATATATAAACTTCTAATTTTATTTATAATTTCATCTTCTTCATTATCTATAACATTATTACAAGTGTCTAAAATAACTCATAAATCTTCCCAACAAGCATCTGATTTTACTTCTATTTCACTATAATTTATCCAAGATTCAGTAATTTTTATTAATATTTGTTTTAATCAAAAATTATCTTCTTCTTGAGATTCAAGTCATGATAATGTTTGATTACAATAATATTCAAAATAATCATGAGAACCATTATCAGGACGATATTTTGAATCTTCTATAACATCTTTTCAAAAACAAGGTTGAATAATATTAGATAGTTCTTCTAGTTGATTACTTAAGCTATTATTATTTTGTTCAGATGATTGATTAATTAAAATTCATTCATAAAAATAATTTTCGTGGTCTATTTCTCAATTTTCTTTATAGTAAGTTCGTTTTCAGTCTATATTTCAGTATTTGAAAATTCATTTTGATTCTATTTGTCAATTTTCATAAAAAGTGGTAACATCTCAATGATAATATCAATTTCTGTAGTTTACAGTCGTTTTTAAAGAACCATTTGGATAATATCAAGTAAGAGTTCATATTTTTTGTCATGATTTATAAAATACTTCAGACTGTATTTGTCAATCTTCATAAAAATCTTCAATCCATAATCATTCTTTATATCATGATTTATATATTCATGAACCGTAAGCAGTTTTATAAATACCATCACGTAATCAATTTTTATATTCTTCATATCATATTTCTTTTCAGTCTTCATAATTGTATTCAATCCATTTTCAATTTTTTTTATCGTTATAATACTGTCATCTTTGAGTAATTATTCAATTTTTATTGTATTTTATAAAATTTCAAGATCGAATTCATTCTTTATTTGAACACACAATAATAGAACTGTTATTATAAGTTTTATTTATACGGTGTTTTGAAAATCAATTTTCACAAATAATTTTAGGTTCATATTCATCTAATAATTTTTCAATTTTTTTATTTTCAATTTTACTTTTAATATGTATTTCAAAGATTCTAGAAATATCATCTATAAAAAAATAAGATAATCATAATAAAAATAAGATAAATACAGTTATAATGATTAATTTTTTTTTCATTTTTGTTCGAAAAAAAGAGTAAAATTTATTCAACAATAAATCAGTGATCATATATTTTTTTGTAATCTAATTTTCAATTTTCCTTGTAATAATATCGAGTTCATATTTTTTCATTTAAATTATTATACTTTCATCTTATTTTTACATTTCAGTTTTCATATCATTCTACATATTCGTTATTATTATATATAACATATATATTTCAATTTTTATGATAAGTAATTGAAGGATGATTTATTCTATCTTCATATCAAGAAACCATATAAAAAGATGAAGTTAATTCTCAATTATCATAATATGATTCGAATTTTCCTTCAGGTATGTCATTTACATAGTGTTTTTTAGAAGGTGCTCATACTCAATTATTATAATTTATTCGTAATCATTCTTTCATATCACCCGAAAACATTCAACGTTGAATAATTGTTCAATTTCTTTCATGAAATTTAATATATTCTCAAGATCTAATTCATTCTTTATTTTCACAAAATTGTGCATAAATATATCAACTATTACTTAATATAATTTCATTATATCATTTTGGACATTCTATAGATTTTTTATTATAATCATATGTATTTGTAATATTTCAATCTTTATCATATCGTGTTCGTAATCAGGTTGCATATCAGCTTAAATATTCTCATTTAACTGAAGGATTACCATTTTTATAGAAAAAAGAAAATTTTCTATTAAAAATATCTCAATATTCTCAATACAAAAAATTTCAATCTATATCATCTCAATAATCAATAATTATTTTTAAACTTCAGTCCTCATTATAATAATACCATTCTCATATTCATTTATATGTATCAATTTTTGTTCAGCTGGTTATCAGTATTCAATTTTTATATTCATAATATGGTCAGTTTGGTATCATTGCTCAATATTCTCAACTTTTTCGATTCCATATTTTTTTTATATCTCACGGTTGATACCAAGACCATATTCATTTTATAAAATTCTTTATTCATGTAATGGGATTAAAACTACCATTACTATCATATTCTATACATTTTCAATTATTACAATCCATAGTAAGATGTCAATCAGAATCCCAATCTTTAAGAATTAAATATTCATAATTATTATTCCTACAATAAAATGATTTTCAATATGGTGAAACATTATAATTTTTGTGTAATCAACTTGGGCAAATTAAAAATGGTTTAAAGTAAAATATTATAGATGCGGTACCAATTAATATAATTAAAATCCACACGACAATTGGCACTTTTTTAAAAAATTTTTTCATTTTTTATTTCCATTAATAAAAAAACAATATACTTAATTATATATTAAATTTAAAAAAAGTCAAAAAATTAATGTTTTTTATGTCTAAATGATGTATACATATCAAAACATTTATATAACAAAGGATTTAATACTAGATCATAACTACCCCATTGTTCAATTTTTTCTCATCAAAGAGATTCTTTAAATGCGCTTACTCATGATAATGGATGATCAGGAAATCATGTAGGAGCTCATCACATCATATCACAGCGATCATATCAATTATCTCTAGCTCGACAAAAAGCATTATATTTTAGAAATTGTTGTCATCAATAAGCATTTTTTCATCTTTGAGAAAATCAATATAGATATATCATAGTTTTTCAGTCAAAAGCACAAACACTTCAAGCAATAATTTCTCATTCAGATTTAGTAACAAAAAGATCTCAATTATTATTTTCTTTAAAATATCTCATTAATGCTTCAAATTGTCTTCTAGTAATTGGAGTAAATCATTTTAATTGAGAAACTTCATACCATTTTTTATAAAAAATAGAATGTTCTTCAGGTGTAGCAACTGAAAATTCTACATTATGTGATAATCATTTTCTAACTTTTTGTCTAGCTCAATCATTAAATCATGCTAAAATTTCTTCATTAGTTTTATCTAATTCATATACGATATTGCTTTCTGGCATATTTTCACGAAAAGCTACTTTTAATCAAAATTCTTTACAAACTTTTTCGCGTAAATCTAATCTCATATTTTTAACTTCTTCTTCAAATCATTCAGTTTTTTTAGTATTATTAAAAAATCTTACCATGGTATTATTTATTCATAATTGAAAACAGATATTTCATAATTTATTACTATATTTTTTTTTAAGATAGTTTAATTCTGAATGAATAAGTTCTAGATCATCGGGTAAAAATACTCACATAACTTGAAACCATTGGATAGTTAATGGTCAAATTTTTTTCTTTTTAATTAATCAAAAATATTCTTGTCAAAATAAATTCACTTTAAAAGTAGGTTTTCTATATATTTTTGATTGAATATCTTGTCGAACTTGAGATTGATAAAGGTTATAATCTGATATAGGTTCAAGTGGATAAGAATAGAATGCTGATAAAGATGTCACCTCCTATATAAATAGAATAAAAATCTATGTTTTATACTATTTAAACACTATTTTTTTTCAAGAGATTGAGTTATTATTGTGTTGTTGTATTTATGAATTTAGTGAGTTTTTATACTGGTTGAAAGTAAAGGTATTATATGGTGAATGTTTTTATATTAAATAATATGAAAAACTATTCTTATAAGAAGAAATAAAAAACTATTTAAAATCAATTAGATTAATTTTTTATTTAAGTTGGAAACATGAAAATGTTTATATTTTTTATTGACATAAAAACAAAATTATTATATAGTAAATTTTTAGAAAAAAGGGGAACAGCTTAACTGAACGAAGAAAATAAAATATAAATGTGTTATGGAAGTAAAAAACGAAAAAATCATTTCGAAGATTTTGTATCTTTCTTTTAACGAGGACCCTAGGGTTATGTAAGTTGTATATGCCTACCTGATTTTGGGTGGTTTTGATGTTGTGCTTGTTAACAGCGAGCGGGCAAGGCGTTTGTGTAACGAATCGCTTGACTCCGATGATAATCCGCGAGTTCTTCGTATGTTTAAGGATCTGTGTAAAAAACACAATCCGGATACAATTATTTTGCCAACAGGCTATGGAGAAAAAACTTGGACAAAACCTTTTGATGGGGAGTTTATTAAAAAACTAGTCTCTATTGTAGGGGTTGTATTCCAAACATACGAAGAAGGAGCAGAGATCAATAGAGAATCTTTGACCGAACCTGAGTTTACTCACCAGGCGCTTCAGAGATCTTGGTTGACAGGTATGTTTGCTGAGGTCGATTTCTGTCGCTGGCAAGTATACAGAGATGCCCGTATTAAGCAGATACATGATGTTATTGCAGTAAAACTGAACGCTGTAGAGATATATGCGGATTGATACGTACGCCCACAATTAGAATTCTTATTAAAAAACCAAGAGAGCGTTTGGTGATATAAAGCTGAACGCTCTTTGTTTTTTAATAATAAAAATCTTATAAAATATTTGACTTTTTTATAATAATATATATACTACATATTGTATATTAATTTTTTATCTTTTAATTGTATTTAAACATGGGTAAAAAAAGACGATTACCTGATATTAAAGGTCTTTTCTGAAAAAATGGAGAAAAAAAACAAGATGTTTCGGATATAAAAATTGAGAAAAAACCTTGAAATGCGGTTGAAAATGGAAAAAAATTATTTGAAAATTTAGAAAACATACCATTTAAAGTATGACAAATGGTATTGATACCAAGAACAAATTGAGATCCTAGTTATGGTAAAATTACATCTTATGAAGAAAAATCAAAAAAATATCGTGTTGAATGGATAAATTCAGAATGAAAACAATGTTCTAAAACTATTAGTGGGGAAGTTTTAAAAGAAATAAATGATAGATATACAATTGATTGAAATTACTTTGTAGGTAAACGGGTATTGATACCAAGAACGAATTGAGATCCAACTCTTGGTAGAATTGAACGTAAAGAATTAGATGGTGGAATTACACTTTATGTTGTGTTTCGAAAAGATCCGGACAAGTCAGTTAATGGAGATAATTCTTATTTTAAAAGATTAACCAAAGAAAAACTTGATGAATTAAATGCACCTGCAGAAATAGTATTAGAATGATGAGAGTTTGTAGTATGACAAATGGTATTGATACCAAGAACAAATTGAGATCCTAGTTATGCTAAAATTACATCTTATAATAAAGAAGAAAATACATATATCGTTGAACGAATTAATTCAAAATGAGAAAAACTTATGAAAAAGATTAAGGAAGAAACGTTAAAAGAAATAAATGATAAATATACAATTGATTGAAATTACTTTGTAGGTAAAAGGGTATTGATACCAAGAACGAATTGAGATCCAACTCTTGCTACGATTATATCAGTACCAGAGTGAAATGAAGACGAGTATACAGTTCTTCGAAAAGATGCAGATAAAATTGGACGTGGTGGTGAAAGAACTCATACTAAACGTTTGACTAAAGCAGATCTTGATAAATTAAATGTATTGTCCGAAGAAGTTGAAGTTGTATGATAAAACAATTAAAGTATAAAGAATAAAATTTTATGTATTAAAAACTTTCTAGATTGTTAAAACCTAGAAAGTTTTTAATTTATAATATCTTAATATGAAAAAAGTATAAAGATTTGTTATGGTTTTTGAAATTTTAAAAAAATATAGATTTTTTTGACTTTTTTTTAATATATAAATATAATATTAATAGTGGTAATTATTTTTTTATTATTGATAATGTCATATAAATGCCTAATGAAACAACTTCTAAGGAAGTAGATAAAGAAAACACGATGGGAAGAATATGAATTTTTTGGAAAAAATTAAAAGATACTAGTTCTTGATATAGAAAAAAAATAAAACGGCCTTTAAAAAATAGAAATGAACATGTATTAAAGGATGGAACTATTATAAGAACGGATATTGTAGAATATAATCCTTTATGTATGCTTACTCTTGAGGAATATCTTGCTGAATGAATTATTACAAAAAAGGGTTTTGATCGTATTAAAAAAGAAGAACGATATATGGTTCCTGAAAGTGATTATATTTTAAAAGTTATGGAATGATCAGAAAAGGCATTAATACCATTTAGTGGTATGGTATATGAAGGTGCTATTATGTCTAAAGTTCAAGAAGATGGAATTTGTTATGTAGAATTTAGAGATTGAGAATGAAATACAAAAGCATCATATTTTCCGGAAGAAGCAGTTAAACCTGATAAAATAGTTGATAATATTAGAGAAACAAGAAGGATAAATTGAAATTTTAAAGAATGAGATAGGGTCTTTTTGGATTATAGAAATACTACAATTTTAGGTAGAATTTGTGAAAAAGATAGTGATAATTATAAAATTGAAATTTGAATAATAACAAAAGATAATCTTACATGACTTGGTATTATTCAGATGAATGTTGAAAAAGTTAATGAGTTTAATGACGATATAATTAGTAAAATTGATTCTTCCTTAGAGAAAGAAAATTCATAGAATGTATTAGTTAGGAATAAATATAATATATTGTTTTATTTGTATAATAAATTTCTATTAAATAGAAGATAAAATAACTTTTTTTTGAAAAATAATTAAATATAAGAATTCTATAACTTTTAATAGAATTATAGGAATGTTTTTAGGAAATTGTTGGGATATTAATAGGAAAAAATACGTGATTGTTTTTTTAGTTTTTGTATTAATTATAGTAATATGTTCTTTGTTTTTTTATATGAATAAAAATAAGAAAATAATAGAAGAGTGGGTAGATATTACAGATTTTTCTAATACGCTAGAGATTCAAAAAGAGTGAAAATTATTATCATATCCAGAAGTAGATATTCTTTCAGAATCTGATTGAGAAATTATGATGTTAAATATTGAAGAATGAGATTTTGTACAAGAATGGGATATTTTGATGCAAATATGAAATGATGAATTAAATGAAAATACATTAGATAATATAGAAAGACAAATCTGATGGAAATACTCTGAATTTTATGAAAATTCGGATAAATATAATGAATTTGAAATGCAATATTGATGAGAAATAGCAGAGTTGGAAGAGAAGTTGTTAAATGATGATACAGTGTTAAAAATAGCGAAAGATATGGATGATAAAGAAACGGTTGTTATTATGGAAAAAGAAATACAAGATATAAATCAAAGATTAATAAATTTAAAAAGGGAAAGAGATAATCTAAAATGAAAAATGATAAATTTAGAAGATGAAATACAGTCTGCAAATAAGGAGTCTATAAATCTTTATTATGAATTTGATAAACAAATTCCAAGATCTACTATTGAATGAATAGTGTGAAATGTTTATGTAAAAGAGTGAGATGAAGTAAAAAATTGAGATAAATTATGTACAATAATAAACAATAATTATATTCCAGAAATATCTGTTTGATTGGATTTCAACGAGTATATACTTACACAAGATTTGACGTGAGTAATGATTATTACAGAAAATGTTAATCGATGAAATTCGTATTATGAATGAGAAATTTATACACGTAGTCCAATTCTTAACGAAGAATGAAAATATACAATAACGGTTAGAATTTTAGAAGAAGACGTGCCAAATCTTATTTTAAGTGATAAAAATACGAAAATTACGGTAATTTTTTCTAAGGATTTTTCGTCGATATGGATGCCAAAAAATTGTTTTAAGAGTTTATGAAATACTGGTTGATTAATAACTTTACGTGATGGTGATATAATTACGTGAAGGGAAGTTTGAATAAAAAATATATGGGAAGAATGGATAAATATTGATAATTTAGTAATATTTTGATTCAAAGAAGAAAAAAAGGATAATATAGATTTATGTATTGAGAATTGGAATAATGTAATAAAAAATTGGGATAAAGATCCTATGCTAAATGGTGATGAATCATTAATTGAGTGGCGTAATCAATTTGATAACGTAGAATATTTGTGTGAAGAATTTGTAAAAATAAATCCAATGTATTGGACATGTCACGAAAATGTTCCTGTAGGATCGTTGTTATGATGAAGTGGTGAAAGAATTGAAGTGTTGTGTAAATTGAGTGAAAATTAATAAGGTATAATTATTTTTTATAAATGTAGTATTATTGAGTTGTAATTTATAATGAAATTTATATCATGAAGCACGCGAGCATTTGTTATAATGTTCTGTTTTGTTTTGTGCTTGATTTGCAAGTTTGATGTTTGTGGAATAGATAAGATTAATGAATGAAAATTGGATTATTTTAAAATAATATATTTGTCTTTATGAATACTCTAAAAACAGCAGAGAAATGTTTAAAACAATCTGATCAAAAATGAGAGATTGCAAGTGTTGAGCATTCAAATCCGATAGCAAGTAACGCTATTAGAAAAAAGATGAAATGAGAAAATATAACATACGATGAAATGTATGCTATAATTAAAGATATTTCTGAATGAAAGCTTAGTGAAGTCATGATGACTTATTATGTAGCTTCCAGTTTTTTCTATCCCACTACAGATGATGAAATGTGTCAAATAGCCAAAG
>Ga0247609_10004876_pt1 | contig 13281 bp, 17 predicted proteins | sample 172DNAGHGlowgp2_FD_193487 | JGI IMG/M metagenome (GOLD analysis project Ga0247609, IMG submission 193487) | Sheep rumen microbial communities from Palmerston North, Manawatu-Wanganui, New Zealand - 1728 DNA GHGlow gp2 | ecosystem: Host-associated > Mammals > Digestive system > Stomach > Rumen ...
ACCCTGAGCGCATCGGCATCATCGGCATCTGCGGTTTTGGTGGAATGGCGATCAACGCTGCAGCGCTTGACCCGAGAATCAAGGCAACCGTAGCCAGTACGATGTACGATATGAGCAAGGTCAACGTGGAAGGTTATTTCGCCAGCGAGGACACGCCTGCGCAGCGCCAGGAAAAGCGCCGTGCCCTGGCCGCCCAGCGCACGAAGGATTATGCCTCAGGCACATATGAGCGCGCCGGCGGCGTCATCGACCCCCTGCCCGAGGATGCCCCCTGGTTCGTCAAGGACTATCACGCCTACTATAAGACCCCGCGCGGCTATCACAAGCGCAGCGGCAATTCCACAGACGGCTGGAACGTCATCGGCTGCCAGAGCTTCCTGAACCAGCCTCTGCTGGCCTGGGCGGGTGAAATCGAGAATCCCGTTCTGCTCATCCACGGCGAAAAGGCCCACAGCCGCTATTTCAGCGAGTATGCCTTCGAGCGCATGACCGGCCGTCATGTCGAAGGAGTGAGTGCTGTAGAGGGGAACAAGGAGATTATGATCATCCCCGGAGCCTCCCATGTTGACCTCTACGACGATGTCGCCGGCGTAATTCCCTACGACATAATTGAGCGTTTCTTCAAAGCAAATCTGAAATAGTATGATTCGCACATTAGCCGTCGGAATCCTGTCCACGTTTATTCTAGCCTGCGAGAAACTTCCCGACCAGGTTGTACCCGATACACCCCGGGAAGAGAACAATGAAGGCAAAGAGAATAATGGCAACGACAATTCCGGAGAAACCGATACCACCATGCCAGAGACTATCAAGATTACCGTGTCCGGAAAGACGCTTCCGGTGAAGATTGAAGACAACGAAGCCACTAAAGCCCTTGTGGCAGCACTAAGCGAAGCATCCATTACCTATGAGGCCCATGATTACGGCGGCTTCGAGAAGGTGGGATCGCTGGGACTCACGCTACCTGCAAACAATTCCCAGATCACTACGCAACCCGGTGATGTCATCCTGTATAGCGGTAATCAGATTGTATTGTTCTACGGTAGCAACACCTGGAGCTATACCCGTCTGGGCAAGATTCAATACGAATCCTTGGATGAACTAAAGTCATTCCTTAAAGCGGGAGAAGGAAATATTTCCGTAACTTTGTCATTATGAAAAAAGTAGTGGTCATATCAACCAGCCTCAGACCTGGTTCCAACAGCAATGCGTTGGCAGAAAGATTTGCCGGAGGCGCCAAAGAGGCCGGAAACGAAGTGGAGTTCATTTCGCTCCGGGGCAAGGAAATCAAGTTCTGCATATGAGATGTCTGGCCAGATGAAGACGCTCATTGACCGTATGAATGCAATGTATCCCAAGGATTACCGCTTCCGCGACATATATCTGCTGACCACAGCGGCCGAGGACGAAGAATCCACGCCGAAGCGTGCCGAGAGCGGCCTGCAGGGCTGGATAGATTGTTTTGAGAAGGCAAGCCTCAAAGGCCTTCTATTCTGCGGCGGTGTCAATGATCCGCGGGAAATCTCAAGCAGCGCCAAGCTGGAAGAGGCATACGAACTTGGGAAAAGCGTTTAGCGGGTATATTCTTGTTTCTCGGTGAGACTCAAGCCGTCAGGATGGCTGGAAGGAAGTCCCTTTGCTTTCAGAAAATAATGCATATCTTTGTATGCTATGAACCACAAAACTTCCATCATAAACGGCCGTGAGTGCTTTCTGTCAGACGCTATTAACCCAAAATATATTCTGATTCAGACGCTTGGGAATCATGAGCGCGGCATCTTCGACCGTACGACGGAGTTGATTGCCGAGAGCTGCGGGGTTCCTTTCGTTCTGGCGGCATTTCAGGTTTTCGACTGGGATCTGGACCTTACCCCATGGCACGACGATGCCATCAGCCGGAAACCGGAAGTGGGAACACAGACCGGCGATACGCTCCGCTATGTGAAGGAATCGCTTCTTCCTGCGCTTGAGGCCGAATATGGAAAACTCCCCGTCATCCTTGGCGGCTACTCCCTGGGCGGTCTTTTCGCCCTTTGGTCATCCATGCAGACAGACCGTTTTGCCGCCATCGCTGCAGCATCGCCTTCTTTATGGATCAAGGACTGGCTGGACTATGCAAAAGGGAATCCGGTGCAAGCCGGGAAGGTCTATCTGAGCCTGGGAGACCAGGAAGAGCACGTGAAGAACCACGCCATTGCCCGTGTAGGAGACTGCGTTCGAGGCGAATATGAACTTCTCAAGGCTCAGATTGGAAGAGAAAACTGCACGCTGGTCTGGAATCCAGGGAATCATTTCCAGGACGGAGACAAAAGACTGGCGGCCGCTTTCTCATGGTGCATCAACGAATTGGAGGTCAAGTGAAAGATATCTATACATTCAAGTTCTGGAAGCGCTACGGCCTTACACCCCTCCAATACCGCAAATCAAACAAAGAATAATCGATATGACTATCAAAGAGATAGAAGTCAAGACTGTACTTTCCAAATCAAACCTCCCTGTATCGGATTATGCCGTCAACCCTTACGTGGGTTGTCTTCACGCGTGCAAATACTGCTATGCTTCCTTCATGAAGCGTTTTACCAATCATCCGGAGCAGTGGGGCACCTTCCTGGACGTGAAAACCTGGCCGGAGGTCAAGGATCCGTCCAAATATAAGGGTAAAGAACTGTTCCTGAGCTCCGTGACCGATCCTTATCAGCCGCACGAGGCAAAGTACAAGCGCACCAGGGCCATCCTCGAGCAGATGCAGGGAAGTGGTTGCAAAATCAGTATCTCCACCAAGAGCGACCTTATCCTGAGGGACTTGGACCTCATCAAGACTTTCCCTGGCGCCCGCGTTTCCTGGTCCATCAATACGCTGGATGAAGGATTCAGGAAGGCCATGGACAAGGGCGTAAGCATCGAACGGAGGCTGGAAGCCATGCGCCAGTTCTATGAAGCCGGCGTGCAGACCACTTGTTTCATTTCTCCCATCTTCCCCGGGATCACCGATGTGGAAGCCATCATTGAGAGGGCAAAAGGACAGTGTAACCTGGTGTGGCTGGAGAACCTGAACCTTCGCGGAGACTATCGGCCCGTCATCCTGGACTGGATTCATAATAACCATCCGGAACTTGACGAACTCTATTACCGGATTTATTCCAAGAAAGACCGCAGTTATTGGACAGCGCTTGATCAGCAGCTCCGGGAATATACCGCCCGGGAAGGAATGGTCTATGTCCGTGACGATGATTCTAAGCGAAGTGCTTTCGGCGAGCTCCCGGTAGTCGCCAATTATTTCTATCATGAGGAAGTAAAGAAATCAGCCAAGAAGCTTTAGAATGATCGACCTCAAGTCTGACACGAACCCCAAAAGTTAGACAAAAAAATTTGGGGTTCGTGTCAACTGACGCTCCTCGGGGCGGCACTTTGCGCCCTCGAACACCTGCTGACCGTGACCGCTTTTCCTTATATCTGCGGGCTGGGCGTCTTCTATTTCTATGCTGATTTCTCTTGCTCCGCTGCGTGAAAATGTGTATTTTTGCGATGATGAAGTGATTCGTTCTGATATTGTCTCTGCTGTTGTCCCTGTTTTCCGGGGGCAAGCCGGACAACGTGAGCGGGGGCTCATCTTCCGAAAGCCGGTATTCTGTTTCCGAGCGTTCGTCATCCGAGAATGCTGTTGACCATACCATTAACCGGGACATCTGCATCACTGCCGCCCAGGGGTATTCTTTTACAGGAAACAACAGCACCAACTCTGTTTCTGTCCGGACTACGAATACCGGACGCCGGCCTTCGCCTCAGACTAAATCGACTTTCCGAGTTGTCAAATCCGGAAAGGTCATCGACAATAATAATCTTCATCCGTTCCTGACACCTTCTTTCATCGCATTGTCGGGGACTCGTACTTTTGAAAGGTATTTGTATTCGATCTGCAGGCTGCGGATTTAGCAGCAGGGAGTCTCTTCCTATCGTTTATTTCATCAATTATCTTTCAGAACATCAGTAATGACAATTGTATTGCTGGTGGCCCGTCCGGCGACTGTGTTCGGCATCTTGTCGCCTTTCAGGAAATATGCTGCCCGGCAGCAGTGGCTGGTATCATTTGTCGGCCTTAGGGGAGCGGCGTCCATTGTATTTGCCATCATGGCTTTCACGGGCACAGGGAACCTGAACCATGATCTTTTCAGCATCGTGTTCTGCATTGTGCTTATTTCTATTTCCCTCCAAGGTTCGCTGATTCCCTGGGTGGCCCGGAAGCTGGACATGCTGGACACCGGGGATAATGTGATGAAAACTTTCAACGATTATTCCGAAGGAACGGAGATGCAGTTCGGCCGCATCGACATCGGTCCCGGGAGCAAGTGGAACGGAAAGAAGGTGATGGATCTGGGATTGCCGGGGAATATGCTGATAGCTTTGGTGATTCGCGGGAAGGAGCGCATTACAGCGAGAGGGGACACCGTACTTCAGGCAGGCGACCGGGTCATTCTGGTAACGAAGACTTATGAGGATACCGAGACCTTCCTGCTGGAGAAGACTGTCAAGAAAGGCGGGAAACGGGACGGGAAGGCCATCAGTGAATCAAATTCCGACGGACTGGTCCTGCTGATTCAACGGGGTGAAGAGGAAATCATTCCTCACGGTGATACGGTACTCCTGGCGGGGGATGTGCTGGTGATACTCAAAAGCCGGTAGCCGGACTCTTGATTTATCAATAAGGGTTTTGGCCCTTTTCCCGGTCCTTTACCTACTTGGAAGGGAGCAGTTTTGCAACGATTTCGTCGCGGACTCGTTCCCAGGCGGCAAGCGGATCGTATTCCAGCTGTGGTCTAAGCAAGCCGGTGGTGTCGCCGAGGAATTCGTCCGAGAAAATATCAGTCAGAGCGCGTGTAATTATCAGGTCTTGCTCCACAAAACTGTCTGCAACCCACGGAGCCTTATCGCTCCACTCTGTAATGAAAGGTACCGGTATCATAAATCGTCTATTTCAATTTTTTGATTAACAACCACTTTCCACCGAGCATTCAGCTCACAACCATCAGCGGACTTACCTGGCTTCAAAGGAACGGCGTGAAAAGTCTCACCTGCCGCCTTGATTAAATTATGCATAGAATCTGCTACTGCCTGCTGTTCCAGCACAACATCCAATATATATCCGAGCCGTTGTAAACTGGTCACTGGCACGGACTTGACAAACAATTCATCAAGCTTGCTAAAGTCCAGTTTTTCAGCCAGTTCCGCAAGAACAGTTGCGGCCCTTGTTACACCTCCAATCTTATCTTGATAAGTCAGAAGATCAACAGCAGTCAGTTCAGGACCGGATAAATTGATATAACCCGTCATCGTTTGACGGCGTTCCACATAGGTCTCAGGGATATGACTCTTGCAGAAATATAGAGTATGATACTTATCTGTCTTCTTGTTCCGCATAGAAGGAGGTTCAATCATCACGCTGAAACTCATCGGTGCCTGATGAGCTGCCCCATGGTATTCAGCGGCATTCAGAAGCGCAACATAATATTTACGTTCGAGATGCTGCATCATCTGGTCAAGATATACCGCTTGAGGAACAGTGCCCCGGAGTGCATATTCATCAGTTATAATAACATAGAATCCCCGAAGAGGTGACATAATACGTCCCTTGTTTACCTGTCTGGTCAACGCACGTGACATTGCTCCCGGTGTCATCTCAGGAAATGCTTTTACAACTTCATCATGTGTGAAAGTGAACCATCCGTGACGAGGCCTGTCCTTAATCCACTCTGATATACTCTTTAGTAGCATCATAAATAATATTTCATTTGCAAAGATAGACAAAAATTGTCTAACTTCGCAAAAAAAATGAAAAAACTATTACTGGATAATCCCCGTTTATTTCGGTTATTTCCCGATGCAGGAAATAGTTCAAACTCGTATATTATTGTAAATCAATAGTGTAATAAAAACAATGTTTCAAGTTTGTCCCCGAATTGTCCCCGAAATTGTGAGGGTGACACCTTTTTATCATGATAGTGAAGGGGCGGGGGACAAAATATGAAAGGTGCGGCCTTGCTCTAGGCACGAGTGATACCGTTGCCATGAGGGTCGGATGCCTGGATGACGAGCTTCAGGTTGGTCACATCGGCGGGGCCTCGACACCGGCATCCCGCGTATTGCCCGTATCTTCTCATAAGACGGATTCCCGCCAGTATTCACAAACCCCGCCAATACATCACCTCCTATCTCCTGTAGTTGAATTCTCTGCAAAGATAGGGGCTTTCGGGGATATTTTGCATAAGAATTCCGTTAAATGGTGGTATGTTACCACCTTTTTGCTATATTTGCAAAAAAATCGAGTATGAATTGGGAAGAGACATACGAGGCCTGGCGAGCTTTGCAGCCTCTGTCGGAAAGGGACAGAGACCGTTTGAGCCGTAAGTTTACCGTTGAGTTCAACTACAACAGCAACCATATCGAAGGGAACACGCTGACCTATGGCCAGACGGAGCTTCTGCTGCTATTTGGCAAGGTGGTGGGCGAGGCCGAGATGAAGGACTTCGAAGAAATGAAGGCCAGCAATGTGGGACTTCTGATGATGAAGGAGCAATCCACGCTGAAGAATACACCCCTCACGCAGACCTTCATCCGTCAGCTGCACCAGACGCTGCTCCGGGAGGACTATACCGTTTACCGGACTCTACCTGATGGGACGGTGACGAGTTATGTCATTCACGCCGGCTGCTACAAGACACGTCCTAACAGTGTGATCACTCGCTATGGTGACCGTTTCGAATACGCAGCACCGGAGGAGACCACTGCGCTGATGACGGACCTCGTGGATTGGTACAACGAGGCTGAGGCCTCCGGAGAGTATAATCCCGTGGAACTGGCAGCGCTTTTCCACTACCGGTATATCCGGATCCATCCTTTCGAGGACGGTAACGGACGTATCGCGCGGCTATTGGTCAATTTCATCCTGGCGCGCCACGATTATCCTATGGTGGTTGTGCGCAGCCGGAAGAAGAAGGACTATCTTGAAGCGCTGCACCAGGCTGACCTGGTGGTGGGACCGGTACCCAGCGATGGCTCACACGCCAGCCTGCGGGAAGCCCGCAAGTTTGTGAACTGGTTCAAGAAGATGGTGATGGAAGAGGTCCAGAACGATATTGATTTCATCCAGACCCGGGATCCGAACGTCTGGTGGTACGATGGCCAGCGCATCGCGTTCCGCAGCCAGAACTCCGGCCGCATCCTGAATGTGCTGATGACAGAACCCGGAATAACCATCACGGCCCTGGCCAAAACCATCGGAATCAACACCTCCGCTATCCAGAAGCACCTGAAGTCAATGACCGACAAGGGTTTCATCGCCAGGCGCGAGAAGGACGGTCAGTGGGATGTGTTCATCATCCCGTCGGCATAAGGGCATACCACTTTTAAAGGTGGTACGTTACCACCTTTCGGCGGAATAATCAAACAGCCCCGGCAGAGTGTATCTGTCGGGGCTGAACAGTTGAGGTTAAGCCGGATAGACCGGGGAGGGCGGGACTAGGGATCGCCACCGGTGAGTAAACCACCCACGGATCGCTTCCATTCTCAAGACGAACCCTCCTTGCAGAGATGCAGGAAGGGTTTTTCGTTTGTATGTCAGAGTTTTGTGGTATATTTGTAATCGTTAAATAGAATACCGTCACCTTTATATGCAAAGAATAGTTTTGAAATTTTGGTGGACATTCCCAATACTGCTATGTGTCCTAATGTTGGGATTGATGTTCTTGTTTAGAACAGTACCCTCAGTTATAGAAAGCATTGTAAGTATATTGTTACTTTTGGTAGTGATTGCACTTCCGGTATCGTGGGTGATTTTGATTGTCAACAAAAAATGGTGGCAAGGCCTCCTATCTTTTGGGCTTTCCGTCATTATAGTAATCTTGTTATGGATACCTCTAGTCATGGGCGCGATGTTAGGTCCAGACGGATTCGGCAGACAGCATCGTATTCCTGATGGGTTGGAGTATTATATACCGCTTGACTACGAATCGGGTCAGAAGGTATCTATTGACAGCCTTGACTCAAACACATATTTACAAGTAAGGAATAGTTTCCAAGGTGGTATCTATAAGTACGATTTTTACTATCCGGCTCTTCCTGCAGGTGAAGTGTTTCTTCGTTGCTATGAGGTCACGAAAAACATACAATTATCTGAAGATAGATTGCCAGAACGAAGCACCGTATCAATTAACGCCACGTCGTCTTTCTCTCAAGTGGTCGAGCAGAAAGAGTTTACTATCTATGAAGGAGATTGGGAAGATTATTATGCGGCTCGGATAGAAGTGTGGTTTAGAGACTCTGAAACTAAGCAAGAGAAGAAATTGTGCGAAAAAGTGTACCGAGTCGAAGGATGGATGCGGTAATAATCTACTTGCCGATGCAGAAATTAGACTGACCGTTCAATCAGTGAGTTACGAGAATCGTGGTACAAATACGGTACATATTCCGACAAAACAAGGATAAACAACCATTATTGCTTCATGATAGGGAAGTCGCCACTATCCCTCTTGGAATCCCGCGGCTCGATGTATGATTGTTCCTGACGACCTGTACTATGACGATCAATCACGGTCTTAAATGATCTAGCGTAATTGGGCAAAGTATAGACATCACCCAATTTGGCTTTCGACATCTCATCTAGTATTTCTTCCATTATTCCCGGAGGCGCCGGCACACCATATAACGCAGAATGCAGACGATTGATTTTCCCTCTAATGTCCATCTGTGATGCTGCATAGTAGCAAATGCCTAAAAGAAACTGTTCAAATACTTCCTCCGGCATACACGATATTCTCTCATTCTCAGTACCGTTATTAAACACTACTTCTTGCGAAGGGGTAAACTGAACTCTCCCTCCCAAGAAAGTGGATTTCTTCTTTGCTGCAGGATTGCCATTATACATAATTAGAAGATACTCATCTATCATAAGGATGGCAGTATCTTTCTTTGATTCCATTATAGCTACTGTAGCTCCTGGATACTGCTTTGAATAATCAAAGCAACGGATTAGCGCATACTGAAGGTTTGTACCATCGATGCTCTTCTTAAGTAAAACACGTCGAAGCTTTTTCTCAAAGTCTGGATGAAGACTATTGCCTAGATGACAAGTGACAGAGCATCTCCAAAGAATAGAGCACCAAAACAACATAGCATCCAATCCTGATGATTTGTTGTTGGTTATGAGCGAGTCTGGCTTACCCTTCAAATCTATGCTTTTTGCGTAGCTACTTTCAAGTTGAGAGAACCAAGATTCACAATCGGAACATATAATATGATCAAGCATATCTGGGTTAAACCTAGATTCCATCATGCTTTGATCATCGGTATACTCTTCGCGTACTTCACGATAGATGCTGCGTCCAAAGTATGTCTTTACTCCGCTTGAGCGAATTTCAAAACCAACCTCATGATCTCTTTGTAAGCATCCATCGTGAGAGTTGATGCGTTTCATGAGAAAAGACGGAACGATATGCGAGCCCGTTTTATTGGCTCGCTCACGCTTACAAAGTAAACACTTACATCTTTCATTCCGTTCCATCATAGTCTCAAAGCACGAAGCGGGTTCTCAAATTAGCCAAGGATCTTCTTTGCTAGGGCGTTGACGGCGTCCACGTCGATTGGTTCGAGGACGATTTCTTCCGGCTCCAGATCCAGGAGGAACTGCATATAGTTGGGGAGTGTGAGCAGTTGGCCTTCCCGGCCGACATTGTAGTCGCCGAATTTGATGATGTGCTTCACGTGGTATTTGTCCGCATGCTTCAAGACAGTCTGAACACTCTTGGCCTGGGCCGTCTTGGCTTTCACTTCAAGTGGGACACATTCGCCTTTCATCCGGACGAGGAAGTCCAACTCAAGGCCCGAGTCCTTCAGGAAGTAGTACAGGCTCTGCTGCTTCTTGTGAAGTGTGTCAGCCATCAGATTCTCGAAGATAGCGCCTTTGAATCCTCCCAGGTTGCCCTGCAGGATATCCGCCCTGGTCCCGGGTCCCAGCATCTCGATGAGCAGGCCGATATCAGCCGTGTACACCTTGAAAACGTTGTCCTTGGCATTGCCTTCCATCGGGAGGCCGGTGATGTCGGTATTGTAGCAGCGGCAGATAATGCCGGCGTCTTCAAGCCATTGGAGGGAGCCCAGATAGGTTTCACCTCGTCCGCCGGGCTTAACCTTGCTGTATTGGAATTTCTTGTTCTCCTTGGCCAGCTGCTTGGGGATGGAATTGAAGCACTCGCGGATATGGGGCTTGTCTTTGTCCGGAGCATACTTGACCATATCGTCGCGGTACTCCTTCAGGATGCCCTTGTATTCCTCGCTCACGGCGTTCATGTTGTTTGTTGCCAGGAAGGCATTGATGGGAGCGGGGAGTCCGCCGATAGCAACATAGAGATTCAGAAACCTCTTCAAGGCAACGTGGATTCCTTCCGGAACCGGCGTTTCCTCCGTGTAGAACTTCCTGAGAGCGTCGATGACATTCTGATTCAATCCGTTGGCCCAGAGAAACTCCTCAAAGTCAAGCGGGTACATCTCGATGATATCTTCGCTGCCTACGGGGACGGAGTTGATGCCCAGTTCTTTCTTTTGAATCATCTTGCGACGCCGTTTCTTGAGCTCATTGCCGTAGCCCTGAACGCCCAGCAGGGAGCCAGTGGCAATCACGTCAAAGCGACCATCTTCATTGAAGAACTTGAGCGAAGTCCTGGCCTCGGGGCATTCCTGGATCTCATCAAAGATCAGGCATGTCTCTCCGGGGATAAACTTGACGCCCTTGATTTGCGCCGACAAGTTGAGCAGAATGCTGTCCACATCCTTTGATCCGACGAAGGCACCAATTCGCTCCGGCTGCTTGATGAAGTTCATATAGACGACATTCTTGTAGTTCTGCTCAGCGAAGTGCTGCGAGATATATGTTTTTCCGCACTGGCGGATGCCCATTATCACTAGGGGCTTATGCCCGGGCTTGTTTTTCCACGCAAGGAGAGCGTCCTCAATTTTCCTTTTCAGCATAGTCTTATCCTTTGGACGGTTGCAAAGTTACACTTTTTCCAACGACTTTTCAAGCATTCTTCGTAATTTTTCCAACGAGTTTTACCCGAATTTGTACATTTTTCTGAACGAAAAATAGCCGTATGTACCGGAAGGGTCCTTTTTCCGGAACGTGACCATCCACCGGGATGAGTCCAGGCACAGGCTGGCAGCCAAGGCTGTCAAATAGACTTTGTCCTTTCCCAGACTTCTCCCTTGCGGTGACTCACAAAGCAGAAGTCGCACATCTGACCGCCCTGACAGAGAGTCTGGGTGCGCTTGAAATCGATATTGTGGAGGCTACCATAGTTGATGATATCACTGCGGCAGAACATCGGCCCGAAGCGTTCAAGAACACCGTATTTGCCGAATTCATACCGGTACAGGCATTCCAGCGTCTCAAAGTGATAGTACTCCTTCGGGTCCTCGGGGTGCCAGACATATTTCCAACCTTTGCCGGATCCGTACTTGAACCCGATGGGGATGACTTTCCGCATGAGCGGAAAGAAGAACGGAAGGCGGGAGAGTTTCTGATAGGCTTTCGGTGTAAGCGCTGCACACATGTGAGTGGATATCAGCTGGAACGCCTCGTCCGGGCTCTTGCCGCTGCGTTGGAGGACCTCGTCGATGGCGATGGTCGGGAAGATATTGCAGAAATGTCCGAAATTTCCCTTGTCCGTGTAATCCTTTTCCGCTTCAATGAGCGCTCCGACACGCTGAAGGACGGCCTCCTGCTCTTCTGAGGACAGTTTTCCGTAAAGGACGGCATATCGCCCGTTCATGACGAGATTGAGGGGTTTGTATTCCTTCTTCATCGGCTTACTTGGAATTAAATGTTCCTTTCGGGTGCTCCTCCTGCCATTCCTTTTCCGCATCGGACCCGGGACGTGTATAGAGATAGTCGCAGCAAGTGTCGCCGGTGGCCAGCATCTTGTCGCGATGCAGGCATGTGCCGATGGCATCCGCCACCGTGTAGTCGGTCTGGCACATAATCGGAAGGATATCCCGGTGGCCGGTGCGGGTGGCGAGGGCGCAGAGACCGCAGGTGGTGAAGCGTATCTTCAGCGAATCCGGCGTGGGGCCTTTCTCGTAATGGGTTGTCCAGTTATACTCCGACCTGATACGGTTCGCCTTGTCGATCTTACGGATGTAGGCATCCTGGTACTTCTCTGTGAAGAAAGGCGTGGAGGCATACTTCCGGGCCATGAAGGGGATGGCGTAGGTGGCATTGCACATCTTGCCGTAGAGACTGTCACTCATTTTCCCGTACAACTCTTCCACCGCTTCATACAGGGAGAACCATACGGCGCCGCCCACCAGATTCATTTTCCAGCAGTTGCTGCGGTAGGAACCGATGGAAGGTGTCTCCTTCAGCATCTTTGAAAACCGACTGCGCGCATTCTTCCGGATGGCTCTTCCGTTCCAGTCGTTGTGCTCTATCCTGAGCTCTTTGATACAGGCCGACGCCATGACGGCGAACATCGCCCTGTCGATAAGTCCAATTCTCATAACACTGCAAAAATACGAAGAATGGTTTGCAACCGGGTTGCGAAAGCATTTCCCTTTGCCATCGCTTTTTGTGCGGCCATCACCTTGATGCTGCTGTCGGCGGTGGTGTTCATTCAGGATAAGATGCCTGGATGTTGGAATAATTTAACGGCTCATTTATCGGCTCACTTGATGAGCCATTACCACCCTTACCACTCAAATATGGTGTGAGCGGGGTCTTGAATCGGAAGATGATGCGAGTAATCCAGGGGGCTTTGACGAATTCCGGTTTGGGGAGACCGGCCTGCTCGCAGGCATCCATTATGTTGGCGATTCCGCGGCCCCAGGACTCCATCCAGCCACTGCGGAAGAGAACACCCGCAATATCCGGGTTCTGTGGCTTGGAGCGAGCATATACTTTTGACTTACAAAAAAACGGATTATTTCTGAGTAACGCCAAGATTCTTTGCAGTTTGTAATGGGTTGCAACCGTATGCGCTGGCGCGTTCCGGCCGCGTTCGCGGGACGTTCCCCTACACAGTAAGACTCCTGAAACCCATAAGGTCTGCAGGGGCCTATTTCGTTCGATAAACAGGGAATTTAACTTACTCTTTCTCTCGGAATCAATTCGACAAATCCCGATTTATCAGTGGATATTGGAGACAATCAGCCAGAGGCTGACGGCAATCATCACGCCTGCGACGATCTTCTGATAGCGTTTCCGGTTGACATTACGGATACAGCGCATGGCGATGAAAT
>Ga0247609_10004878_pt1 | contig 13279 bp, 5 predicted proteins | sample 172DNAGHGlowgp2_FD_193487 | JGI IMG/M metagenome (GOLD analysis project Ga0247609, IMG submission 193487) | Sheep rumen microbial communities from Palmerston North, Manawatu-Wanganui, New Zealand - 1728 DNA GHGlow gp2 | ecosystem: Host-associated > Mammals > Digestive system > Stomach > Rumen ...
GCTAGGTCAGCTGTTGGTATTTCTACTGAATTTAAGAAGACTAAGAAAGCTGGAGAATTTATACAAAAACATGTAGGAGGAGCAGTTAATAGTATTAAAAATAAAATCTTTGGCGAAGAACTTGCTAAAAAAGAATTTAAATTAATGGAAAAACCTAAATTTATGAAAGATGCATTGCATAAAGTTTCTGATACTTTAGCTACTGCTGCTTATAACGCTAAGAAGGATAAAGCGAAAGCTCTTCTAGAGTCGAAAACTGAAAAAGCTATAGTTGAAGATGCTGCTACTGATGGACGCAAGAAAACTATATTATCTAAAGCCAAAGAGTCTATTGATAATGTAATTAGTAAGATTAGAAGCTCAGGTTTATGTCCCTCTAAATGGATTTCTGCACTTAAAGCAGTTGGTGAGAAATTATTAGAGATAATGGCTAAGCCAGAGTTTATGCAAAAAATATTAAAAAGAGTTGCACAACATACTGCATCGATGGCAGCAGGAGCTGTAACGTTCGGAATAGGTACAGCTATAATGACTGCTGGATTTGCTATATCAGGGTTTTATGCTGGTTTTACAGAACCTGAAGCTTTATTAAAAATACCTGCTGGGAAAGCTACTACAGGCATGAAAGTCTTTTGTGGCTTTATTAGAGCTTTAGAAGCCTTTCCAATGATTGGTGTTTTGATGATGATTTTGAATGAAACTGGTCAAACAGTAAAAATCTTATCTAGTTTAGGAATTACAGACCTATTTGGATTTAATGTAGAGATGTTACAATCAATGAGAAAAGAAGTTAAAACTGAAGAACAAAAAGAAAAAACTGAATCTCAATCATCTAATAACGATGATGAAGAAAAAGGTTTTTGGGATAAGGTTAAAGATTTCTTCACATTTAATCCTCATGCAAACGATACTAATCAAAGACCTAATGCTTCAAATACTAATAATCAACAAAATAATGCAAATAAGAACCAAGATAGTTCTAATACTACTGAAGAACCTAGTGTATGGCAACGTGTTAAGAATTTCTTTACATTTAATCCTAATCTAGGAAAAGGCAAAGGGAAATCTAAATCTAAGGTTTATGGAAAAGGTATACGATATGCACAACAATCCGATCCTGAAGTAGCTAATATTCCTATTAAATCTGGTGGTAAATATAGTCCTAATATGACTGGTAGAACTGCTGGATGCCAAGTTACCGCTTTTGAAAATGCGAGAATATTTGGCAAAGGGTATGCTGAAGATATGAAGCTAGCATCTGAATATGCTCCGGATTATGAGGATGGCACAACTCCTGAATTATCTACAGCATTAGCAAATCGTTATGGATTACAATCAGCCCGAGTCAATGCACAACATGGAATTAAAAAATTAGATGAAAATACTAATATGGTAGCCCAAGTTAATAGTAATATGTTATCAAAGGCTGATAAAAAAGCTATGGGATTTCCTGAAGGAGATTATGCTCATTATATTACAATTAAGAGAAATAAAAATAACTTATCTTTTATAGATCCAGATGATTCTAGTGGTATAGGTCATGAAAAAGTTTTGCCAGCTAATGCAGTTAAATCTTTAAGTAATGCGACTTTAATTCATAAGGGAATGGGAAAAGGACATGCTCCTAAACTTATAAATGAATCTAAAGATGATTTATATCGTGATACGCAATCTATGTCTTGGAAAAATATAGATTCTTCATTAAAACCTGATTTTGAACATGATAAAGTTGAAACAATCAGAAATAAAATACAAGAAGCATCTAAGATAAATGCACAAAAAGAACATCTTGGAGGTCCTCCTAAATATGGTAAAGGAAATGTAATGTCTGTTGAAGGACAAGTTGGAGGAACATGTACATTACACTCAACGGCTAATCTATTAAGAGCATATACTGGTAAAGAACCTGACTTTGATCCTAATGATACTTCTTTATTTAATTCTTGGTGGGGATGGATACACGATGATCGCTTAAAGGTACAAGATTACGGATTTAATCAAAATCAACGTGCTGATTTTGAACAGACTATTACAAATCATTTTTCTAAAAATCCGAATAATCCGATTTTCTTATATCAAACAGGTGGAGATGGAAATCATGGACCTAATCCTCCTCATAAAATTAATAGAGTCTCTGGCAATCATGCCACTATATTAGCTAGAAAACTTAGTAATGGTAAATATGAAGATTATGATTCTAATGGGCCTATGGTTCATCAATTAGACTTACACGAGATATTCGATCCAACTGCTACTGGTAGATCACAGGGTATGAATGACATTGGAGGAAATTATTTAGGAATCCCGGCAGTTAAGCCTTCATCACCAATAACAGAATGGAAAGGTTCATCTGGAGCTTCTGCAGCAGCTGATAATCTGATGGGTTCCGATTCTCAAGCTGAACAACAAGCTAATCGAGCGGCTGGAGGATCTGCTTTAACTCTTGAACAGATTATAAGAAAACGTCATCAGTTAGAAGAAATAATGCGTGGAGAACGTCAAGACCTTGACCCAGATTTATTAGGTGGAGCATCTTCAGATACTTCAAATATGCCGACTAGTCCTGGTGGTGCTACCGGAGATAAAATGACTGAAGAACAGATTTGGGATTGGTTTAGAGCTAAAGGTTATACTGCTGAAGCAACGGCTGGTATTATGGGAAGAATGAAACAAGAACACAATTTCAATCCTACATATGCCAGATTTCAGTATGCACCAGAAGCAGGCGGGACTGGAGAAGTCGGTGGTATGGGCATGTTCCAATGGACATGGGATACTGGTCGTGGATATGAACACCCCGATTTAGAAGAAGGTAAAAGGGCCTTTCCTAATTCTAGATTAGGAAAATATTTGAGATGGTGCGAAGAAAATGGAGTTCCTATTGAAAGTTCTGCAAGTCAATTGAATTATTTATGGGAACATGATATCTCTGATCAAAAAGATTTTGGCGATTTTACCCCTAATAATATGAATAGAATGACTGCTTCTGAAGCAGCTACATATTGGACTAATAAGTTTGAAAGAGGAGTTACTGGATATGAACAAAGTTATGCAAATGAATTTTTAACAAACTTTAAAGATAGGCCAGTTTCTGGAAAAGGGAAATTTTCGTCTTGGTTTGGCAGAAGTTCTAAACTATTAACGGATGTCTTTAATAAAGGTAAAGGTATATTTGGTAAACAAATACCTTATGACTATACTAAAATACCAGATAATATGAATAGAGGTTCTAATATAACTAAAGATCAGATTAATAGTATTAAAGATAAGCATAAAAAAGCTAGATATAAACGTGCAGTAGGACCGGAAAATGAACAAGAATTAAAAGCATTTAGATTCTTTAAATCGTCTTTTGGTGAGACATTGGCAGCTGTTTTAATGGCAAACATGCATAGATCTGAGATAGCTGGAGGATATACAAACGGTCAACCACCTTGGGGTCATTTTGGGTTCCCTGCTTCTAGAAAATCTGATTATTATGAGTATTTAAAGAAATTTCATTTAGATGATAGTTTTGATTCTCAGATGAGATGGTTAGTGTATGCTGTAAAACAAATTATAGAACCTGAAAAAATTGAAGAGATTAGAAAACAAAATCTTAATACAGCAACTGCTATATTTTATAGATTATTTGATCCCACAGCGGGTATTCCTTTTGTTCAAGAAAATGCAAGAAAAATGTATAATCTGTATTCTATGGGAGCCAGAGTTGTTTCAGGGGAAATGGCAAGTCCTGGCTTAGTAGATGAATATTCTAAGAAGCTAGAAAATGCTAATATAATGGGGGCTACTGATGATGCTAAGGTAGAAGAAATAACAAAACCTAAATCCACAGATGAAGCAAATGCTGCATCTACTTCTACATCACAAGCCGCACCAAAGTCTAATTATTTGCAACGTCATGGAATAGTTGGTGCATTAAATGATTGGATGAGTACCCTATCCTTGTGGAATGCACCTTCTTTAGGAAGTGTAGCAACTCAAGCTAAAAATATGGTTTTTGGATCTGATACGGCAAATGCTCAAAAAGCACCTGGCAATGATATAAAATCAAAAATTTGGAATCATTTAGCTCCTAAATATGGTCCTACAGCAGCTGCTGCTATTATGGGTAATATGGAAGCTGAGTCAGAATTTAATCCTGCTAATATTCATCCAGGTAGTGGAGCATCAGGGTTGTGCCAATGGTTTGATAGTAGAAATGATAGAATGAGACAATTTGCTGCATCTAAGGGCAAAGAATGGACTGATGTTGATACTCAATTAGCATTTCTTGATCAAGAAATAGCAGAATCTTATACAGATACTATAAAAAGTTTAAACAATATGTCTATTGAAGAAGCAACTGAAAAATGGGAAAATGCTTTTGAAAGATCAGAAGATGCTGCTTCATTACCAAGAAGGAAAAACTCTGCTAAAGAGATTTATAATCAATTTCAGGGACAAGGTAAAGGCAAAGGAAAATATGGTAAAAAGAATTTCTTCTCTAATCTATGGGATGGAATTAAATCTGGAGCAAAAAGAATCTGGGATGGAATAAGAGAACCGTTTGTCAGAGCGTATAATATTCCTAGTAAAACTTTTGGTACAATACCTACAGATAAGCAAAAAGTTTCGACAAATGTATCTACGCCTGCACAATCTGCTGAAATTAATACAGTAGAAGAACCAGTAACCAATATTAAAGCTCCCAATGGTAAATTTGTTACTAAAAATGATTATGATTATTTAAAGAATAAAAATCCTGAGTGGGATGAAACGGCTATTAAAGCTATGCTATTTGATAATCCTAAATATAAAGAGAAAGTGGAAATACAACAAGAACCTAGCATTCAAAAACAATCTACTATTACATCGAAAAGATCTGATAGTCCTACACAACAAAGATCTATACAATCAAGAACATGGAATGTTATACCATATTATTTTGATCCTTTTAAGCTTCCTAATTGTTTTGGTTCTGGATTTAAATCTAAAAGAAAATACGGGAAACAAATAGGTTATGATTATACTAAGATACCTAATAATATGAATATAGGTTCTAATGTAAAGAAAGAAGAAATTCAAGATATTAATGAATATATTATTCCTAAAACACCTGAAGGAGAAAAAGCTTGGAATTTCCTCAGTAGATCTCAAGGTAAAAATTTCGCTGCTATCGCTATGGCTACTATGGATAGAAAGGCTTTGCCTGGAAATTCTGGTAAACCTACGTATACTGGAGCTTTTAAACTTTCTCCTGAAAGACGAGCTCAGTATCAAACCTATTTAAAATCTGCACATCTCGATGAATCTACTGATGATTTTTCAGGTCAGATGCAATACATAAATCATATAGCTAATAGTAGTGATCCTTATACGATGGATATTATTAAAAATAAAGCCAAACTTGATTATGGTACAGAATTATGGTATAAAGCTTTTGATCCTACTGTCAATATGGAAGACACCAAGAAGCGTGCTAAGCAAATTTATGTAACATACACAGGATTAGGACAATCTCAGAGCTTAGCTGGTATGAATAGAGAAGCTACGATGCACGTTCCTGATGTATTAGGTACTACAACAGAAGAAGATAAGGCCAAATTAACCGGTTCTGCCGATACTCCAACAGAGACAACCGATACTACTTCTTCAACAGAGACTTCATCTGGAGGAGCTTTAGATTCTCTGATGGCTACACTTAATGCAGCTAAAGATAATTCTTGGATATCAAAGGCTCAAGTAGCTATTTCACAATTAGGTGGGGCTGTACAAAATGTTATTAGTAGTTTACCTCCTTCTGTAACAGCTGGATTTAAATGGTTATTTGGTGAAAAATGGGTTAATACATTAACAGGTAGTTTAGCTAACTCTACTTCGACTGCATTTAGTAATACCGTAAACTATAATAACAAGACTTCAGCAAATAATAACTCTGGAGTGGATTATAATATAATCACAACAGCAGAGGATTTTGTAAAACGTAATGTACCTTATGTAATTGGTGGAGAAAGACCGACTGGAATAGATAATTCTGGTTTAGTTCAGTATTGTTATGGTAAAGCTAATATTACTATTCGTAGAAATGCTGATATGCAATATGATGATTTTAAATCAGTTGGAGCAATTAAAACTGATTTAAAAGATATTAAACCTGGTGATGAAGTATTCTTTAGAGGATCTGATCCTAGTGCTAATGGAGTAGGACACTGCGGTATATTCTACAAAGATGGAGAATATATTGAAGCACAAAAACAAGGCACTAATGTAATGGTATCTAAACTTAGCAGTAGACAAGACTTTGTAGGATATGGTGATCTACAAAAATATGCTGCTAATATGGGAAAACTTAATAGAAAAGATAATCTAGATTTTTGTACATATGATCAATTAAAAACTATATCTGATAAATTAGATTGGAGTACAAATGATCCTGAACAAACACCTAAATGGGGTATTGAAGAAGACTGGAAATGTAGACAAAAAGTATATATTAAGACTGGGTTTATAGATAAAACTACTATGAATTTCCCTGATGGTCAAGGAAAATCTATTATACCAGCTTCTAGTCTTTCTACTTCTTCTTCAATCCAAGATACAAAAACAATATTACCTGATAAAGCTAGTAAACATGGGTTTGGTAAAGGAAGATATGGTAAACAAATAGGTTATGATTATACTAAGATACATAATAATATGAATATAGGCTCTAATGTAACGCAAGAAGAAAAACAAGATGTTATTAAGAAACATAGAGCCGCTGAACTTAAACGTCGTTTGGCTAATGAGAAAAAAGATCCACAAACACAACTTACTACATCAAACTTTAAATCCCGTATATTTAATGCTTCGCCTATAAAGAATTATACTAAAATTATTCAAGATCATATACCAACTACTTCTTCTATTCCTACGCAAAATTTTCATTCGTATATAACAAAAGATCTTTCTTCGTATCAAGAACAATGGAAAAACAATCTAACAAAACGAGAAGCTGATCTTGAACAAATAAATTCTCTTTTAAAGCCGTCTTATCAAGAAACACAAAGTATTACTTCTCAAGAGCATCAAATTCCTCCTAAAAAGATTTGGGATTTCTTCCAATCGAGAGGGTTTACTCCTCTGCAAACAGCAGGAGCTATGGGTAATCTTGATATAGAATCTATGGGGTTTAAACCGCATGTGTGGGAATGTGATCAGAAAGAATATCCTAGTATTACGGCAGCTTTAAAAGCTACAAAAGATCATCCTGATACCCAAAAATATGGTGATGGATGGGGTTATGGTTTTGCTCAGTGGTCAGCATGGAAGGGAAATCCTAGACGTGATAATCTTATGAAATTTGCCAAACTTCAAGGGAAATCCGATGGAGATTGGCAAATTCAATTAGACTTTTTACTTAAAGAAATTTCCGAAGGAGAGTTTGCTTCAAATCAAACATGGAACGAAATAAACAAAGTAAATACTCCTGAAGAAGCTGCTGATATATTCTGTGATTATGTAGAGGCACCGAATCCATACTATGCTCATAAGGATTGGAGAGAGGCTTCTGCTAGACAATTTTATGATCAATTTGCAAACACAGTATCTCATCAAAAAGGAAAAGGTAAATATGGTAAGGCTGCACCGTTAATAATTGCCGGATTAGATACTCTTATATCCGCATCTAGAACTATTATTTTGCCAAAACTAATACAACGTTATGGGCAAACACAAGCTTTACAAATTTTCAATAGAATCCAGTCATTAGTTCCACAGTTAAACAAAGTGTTGCAATCTATTGGTATTGTTCTTGATGTTGAAAAGTTAGTAAATTTGATAGATATAGCAAGTCAATTTTTAGATGAACATAAATGGCTGAGTTATTCTAATGACGATTTATTAGACCTGATTTTTGATATAGCGAAGAATGCTGGAATGGAGTTCGCTAAAAAACGTATATTTGGGTTTGGCAAAGGAATTAAAGAAGATTTAATTAATTTACAGCATATGGAGCCTATAAAAGTTCCTCAAGAAATTAGTTCTAAAGCTACTACAAAATTCTGGGATGATTCTGATAAGAGATATGGCAAAGGTATATATTCGGAAGAAATTAAGACAACAGATAAACCTAATGTAGTTAATACTATAGATAAATTATCATCAAATAAAGAAATATGGGATCAGATACCTGAGTATAATAAACCTACGCCTGATTATTCTAATAATGTTATAAGATCTAAACTAGATACTATCAATAAACGGTTTAGTATTAATTATGGATTAGATAAACAAGGTAAAGGTACGTATGATTTTAAAGCCTCTGATTATACATCATTTACAAAGTATCGCCCTTCCTCTTCAAAATCATTCTTTGACCTTGATAATGTAACTGAGAGTAAATTATTTAATAATAAGAAAGATTATTATAGTGCACTAAGAAAAAGAAATTTCTTTGATTCTAAATCATTAAATTTCTATCCTTCTTTATTTAAACCTAAAACAAGAACAGTATATGATCTTTCTTCAGAAGAATTGAGTAATAAAGTTAAAGACTTACAAGCATCTCCTGAATGGGATACTATTCCTGATTATAATAAACCTGATATAGAAAATGATAATCAAATAGTTATACGAGAGAAATTGAGAAGAATAGAAGAAGCTAAAAATATGAATATTGATGTACCTAGTTTAGAAGCTAAAAAGACAGCTGATCAAATCCAAAATGCAAAATATAAAACAGAAAAAATTATCAATGATATTAAAACTTCTTTAGGATCAGCAGTTTCTACAGAAACTAATAAATTACAAACAAAAGAAATACCGCAGAAGAATCAACCTACCATTATTTCTGAAAACTTAAATAAAGAACAATTAGAGAAATTAATAAAAGAACAACAACAAACCAACAATTTGTTATTAAAATTAATAGAAGCTATTATGACTAGTGGTAAAAGTATTGAAAATTCTATTATGAATAATGCTTCATCTCAATCAGACACAAATACCAGAACTTCTTCTATGCAAAGAGGTAGTATGATATCTGGAATTGAAGAATCTATTCCAGTAAATAATAATATAAATAATGTTTTAAGAGCTTTGAATATGTTTGGTAGTGGTAATAATTAATTTATAACTATTTTTTAGAGGGTAGCGTAATTACGCTACCCTCGACATTTTTATAAACATAAAGGAGGAGAACATATGCAAGCATATACTGTAACAAGCGGATCTATTGCAGTTAGATCATCTGCTTCTTCTTCCGCAAGAATTACTAATGTTCTACCAGAAGGTAGTACTATATATATAGTTGATGAAGATTCTGGATGGTTAAGAACATCTGGAGGATATTATGTTTTTAAGACTGACAATTTAGCTTTAGCTGCCCCAAAACCGATACTAAGAGCTACTCCATCAGCAGTTCCTCCTGGCTCTTCTTTAGGGGATTCGACAACATATACACCTGGACCTTATGGAACGGGCAGTATAAGTGCTGAGACTGTGCGCAAAAACAAACAAGATAAGCCACAATCTGAAGAAGAGAAAAATGCTATCCCTGATACGCAGGTTTCTGAGAAAGATAAAGCTTCTTCTGCTGATCCTACTACCAATACTAATCAACGTGAGAAATCTTTAACAGATAAATGCAAATATTGTTCTATTAAGTTTACTAAAGTTGCAAAATGGAAAGATGGTAAAATAGTAACAGATACTAATGGGAATTATGAAATGGGACCCCCTCCAGAAAATTTAGACCAAAATAAATTAATTGTTTCTTCTATTAAAGAAGTTAATGGCAAATTATATGTAATTGCAGAGGAACCAGGTGGAGGACAATATGTTTCAGAATTATCTGATGTAGAAATAGGTCAAAGAGATTCTAAAACTGGAGCTATGATATATACTAAAGGCACTGATATTGAAAAAGCTTCTGAAGTTACTCAAGATGAAGAAATGAAGAAACAAGAAAAATCTATATTAGATCAAATTAAAGATATAGGTTCTAAAATTGTTACTGCGTATACAGATTTAACTGACTTGACCGTTGAAGATTCTAGAATTATTCATGGAATGCCGTATCAATTTATGCCTATTGTAGATCCCAGACTTCCTGAAGGGGAACAAATTTCTGCTTTTAATGCTTTTGGAAGAAAGTTTAATGAAAAGATAGTAGCACGGGCTCCTATTCTATATATGCAAGCTGGATTGCCAGTATTTCTAAGAGGATATTCTGATGAAGCTAAAGGGAAAATGTTAGATGCTCTAATGACACAAATAGAAAGTTCTAATGATGATGAATTAAAGAAATTATTAGATGAAAATAATTCTCAGTATTATAGTTTTCAAGAACATTCTAATGACTATTTTAAAGCTGTTAATTCGGCTTGTACTGTATTAGCTCATTTATTACAAATAGAATCTGTACAAATAGATACATTACAGCCAAGAGACGCAACAGATAATTCCTCATGGGGTCAAACTGTATCAGACTTTTTAAATCCAAAGGCATTAGGTAATATCAATTGGGCTATGAGAACTTCTAAATCGTTAGGATTCTATAGGGGGGCTGTAGCTTTTTATATTAACTCAGAAAATCAAATCCAAGAAACTTTTGTAAATACTTCAAGAAAATCTGCACTGGCCAATAAAATCAATCAAATCTCTGACAATGTTATGGAAGCTGCATTTCTAATGGGAGGTTTAGGAAGTACCTTAGGTAGCGAAAAAATAGCAGGAGCTGCTGAAGTTTTATATGGTGAAAGAAATAGAAATATAGGGAATGGTAATGACAAAGAATTTATAGGATCTTCTTTTTTAGGTAATATAGTAAACAATGTTTCTAATTTAATTGCTGGTGGTAAAATGATTATCCCTGAAATATGGTCTGATTCTAGTTTTCAAAGATCTTATAATGTTAGTATAAAATTAGATTCTCCAGATGCTGATACAGTATCTATTTTTTTAAATATATTAGTTCCGTTAGTTCATTTGTTAGGATTTGTATTACCTCGATCTGCCGGTCCGAATATGTATAGTACTCCTTTTCTTGTAAGATGTTTTTATAAATCTACGTTTCATATAGATATGGGCCTTATAAAATCATGTACCGTTACTAAAGGAGATACGGGTGCTTGGAATTGTGACGGATTACCAACTCAAGTAACTGTTGAGTTGCAGATCGCAGATTTATATGATAAGATGTCTCAAGCCAGTGGAGTTAATAATAATACTCTCATCGCAAATCCGGCTCAATTGGAATATTTAGCCAATTTAGCAGGTGTTAATATTGCACCATCTTCTTTTATGAGAGCGATTGAATTATGGTATGCAGTTAAAGGATTTAGACGAATGAAAGAAGGTTTAGTGGGAACAGCAGGCGACATGATGCAAAGTCTCTTTAGGAAAATACAATCATTAGGTAGTATAGAACGATACGGGTTTTAAGAGATCAATTTTTTTTTCAAATATATACTATATAAGTGTAGAAGATTCATTGTATATATTTGAAAGGATGGATATACTATGTTTAAATTTTTGATTGGTGTTGCGACAGGTGCTATTGGAATGTATTTTGGGAGTGATGTAGTGGCTGATAATTGTGCTAGAGCTGCATATTATAGCGAACAAACTCTTAAGAATACACAAATGATTGATCAAAAGGCTATGGAAAAGATAGCTCAATGGTCATATGATGGTACGTTACAACAACATTTACAGGAATTAGTCCCTAATTATGGGAATCAATTTCAACCTATTAGACAAGGATAATAGATAATAACTATAGATAATATCTATCTGCCGGATTTATTCCGGCTTTTATTTTTTATATGTTTGAAGACTCTTTAGTAAAGAGTAAATGTTAGAGGTGGTTATTTTTGAAATCTCGCAAACAGAAAACTTCTATATATGAAGAAAAATATTCAGAGATACCTAGAGATTTTAATGAACGATTAGAGTATATGTATACTAAGCTTAAAATAACTCCCTCAAAAGCCGAGTCTATTTTAAAAATGAGAAATCAGATGTTAGAAACATTTCATTACTCTGATGAATTATATATTATATTATATGAAGAACCAGAAGGATCTCCAAGACCTAGAGCACGTTATATTAATAAAAAAAATCTGACTACAATGGCTAAACAAAATCCTGGTTTTATACAAATTTATTCTCTTACTGGTGCTTCTGATAGATTATTTTTTAGAAGATTATTAACAGATAATGATATGTTTCAAGTAGATCAATTAATTTGTACGCCTTGTATGGTGAGGTATGAAGCTTATTTACATACTCCATCTTCGTTTAATGCGATTGATACCTATCTAGCAGAGCTTGGTATTATTCGTCCTATTACTAAACCAGACTTTGATAATATAGAAAAGAAATATAGTGATATGTTAACTAATAATATTTGGTTAGATGATGCATTAGTAATAGAATCATCTATGTCTAAATATTATTCTATCTTACCTAGAATAGAAATAAGACTAAGATTTCTTAATCTCTTATACAATAAACAACAATATACATCTATATCAAAGCGGTTATCAGATAATGGTAATGTAGATTACTTTAAGAGGGAATGATCTACATTGTATGATTTGCCAAAAGTTAATACAGCTAATACTATGAAAAATGATATTACATTAGCTAGTGATATTAAGATTAAACTTATATCAAATGATTTCTTTAATATGGATATTCTATGGTCTATTAGTCCATTTTTAAATCAAGAACATTTATCTATCACATCTGTAGATATCGGAATAGATAGATTGATTAAGTTTGAATCTTATATTAGTATATCTGAGATTATACAGAACTATGAAATTCCACGAAGTTTAAGAGCTTGGATAACATCTGATTCTGTTAAAATGACCTTGAGATCTATTTTAACAGAAGAAGAACTGCAGTTTTTGGAATTACATTTTGAGATGTTTTATCAAATAGAAACTTTCTTAGCTACTAATGCAATATTTGTTCGTATATAATAATTACTCCCCTATCCGTTATGGATAGGGGTTGTTTACTGTCTTATTTTAAAAAATATACTATATTAATGATAAAATAAAAGGAGGGGTAAATATGGGACAGATATTAGTTATAATATTTGTCGTCTATTATGTTATCAGTGCAGCCATCACTGATATCAACTTAATAAACCAGGTTTCCGATGCTTGGAAACATGGTTTACCCCCATTAAGGGAGGGATATATCCCTCCCTCAAAACGAAAAGTCGAGGGAGTTATGTTTGTTCCTAAAGGTGGAAATCCGAAGGACTACATACTCCCTTGACAAATTAAGGGCATCGGTTTAT
>Ga0247609_10004879_pt1 | contig 13278 bp, 11 predicted proteins | sample 172DNAGHGlowgp2_FD_193487 | JGI IMG/M metagenome (GOLD analysis project Ga0247609, IMG submission 193487) | Sheep rumen microbial communities from Palmerston North, Manawatu-Wanganui, New Zealand - 1728 DNA GHGlow gp2 | ecosystem: Host-associated > Mammals > Digestive system > Stomach > Rumen ...
AAATTACATGGTCTGTTGAAAAATCAGGTTATGTATCACAAAATGGTTCATATACATTGAACGACAACCACACAGAAACTGTTACTTTGGTTGAAGAACAACAAGAAGAACCAGTTGTTGAACCTAGTTCACCAAAGAAGTCAACAAGAAGAAAAGTTTCAGTTATTACTGAATAATTATTGACAAAAAAGACAAATTGTGTTAATATTAAGGTTAGTAGAAATACTAACCTTATTTTTATGGAGGAATTTATGACAGTTAGAGTAGGTCAATTTGAAAAAATTTCATTAGAACAATGGCATAAGGATTATGGAGATGATTCAGAAGGTATTGGGGATAAAATTCTTGAAGAAATAGTTAAAATACCAAGTAGAGCAACAAAGGGTTCTGCTGGATATGATATTGTAACACCTTATGAAATTAATTTACAACCTGGTGAAGAAATAAATGTCCCATCAGGATTGAAATGTCGTATTGATAGTGGATGGTTTTTAGGAGCTTTTCCTAAATCTGGACTAGGATTTAAATATTATGTAAGGCTTGCTAATACCATTGGAATCATTGATGAAGATTATTATAACAATGAGACTAATGAAGGACATTTTTGGGTTAAAATTCGTAATGAAGGTTCTAAACCTTTGCATATTGATGTCGGTAAAGGTATTTGTCAAGTAATTTTTATGCCTTATGGAATAACTTATGATGATGATGCCGAAGGTGTCAGAAAAGGTGGTTTTGGTTCAACCAATAGTTAATTAAAAGCATCTATTTTGAGATGCTTTCTTTCTTTTATAACAATATCAACCTTAAATAAATACTTGTATAAGTTTTGCAAAACGAGGATTTATAAATGGTTAATATTACTGATAATAAGAAAGTTGCTCAATTAGTTATAGAAGCACAAAATGATTCAACAAATTATGAAGCTATCAATCCAAACTCTTTGGCACACATTATTACACAATTTAATGATGGTCAAGCACTTGATAAAAGTGTTCAAGACCATATTAATGATAGCTCTATTCACTTAACTGAAGAAAGAGTTTCTGAAATTACTTCTGAAAAGATTACTGCTGAAAATGTTATAGGTGGTGCTAATATAACAGTTGAAAGAGATGGTAATAATGTAACAATTTCAACTGGAACAATTCCTCAAGAATCATTTATGACACAAGATTCAGTAGTTCCAATGGATGAAACAATTACTGTTGAACCATATAGAGACCCTGAAACAGGAGAAGAATCAGAGAATAAAATTTTCATTAGAGCTAATATACCAGATACTTCTCATTTCGTTTTGCCAAGAAATATTCGTGCTGAAGATGAAACAGTTAATGTTCATTATGGAAGAAACTCAAACGATGTTTTATTAAGTGCTAACCCTGTTCATTATACAGAAGGTTCAGGTATTGATATTACTGATTTAGTTATAACGAATACAATGCCAGACCAAATTGTTGAAATTAATGCTGGTTCAAATGTTACAGTTGTAGGTGAATATCCAACATTTACAATTTCAGCAAAGGATGACTTAAAAGTTTCACCTTGGACACCTTATACTTCTTATGAAAAAGATACTCTTGTAACTCATAATGGAGGTTTATTTGTATGCTTAGAAGACCATACATCCAATGGTAGAGTTATTGGTATATTACAAGAAAATGGTACGGTAGTTGATTCTGAAACAGCTGAAGTTATAGGAAGAGCTGTAAATGGAATTGTTTATGATTTGGATGATAATCAAATTGGTGTTGTAATTAATGGTATTCCAGTTGATGGTGCTTTCCAACCAGAATATTGGGAAATGCTTGCTGCTTGGAGTATTAAGAGACAAATATTTAATGTAACAAGAGCTACTAGAACATTAGTTTTAAATGAAGTTATGCCTTCTAAAGATTGTGTTATTGTTAATGTTGCTGGTGTTATGCAATCATCTGATAACTATTCATTAGACCCAGATGGTCAAACATTAAAATTCATTGAACCAATCCCAGCTGATTCTCAAGTTGAAGTAATTATGATGGGTAATACTATTCTTAATGCTTATGAAGAAGGAGCAAATATTGATGATTGGTCTGAAGATACATCATATATTGTTGGCAATATTGTTATATTTGATAATGGTCTTTATAAATGTATTGAAAAACATATCTCAAGTGGAACGTTTGATAAAACTAAATGGGAATTGATTGCTGGATATTCTAAAAATTCATATTTCTTCCAATCAAGTGAGCCAACAACATCATTAGTATTACCAAATGCTGTATTTAATGTTAATGATATTATGATTAACGTTGGTAACACCTTATTAATGAGTAATAATTACACTCTATCATCAGATGGTAAAACAATCACATTTATTGACCCTATTGAAGCAAATGCTGAAATTGAAGTTGTAGTGTTTGGTCATGCTATTTTACAAGACACACAAGTACCTTCACCTTCATTAAATGAAAGCAATTATATGCTTAAAGTAAATGATAGAGGTAGTGGTTATGAATTAATTTCTCCTCAAGAAGCTGCTGAAAATATTGGTTTGGGAACTATTGCTAATTATAATGGAGAGAATAATAAATTCATCAAAGTTAATAATGATTCAAGTGATTATGAATTTGTTAATGCTACTAATGTTGCTGGAGAAATTGGTGTACCAAGTATTGCTAATGGTTTATTAGCAAGTTATGAAAATGCTTCTAAGACCCCTATTCCAGGTACAACTATTGATTGTGATGATAGTATTACAATTAATAAAGGTTCAATTATTTCTAAGGATGGTTCAACTTTAATTAAGTTAAATCAAAGTGTTACAAAGAAACTTAATGAAGCATATTCTTATGGTAATAACCAAGGTTCAATGCTTGGTTCAATAGATAATGAATGGGAATCTCCTATTATGTCTTCTTCTTCAACAGAATATAGCACTGTTTCCGTAAAACCTGAAAATGGTGTTGTTAATGATAGAGAAGGTTGGAGAGCTATGGACGGAAGAACAGCAGGTAATGGTTGGTTATCAACTGTTGCTCCATCTATTTGGCAATATCAATCTGCTTATCCATTTAAGGTAACAAGATTTGTTTTCAGAAATACTAAATCTGGTTATAATACAGAGTATTCTAAAGATATTGATTTATGGTCAGCTAATATTAACAATCCTCAAGATTATGAAAAAACGGTTGTTGCTTCATTTACTGCTTTAAATGCTAATGAAGGGTTGACAGACATTACTATTGAAAATCCTGTTTATGGAAAATTCTTTGGAATGGATGTTAAAACATCTTATGGAACAGCAGTAGGTGCTAAAGAAGTAAAAATGTATGGTTTTTGGGAATCATATGTTATTCCTGATAGAGTTGGGTACATTTATGCTATTTCAAATGATGATGGTACAATAACTGATTTTGCAACTTCATTTAAATATGAGGATGAAATAGAATCATTATTACCAGAAGGAATGACAAAATATGCTTTAATAGGAACATTTACAATGGATTCTACAGCTCATATTTCTCGTGTATATCCTTCTGAAAATATCAATGAAGCATACATTACAGAAAAACTTTTGACTAATGAATCATTGACAGAATTATTAAACATAATATATCCTGTTGGAGCTGCTTATACAACTTATAATGATAGTTGTCCAATACAATTTGGTAGTTGGACACTTAGTACAACTATTGGTGATAATATTAAAGTGTTCAAAAGAGTGTCATAAAATATTGACAAAATAGCCCAAATATGGTATTATCAAAATAAAAAGGACGAATTATGAGAGTATTTTATAAAAGTGGATTTTATTTAGAAGGAATTAATACTAACATTCCCAAGGATTCTATTGAAATTTCTGAAGAATATTATCGTAAGCTGATTGAAGAAACTAATCATGGTAAAAAAATAGGAGAAGATGAATCTGGCTATCCTATTTTAATTAAGGATAATACAAGTGAAATTTATGAAGAATTAATCCTCATTGAAAATGATTTTGAAAAAGCTATCAATCAAACTGTTGAATTTAATGGGTCATATTACAAAGTAAAGGATGTAAAAGATTATTTGGGTCTTTTACAGAGATATTTTGAAGAAGGTCAAACTTTAAATATTTGGAGTTTTGATAATACAGATGTTAAAGCCTTTAATAAATCAGATTTAACAGGGTTAATAAAGTTGTTATTACCAATATATGAACAAGCATATCAAGAAAAGAAAGCAAGAAAATCTGCTCTTAATAATCTTATGGAGAACTAATGATACCAACTAATAAAACACCAATATTTAGAATTAAAGGTATGCCTGAAACTGATTCTGCTTATGATGACAAATTCATCATTACAGATGGAGATGAGGTATATTTAGTTGATGGTGAAGCATTGACATCATTTTTTAATGCTTCGAATATTGTTGATGGATTTAAAATTAAAGCCTTGAATGGTAATATGATAAGTTATTCATCTGGTTCTCTTATCTCTAATAAAGTAAATGATATTCAGCAAATACTTAATATTGAAGAAGGAGAGAAAGATTATACAAAGACATTTGAAGAAGGTGGTTTAGTTGATACTATTCGTTATAAACAATGGGAGCAATCAATTCTTACAAGCAATTCTGATGGTTATATGACAGTTAATGCTTCATCTAGTTCTTCAACTGTTTGGAAAATGTTTGATGGTACAAATATTGATTCATCAGATTGTTGGAAAGTTTCACAGGCAACATTTCCTCAAACAATACAAATTGACCTTAAATATGCTATTAATCCAGAGAAGTTTATTATTCAAAACATTAATTCAGCAGATTTTGGTGGAACACCTATTACATTTAAGATTCTTGGAAAGATTAAAAATCGTTGGAGAACATTAGTTGATATTAATGGTATTGATGAATCTGTTTCAAATAAACTTTCAAATGAGTGGAATGAATATGATTGTAATACGGATGCTTTGATAAGTCAATATAAAATAGAAATTTATTCAACACTTGACGGAGAATCAATTTCTATTGGTCGTATTGAAATAGTTGGAAAATATAAAGGAGTGGTATTACCTAACTCATTATATAGAATATTCGCTATTGGTAATGGTGATGAAACAGAAGTAATATCAAGTACAGAAGAACATCCTTTATTACCAGATGGTTATATTTACGATGTTAAGATAGGCGAATATTTTCTTGATAGAGATTATAATATGTTACGTTTTTATCCAAGTCAAGATGTAGCTACTGCTTATCAACACGGATTTGTATCATTTGAATCAATCAATTCTAACCATTCTTTAAGGGTATATAATGATGGTTGGAGAGTTGAATGGGGATATTCAAATCAACCAACCGATATATTATTTTACTCAGCATTTGTAAATAAACCTGTTATAGCAACCAATGGTTCAACTAATTTAACAACAACAGGTGTTACAACTCCTGCTGGATATTGGAAGTATGAAGGATATTAGTATGAGTAATAAAGTTTCGTTTAAACGTTATAATAGAGGGATTCCTGAACCACAAGAAGCTGGTTTATTAGAAGTTTCTCAAGACGAGCAATCATTAATATTTGAGACTTTGGATGAGTTGAATGCTTCATTTGGTCGTGATAATGTTGTTAATGGGATGACTGTAACAAAAAATGGTAATACATTTACTGTAAGTAAGGGTCAAGCATTACTTCATACTAAAGTTGCGTATTATGTTGAAGATAATGGTCATCTTCATGTCTTTAATCCAGTATGGGGAATACTTTCTAAAGAACAGTTTAAAGAAGCTGATTATTCATCTATTAAAAAAGACGATTCTAAAGCTGTTTATTCAATCACTGAGAGTCATTTAAATGAAGGAGAGGTAAGTTCTAATAGTATTAATCCATCGTCATCATATGCTCCTATAAACGCATTTAAAGACGATTTAAACGACTATCGTTCTAACATTACATTTCCTGTTATTTTAAGATTTGATGTTGACAATAATTATGAACATCATATTAAACCATTGAAATTCATTGTAAAAAATTCAGCAGGTGATTCAACAACTCCTGTGGCTGCTCCACAAAAATTTTTAATTCAAGGGTCATATAAAATACATCCATATAATGATGGTGATTGGGAAACTCTTGTGAATGTTACAAATCATCCATCTGGAGCAAGTATATCAAGAGAATATACAGTAACCACAGATGCAACATATAATCATTTCAGACTTTATATAACAGAAAAAGACGGTTCACAAGATTATGTATCAATAAACCGTTTTGATGTTATCGGAGAAACATTTGATGATTTTTCTAGTGATACGACATACAAATTCTTGATTAAAGATAACGAAGATAATGAATTATTCATTAAGTCATTTGATAAGATTCCAACATATAATAATGGTATAAAAGACTTTTATCCTATCCTTAATCAATCTTCAGAAATCAATGATTATGAAGATATGATTTATATTGATTTAAAAGAGGATGAAACTATTACTTTAGACCATTCTGCTGATGTTTATTTAACATATGACGGATTGTCAGAATATATTAGTGTTGATGAACCTAGTATGAAAATGTTCTCTTATGATGCTTCTAAAGATAGTTTTGAACCTTGTTACACAAAGGATTTAGGTAATCTTTACCAAGATAGATTTATTGTTTATGAACAAATAGGTTCAAATGGATTTAGAATTTATTCAGATGGATGGAAAGAACAATGGGGAACTAAAGCTAATCCATCATTTCCAATATCATTTGATGAACCACCATATATTGTTCCTCATAATGCAACAAATGTTACAACTACTGATATGACAATTACAGCAGGTTATTGGGAAGTAAAAGGATATTAATATGAGTATCAAAGTAAGTTATTTAAGATTAGGAATGGATATACCAGATTTCACAAATAATGCCGGTAAGGTTGCTCATACAATCAATGAATCTGAAATGAATTATGTTGATAAGAGTGAAGTAATCAAATATGTTAAGCATAATTCTATTAAGACAGGTTTATCACTATCAACATATGAAAATTATCTTATTGTTTCTACAGGATATTATACCAGTAATAATGTTTTAGTAAAAGTTACCAAACCATTCACCTATAAATTTAATTCCGATGATGCTGCAACAATAGGAAGAATTGATGGTCAAGATATTTATAAAATTTGGATTTATCATGATGGTTCTAAATTTGTTGTTCAAAATTTTGAAACAACATCAATGAAATACATTGGTACTGCTGAGTATTGTAATAATCATTGGACTATGATTTCTCCTATAGAAGATTTAGCAACTTCATTTAAGCATAGATTTTTACTTTCTGAAATCCGTGGAAAAAATGGATTTAGAGTTTATTCAGATGGTTGGAAAGAACAATGGGGATATGGTTCAAATCCAACATTTTATATAACATTTAACACAACACCAACTTTAGTAACAAATGGAGCGACTAATGTTACACAAAAAGGTATGATAATATCTCAAGGTTATTGGTATGCTGAAGGATACTAATAAATATTAGTATAACTGAGGAGACCAATATGTTTGAAAAAGTTAGTATGCAATATGGTGAAGAATCTCAAAATTGCCCTAAATCAGATAAAAATATTATAATGACATTCTCTCTTTTAATGAGATTATTTGAATGGTGTCATGAAGATGCTAAAGATGACGTTGAAATGCACGAAGCTATGGAAAAAATAGTTTCATTTAGTGATGGAATCAATCCTTTAAATATTGATTCATATGAAGCAATCATTGGTAAAGGTTGGTCTGATGAAGATGCCTATAATTTAGGTAAACAACAAGCTGAAAATGGTATGGATTTAACTCCTGTTGAACCAAGAGATTATTCTAAAACTGCTGGTAGTATGATTACAGCTGCAAAAAATGATGGAAATGGTGCTTCTAATAATGAAATATTTGCTTTTTGGGATGGATATGAAGGAAAACCATTACAACAAGGATGTTTTACAGAGATGGATATGAATGATGCTGTTGAATCAGCAGGTGTTATGCTAAATCCATTTAAAATTACCGATGGAAGAAGTGAACCAACAACAATAAGTTTTGGTGAAGAAACTTGTGAGCAACCAGTTGATTACCTTGATGATGAAATAGCTTCTCAAGTTGATGCTATAATCAATGCAGGAAAATTCTAAAAGGATAAATGAATGAAGTTTGTTTGGTTATTTAAGAAAGATGGAGTTACTTTAGAAGATAGAGTCTTTTCAGATATTGAAGAATCTGAAGTTCAACATTTATATGTCCAAACAGCAGAAGAAATTGAAGATGAAACAACACATGAAATATCTTATAGAAATGTTGATACTGACATTATATATTATGTAAGTCGTATTGTTGGTAATGAAACAGTATGGGATGAATTTTCTCTTGGCTATGAAGATGTTTCTAATCCTTGTATTTCAGGAAATTTACCAGATGGATTAACAATGAGAAAAATTGGTTTAGGACTCTTTGAAATACATGGAACATTACCAATTATCAATGATGAAACTTCTTATTATTTCACTCTTAGAGCTAGATATAATGATAATGGAGAAAATATTGAAACTGACCAATACTTTGAAATATTAGTTGAAAACAAAACAACTGAATTTGACCCAGAACAAGAACCATTATTCAGTTTTACTGAAACATTATATTCATCAAACAAAATACAACTTATTAATTCTGAAGGAAATGAAACATTTATAAAAGTAGCAGGTGAATTACCAGTTGGAATAACTCTTTCAGAACAAGGTGATTTATATGGTATTGCTAGTGAAGAAGAAGAAACTTCAAGAATATATAATTTTACAATTGGTGTAAAAAGAGATGGAGAAATTATTTTAGAGAAGATATTTCAAGCAACAGTTCTTAAATTAAGCACTTTATCTGAACCTATTTGGATTACAGAATCCGGAAATCTTGGTTCAATCAATTACAATGAAGATTCTGAACAATTTTTGGTTAAAGCATATGACCCGAATAATCTTGAAATAACTTATGAATTAGGTCAAACAGGTATATTACCACCAGGACTTAATGTTGAAAAATATACAGGAAGAATAATAGGTAAATGTAAGACTTTATATTCAAGAGACTGGGATTTTGATATTATTGCTTCTAATGAAGCCTATAAAGTTTCAAGGGCATTTACTATCTCAACTAACACTGTAATGAAAGAAGATGAGATAAGATGGAGCGATGAATATGAATCAAATGTTCTTGGTGATTTTAAAATAGGTGAGTCTGTATTCTTTAATGTAAAGGCTATCTCTAATAAAGCTATTACTTATTCATTATTATCAGATACAATGCCTAAAGGATTAACATTTGATTCTAAAGGTTCTATATCTGGTGTAATTGATTTTCAAGATACAGGTGATTATAAATTTGTTGTTTCAGCAACAAATGGTGTGGTAGAGATTACAAACACTTTTATAATAAGAGTTTCAAGAGGATTAGGATATAATTCATTAAATTGTTTCTTATACATCAATCATGAATATGATGATGAATATACAAGTATGTTAGGATATTTTGATAGAAGTTATGCTTATCAAGCTACTAATCCATTATATAAAGTTAAAAGTAATCCTGAAATTGATATTTGTAAATGTACTTGTTATGACAGAACATTGATGAATCATTTGTTAATATTCAATCATCCTTTAAAAATATATTGGAAGAATACAACATCTAAAAAATATATTAAAGATGGTGTGGAAATGTTTCAAGCATTTTATAAAGAGATACAAGAAGAAAATAGTGAAGGTGGTGTTGTTTCATATAATGGTAATAAGGTTTATGTTGAAGCTAATAGGGAATCACCTACTGGATATTATTTGTTTGGAACAAAAACACCTGTTGAACCAAACTCAGCTGTTTATACTGAATCAAATTTACCTATTGAAGGATTAGAGTATATCATATATAATTACAGAAAAACATATATCGTAACATTATCATCAGAAAGATATTATGAAAACGAAACAAAGAAAGTAATTTCTTATGAAGAACCAAGATATATTGAAGAATATTCAGTTAGAAATCCTTATACTTATGAATGGGAAACTAAACAAAGAGAATACATTATAAGAAATGATGATAAGGTATATGTAACTCAATGTTCAAATGGTATGTTGATGGATGCTTCAAATGATACTTATTTAGGTATTACTAGAGATGATGTTGAAATATTTAGGGATGATGATATTGTTAAACAATACTTCATTGATACTGACTCTGCTTATTCAATAGCTGTTCCGTCTGCTTCAAAAATTAGAGAACAATTATCAACTCCAATATATGTTGACAAAAATAATAATATGGTTCTTTATGATGTTGGTTCACAAGAAATTATTTCTGAAAATGAAGATTTACCAGAGTATATTTTGAAGTATGATGATAAACGTGGTGAATATTATGCTGAATATAATGGTAAACAAATTTTTATGGATGTTTATGCCACAAGTAATGAAATAGGAGACCCAGTTCCAGTTTATGCTGAAGTTGAAAATGATGGATGGATTGCTAAAGCTGATAATATGGATGCTTCTCAAGAAACATTTGATAATGTTTACGATGCTAAAAATGCTAGAAGAAAGGATTACAAATATATTCTTGATGGAAACATGACAAAATATCGCCTAGTTCCAGTTAAAGTTCAAGTTGTTTATTTGAATACAGATGTAAATTATAAGCAATATTTTGTTTATGATAAAGATTCTGGAACATTACAAGAAGATATTTTATTTACTCTTGATTGGGATAAAACTGTTAAATTCGTTATTAAAGGTGGCGAGGTTCATCATGTTAAAACTATTGATAAACCTTGGATTTATAATCCTGCTAAGAATGAATCAGTTGGGTATGATAAAAAAATAGTTCTTCCATATATTCAAGATACAGATGTATTGAACATAAGTTCTAAACCGTATATTAAATTCTTTGATGACACTTTGGAATCATTACCAGTTTGGAAAACTGTTACAATTCCTGAATGGACACCAAATACAAATTATAAAGCAAATGACATCTTTTGGATTGTTATTAAAAATGCTTCATCGGAAACAACAAAATACTATCGTGTAATAGAAGATTATAAAAGTTCAAATGAATTTGATGTTACATTACCTTATATTCAAGAGATAGTTAATACAGAAACATCTCAAGACTTAGATAAATTGTTATCTCCATATTATTTTCCTACTCTTGATTTATTCTATGGTGTTCCTAATTCATCACAAGATGGTTATAACCTTTTAAGAAATAATGAAAATAAAGGTGCTTATTGGACAAATAGAAAATTTGACTTTTTTGAAGTACATTTTGAACCTTTATACAATAAAAATATTGACAATTTCTCCATAGACTTCTATAATCATAATAATAAGAATACTCCAGAATTCAGATTAGTATAAGGAGAGGTTATAATGCCTAAAATATATTTAGAGAGTGATGACTTTTTTAAGAATATGTCATCTGAAGAATTAGTTAAAAAACTGAATATTCTCCAGCAAAATATTAGTTTATATGGGTCTGTTCAAAATCGTTCAAGAGAAATGGTTGAACAAATGTATGAACTAGAAGATATGTATACTGCTGAATTAGAAAGACGACAAGAGGAAGGTCTTATTGATGAAGATAAATTAGATGAATTATTTGAGGATGAAGACTTTGTATAATCTTGGTAATAGACTTATTGATGACAATGGTAATGTTGTATATTTTACAAACGCTTTAATGGAGCTTCTTTATAGAGGAGAAATTCCAGCTAATATTTTATATCCAACTGGAGACCCTGATGTTGAAATGTTCAATAAGTTCAGTTATGAGAATTATGATGATATATATTATTCATTACCAAAATCATTAGAAACATTAGAGGAAAGAAAGAATTTTTGGTTTTATCCAGATAGTTATGACCAAATTGATTTAGTCAACTATTTTGTAAATTTATGTCATTCTGAAGTTGAAGTAAAACGTGTTATGGAAGAACTAGAACTTTATAGAGAAAAGGGATTTGAGAAATTCCTGAGATTCTGTATTTTCCTGTCTGATAAAATAAAAGAGAATGATTGGGTTGTTGGTTGTGGAAGAGGTTCTTCTTGTGCTAGTTACTGTTTATTTTTACTGAAAATACACCTTATTGACTCTATTAAATATGACCTTAATATACATGAATTTTTGAAATAATACTTGACAAACATAAGATTTTATGTTATTTTAAATTATATGAAACAATTTTTGGGAGAATAAATATGCAAAAAATATTCAATGAGGAATATTTGAGAAATTATAAACCTAAACCTAAACCTAAGAAACAAAACATTAAAGAGTTCTTGTGGTCTTTATATCAGGCTTATTATAAAGCATTACTTAAACAAATGGAAGACCAAGGGTTTAATAAGGTTGAAATTTATAAGCAAAAAGTTATGTACGAACAACGTCAAGATTTATTCGCAACATTTATTGAGACATATTATGGAGATGAATACGAAATAATTATTTAAAGGAACAAAAATGAAATTTTTGCCAATTAGTGATTTGCACTTAGATATAAACAAGGATTATCCTTTTAGTTTACCTTCAACTGATATTTTTGTCGTTGGAGCAGGGGATTTTTCTGGTTATATAGAAGATACTGTCAAATGGCTAAGTAATAATGTTAAAAATGGTGTTTTTGTTGAAGGAAATCATATTGGATATAATAACAGAAAGCATTCAATACAATATTGGGAAGGTCAATTAGAAAAAGCATTTCCTGTTGAATCTAACATAACATATTTGAGAAACAAATATAAAGTTGTTGATGATGTTGTATTTGTTGGAGGTATTTTATGGACAGATTATAAACTGGAAGGAGAGCATAACGTTTACATCAATAAACAACGTGCTTATTTGTACTTAAATGACTTCGATGAGAATAAATTTAACGTACTGACAAATAATGCTAATTCTGAAAATGACAAATACCCAAATGTTAAAAGGGTAACTCCTAGTGATTATCAAATGATGTTTTATGATACAAAAAAAGCTATTGAGGATGCTTGTGATAAGTTTCCTGATAAGAAAATAGTTGTTGTAACTCATCATGCTCCAAGTCATTTAAGTATAAGTCCTTTGTATGAAACAAGTAAAGCAAATGCTTCTTATGCAAGCAATTTAGAAAACTTTATTCTTGACCATCCAAATATTAAATGTTGGGTTCATGGTCATATTCATGCAGAAAGTGATTATATGATAGGTGATTGTAGAGTTATCTGTAATCCAAGAGGGTATGAAAAGTATGAACCAAA
>Ga0247609_10004881_pt1 | contig 13274 bp, 13 predicted proteins | sample 172DNAGHGlowgp2_FD_193487 | JGI IMG/M metagenome (GOLD analysis project Ga0247609, IMG submission 193487) | Sheep rumen microbial communities from Palmerston North, Manawatu-Wanganui, New Zealand - 1728 DNA GHGlow gp2 | ecosystem: Host-associated > Mammals > Digestive system > Stomach > Rumen ...
GGAAGCACCCAGAGACTTAACCTGCTCTTCTACAACAGGACGAGTATCAAATGCATCTACGCGGGCACCCAGACGTTTAGCAGTAGCAATAGCCTGAAGACCTGCAACACCAACACCAATAATGAAAACGCGTGCAGGATTAATAGTTCCGGCAGGAGTAACCATCATAGGAAGGATTTTTGGAAGCTTGGCAGCAGCGTTAACAACAGCAACATAACCGGCAAGCGAAGTCTGTGACGACTGAACGTCCATCTTCTGAGCAATAGTAGAACGCGGAATCATTTCAAGAGAAACCGCCTGCAGTCCGTTAGAAGCAAATTCGTTGAGCAAATCCTTTTCATTAAAAGGGTCCATATAAGAAATATGGAAGGTATCTTTTTTCATACCCTTAGTGCTCTTAGGCTTCATGATGCGGACAATAATCTCGCTCGAATCATAACCGTCTTCTTCTTTAGAAATAATTTTAGCACCGGCAGCAGTGTAAGCATCATCAGCAAAACCACTTTTAAGACCAGCACCACTTACAACCTGGAATTCAAATCCCATAGCAGTAAGCTTTTTAATGTCGTCCGGAATCAGGGCAACACGGGTTTCAAGAGGATCCATCTCTTTACAGACAAGTACTTTCTTCATGTCAAACCACCTGAATTGTGTTAATCAAGAAACGCCACTCCCATCGTTTCTCATAATAGTATTAATTTTATATAATAGTTTTTTTTCCAAGTTTTAACAATATATATAGTAGGATTTTATTAAAGAAAATTTAAAAATATTAAAGTTTTTTAATTTCGTGAAAGTACGGGCGGTCCCCGAAGTTCTGTCGCCGTCGGGAAGTTCATGTTTTGCCATAAGTTCCCTTTGTGGTCCCTGCCCTTCGACAAGCTCAGGAACCGCAAATCGAAGGGCCGCAAACCCTACAAATGCCCGCCGGCGACAGAACTTCGGGTCGCTATGTTCCGGGTTCCCTACCGGTCAGCCGCTTCCCTCGTCGCTCATTTCATTCGCTCCTCAGTCCAGGGGCCACTTCGTGCCCTGCACAGCGCTACCGCAGAACAATCTTCAGAAATCGTGTCATTGCGAGCGAAGCGCGGCAATCCACGTACATGCTGCAGTATTCTCATGAAAAATGATCACCTCACAATCAAATTCCGCCCAAATTACATAGAAAACCGCCTTTATATGCAATTTTCTATGTAATTTTCAAAGATTTTCCTTCATTCAAGATCAAAATTCATTCAAAATTCCTGCCAAAAGCTCCATTTTGCATCCTTAAGAGCATATTTTTGGTTCTTTTCTTAAAAATTTACATAGAAATTTGCACTTTTCATTAATTTTCTATGTAATTTAACTAAAATTGAGTTTTACAAGACAGATTTGGCAACAGAAAATTTTCCCTGTAAAAGTACGGGCGGTCCCAGAACCTGGAGAAGGAGCCATATAAACGAAAAACGTCATTGTAAAAAAGTAATGTTTTTTTTACTCAAGTTTCCTTTTTTTTCACTTTTTTCTTGACATTCCACTTGGTGGAAGCCTTAGAATACAGATTGTCGGGTCAAGTTCGGCAATGACATCAGGTTTTAAGGAGGTGGTCATATGACATCACAAACTGTACCAGCTTTAAGTTTTGTTACAATGGGAATCTCACTTTTGTTTGGAATTGCTATTCCCGTGGGATTGTTTATTTATTACCGTAAAAAGTATGATTGTAAAATAAAGCCATTTATAACCGGCTTTGCAATCTTTGCAATTTTTGCTCTTGTTCTGGAAGGAATCTTTCACACAATAACTCTTGGTGGAGGCAGACAGCAGGCTCTTATGGCAAAACCGGTGTTATATGGTTTGTACGGCGGTTTTATGGCAGGATTTTTTGAAGAAACAGGACGTCTTCTCGCTTTCAAAACAATATTGGAAAAATCGCAGGACAACGATAATACAGCTTTAATGTACGGAGCTGGTCACGGTGGCTTTGAAGCTTTTTATCTTCTTTTTGCAACATCTGTTTCAAACATTGTCATGGCCGTAATGATAAACAGCGGCAACACACAAGCCCTCACAGCAAATCTCACAGGAGAAAAACTTATAGCAACACAACAACTTTTAACCACTTTAATTTCTACACATCCTTTGACATTCTGTGCCGGTGTAATAGAACGTATTCCATCAGTAGCAATCCACATTTCTTTATCTATAATTGTCTGGTTTGCTGCAAAAAACAAAAGAAACTGGTACTTCTACCCGCTTGCAATATTACTTCATTTAATTGTAGATGCAATCGCAGGTACACTTTCTATAATGAATGTAAATGTAGTTCTTATTGAAGTTATTCTTTATATTTGTGCAGGTATAACAGCTTTTGTTGCCTATAAAATCTGGCGAAAATTTTCATGCAACAAATCTCAAATTGATGTATAATAAAATGTAAATAACCAATCTGTTGCGTAAGTTTTTTGTACCTGCACCCTATAGGAGAGAAAAAATGAAAAAAAGTATTTCTATAATTTTTGTATTGTTCAGCTGCATTTTTACTTTATTTGCCGGTGGATTTTCAGAAAAGAAAAAGTTTGCTCCGGCTAAAGTTACAAGTATCGAAGTAGACCTGCTGTTTGAAAATCTTACAGTCTCAACCTGGGACGGAAACCAGATTGTTGTAGTTTCTGAATCAAACAAGGAAGGAGTCTTTCCGAATATTACTTCAATAAATAAAACTCTCCAGATCCGTGCAACAGATTCCGGCACCGACATATTACTAGGGAAACAAGATTCTTTCTGCAACATTTCCCTGATGCTTCCTGAAAATTATCTGGCAGAAAAAATCACCATCAAAGCCCCAAATAAAAAACTTGATGTAAAAAAACTGAATGCCAAAACTGTACACATTATACCGGGACCTGAAAATTCTCTTGCAAATATCACTGCAGATTATTTTGAAATCCGTGACTGGGGTGAGGCTGATGTAAACGTTTTTAATCTTGATTGCAACTCATTTAATATTGCAATTACCGCAGGTGATATAAATCTTTCTCTAGCCCGAGTTCCTGCAAAAGATTCAAAGGTTTCTGCAAAAAACGGAAAACTGAATGTTACAATTCCAGCCGATTCCAGCTTCACAATCAAAGCAGATTCATATCATTCAAAATTCATAAACAATTTTACCGGAACTGTAGACACCTGGGCCCGCGATGGCATTACCTATAAACACAATGATGGCGGTCCGGCAATAGAAATCCGCACTTTTGAAGGTGATATTACAGTAGGAGCAAAATAATTATGCAGAATCCAAAACCTGTGGTAAAATTATAGATACATTTACACACAGTTCATAATGGAGGTAGAAATTATGAATACATTAAAATCCAAATTAATAAAGTTGATTATGACAGGGTTGTTAGTTTTGACAGCCTTTGCATTTATTTCTTGTGGCGGAAATCAAGCACCAGAAGACAATTCTGAAAACAATTCTGAAGACGATGTTGAAACAGTAAGCGGCACTGCGTCTATTGGCAAAACACAAGCACAGGCAGAAGCAGCAATTGAAACCCTTGGTGATTATGAAATATGCAGTAAATATACAAATACTGATGGCGATGAAATTAGCGAATCTACCTGGATTGCAGGTACCAAAGGCAATACTATCTGGGCAAGTTCAAATGGATCAGGTTCAGCATATAAGACAGTAGGTGATACAGTATATTGTTATACTTCATCAACAGAAGATGGTACCACAACCTATGAATATAATAATTCGCTTCCAGCTACCACTGATATACAAGCATCTCTTAATGCATACAAATCATCTATGGCAACATGGTTCTACTTTGCATATGCTTATGACGGTTATCTTACAAAAGTTGGAACAACAACAGTTGCAGGTAGACCTTGTACACATTATACCTATAGTAATGCTGCTGTTGGTATTGGTGCCTATGCTGCTGTAAAATATGACATTTATATTGATAATGCAACCGGTTTAAATTTGAAAGTTAAATGGGAAGCAAAGACCAGCTCAGGCAATGGCTCTTTCGGCTTTGAAGTAACATCTTTCAAAACTGGTGACGATGTAACAGCTCCAACTTTACCAGATCCAGAACCAGAAGACGACTAATTCCTTATTTCCACTCCTCCCAGACCTTCTGCTGCATGCCAACGGTGGCTTCGGTTTTTCCGTTGCGGCAGACTGGGAGTTTTAGCAGGGACAGCTGATTTTCAAAAAGTTTCTGCTCTTTGTCGCTGCCATCAAGGTAGGCAATACTGGAGTAGTTCTTGGACCCCTTGTCGGTAAGGGAATCTATGGCGTCGGCGCGGGAACCTTCTGTACGGGCAAGGGCTGTTACAACAGAGTCAAACTCACTGGCAGACATTTCTTTTTCTTTTAGGTCCACAAATTGAAAGGGTATACGGCGCTCCTTAAAAAATCGCTGGGCAGCCTTGCAGTCAAAGTTTTTGTTTGTTCCAAATATCTGAATCATTTTTCTTCTCCAATAATTTTATACGCTGCTATTTATAGTATAACAGAATCCTGATTTTTTCCATGACATGGAAAAAACAAGTCTATTTGACAAATCTTTTCCTTTATAGTACATTCACTTTAGACTTTACGAATGAATGAACCAGCGCAGAGCCCACGGTGTCCTGCATTACCGGCGACGTTACGACGCACCGCGTATCAACATTTTCCCGTAATTTACTAAAGGGCAGTCATGCCCAAAACAAACACACACAATTTATTTTTTTCTTAAAGGATATCTTATGAACAAGTACGTTAAGCGTTATCTTATTGACGCAATGAGCGGAATGGCACAGGGATTATTTGCATCTCTGCTTATTGGAACAATCATTAAAACCTTAGGACAGCAGCTTTTGCGTCTTTCGGTAAATCCGGTTTTTCAGTTCTTTGTAAACGCCGGAAATTTTGCAACAGAAGGTCATGTTGTTGGAGCCGCAATGGCTGTTGGAATTGGATTTGCAATGGGAGTACCTGCCCTTGTGCTTTTTAGCCTTGTTGCTGTTGGTGCTGCTGCAAATGTTACAGGCGGAGCAGGCGGTCCACTTGCAGTTTTAGTAATTGCAATTATAGCCGCAGAACTTGGATGCCTTGTAAGCAAGAAAACAAAGGTTGATATTATTGTTACTCCTGCAGTTACAATTCTTGTAGGTGCCCTGCTTACACTTCTTACTGCAAAATATATCGGCGCTGCAGCAAGCTCTGTTGGAAAACTCATTGTCTGGGCAACAAAGCTTCATCCCTTCTGGATGGGTATTATTGTTTCTGCAATTGTTGGTATTGCCCTCACCCTGCCAATCAGTTCTGCTGCAATTTGTGCCGCTTTTGGTCTTACAGGCCTTGCCGGTGGTGCTGCCGTTGCAGGATGTTGTGCACAGATGGTCGGCTTTGCAGTTCTTTCATTCCGCGAAAACCGATGGGGTGGCGTTCTTTCACAGGGACTGGGAACAAGTATGCTGCAGATGCCTAACATCATTAAAAATCCAAAAGTCTGGATTGCCCCAATTCTTACAAGTATGATTACAGGACCTCTTGCAACCTGCCTTTTCAAAATGGAAATGAATGGTGCAGCAGTAAGCTCCGGAATGGGAACCTGCGGCCTTGTTGGACAGATTGGTGTTATCACCGGCTGGTTTGAACCAAGCGAAGTAGCCATTGGTCACGGAGCAGCTGCAATTTCTCCAACCTTCTTTGACTGGCTTGGTCTTGTCCTCGTATGCTTCGTTCTTCCAGCCCTTTTAACCTGGGCCTTCGGTCTTTTATTCCGCAAAATCGGCTGGATCCAGGACGGGGATCTGGCATTGGAATAGTATTAAAACAATCTTATAGAATGCATGAAAAAAATAGCGCGAGCCGAATTCCGGATTTCAAAAACGCTCTACAGTGCTGCCGCGTGAGCGGCAACGTATATAATCAAGGCACTGTAGCGCGTAGGCGGCTAGCCGCCGGTTTTGAAATACGGAATTCGGCGGAAGCTATTTTTTTTTACATAGATCTATGTTATAATACTATTCTATGGAAGTATTTTTAGGTATTCCCGCAGCAGACGGTATTGGGATTGGCACAGCCTTTGTAATCCCCGATCCTGTAAAGCGCGCAATTTCACAACATCATATCAAAATTGATCAGCTCAATGACGGCTGGACCCGTTTTGAATATGCCGCCCAGAATGTCATTTTTGAGCTTTCTAATTATCTCGACTCCCTTTCGCGTACAGATCCAAAAGATAAAATCCAGCGTGAGGTTTTTGAAACTTACATACTCATGCTCGAAGATCCTGTTTTCTTAAAAGAAACCCGCGAATTTTACGAAAAAGAACTTTTTAATATAGAATACTCCCTCAATTTTAAAGCAGAAGAATATGCCCAGCGCCTGAGACAATCTGGAAACGAATACCTTTCTGAACGCGCCCAGGATATTACCGATGTTTTTGGACGCGTACTGGACGAAATGCTGGATATCCATCCTTTTGATATTAACAGTGTCCCGGACGGAGCGGTGATTTTTGCAAATGCGCTCAGTTCGTCTGACACAATCATTCTTTCTAAACGTAAAATTGCAGGACTTGCTTTAAGCGAAGGAGGAGTTTCTTCTCACGTAGTAATCCTTGCCCGTAACTATGGCATTCCAACAATTACAGGCCTTGAAGACATAAATAAAAAGGTCCACAATGGCGAAACTGTCATCATAGACGGAAGCTCTGCCGAAGTTCTTGTCAGCCCGGACATTACAACAATCAATGAATACAAAGCAAAAATCCGAGAGGAATACCAGCACAAGCTTGAACTCAAAAAATACCTGAACAAACCCGCTCTTACTCAGGACGGAACAAAGTTCGAGCTTTTTGCAAATATTGGTACGCCCGAAGAAGCAGAAATTGCAAAAGCAGAAGGCGCAGACGGAATTGGACTTTTCCGTACAGAATTCCTTTACATGAGCCAGAACGGAGCTTCCCTTAATGCAGCAGCCCGTTCCTTCAGTGAGCAGACCCAGTTCGAAGCCTATAAACAGGTTCTTCAGACTATGGGAGACAAACCTGTTACAATCCGTACGCTGGATGCCGGTGGAGATAAATTAATTAATGCCGTAGACATGCCGAAATTTGATGAAAAAAATCCTCTCATGGGCTTACGTGCAATCCGCCTTAGCCTTGAATGTCCTAATGTATTTAAAACTCAGCTGCGAGCCCTTTACCGTGCAAGTGTTTACGGAAACCTCCGCATCATGCTGCCCTTAATTTCCAGCGTTGAGCAGGTAAAAGAAGCACAAGCACTTATTAAACAGGTAAAAGACGAACTTACTGCCGAAAAAATTGATTTTAAAGCAGATACTCCGGTTGGAATTATGATTGAAACAGCAGCGGCCGCCCTTACAAGCGACTGTCTTGCAAAAATCAGTGACTTTTTCAGTCTTGGTACAAACGACCTTACCCAATATACACTTGGTGTTGACCGCGAAAATCAGCATGTTGCAGGCCTTTACAACGAGTTTAATCTTGCAGTACTGCGCCTTATCCAGACGACAATCACAGCAGCCGAAGCAGCAAATCTTCCTGTATCTGTTTGCGGTGAAATGGCAGGCAGACCGGATAGTATTATGGTTTTAGCAGGAATGGGAATCCGCAATTTGAGTATGAGCCCAAAAATGATTTCGAGCACAAAGGAATTATTAAGCCGCTTTACAATTGATGAGCTCAAAGCCATTTCTGATAACAGGCTGAATAAAATGTAGGAAATAACATGGCAAAAAAGAAAACAAAACCCGATTTTTCAAAACCAAAAGAAGAAGCTCAGGCAAAAGAATCTCAAAACGAATTTTCAAAAGAAGTTGAATACGAAGGTCTTCCTCTTGTTGTAATTGCAGGCCGTCCTAATGTTGGAAAATCAACCCTCTTCAACCGCTTTTTACACCGCCGCATTGCAATTACAAATGATCAGCCTGGTGTAACCCGTGACCCTGTAGAAGCAACAGCTTTTTTAAACGACAAACCGGTTCACCTTGTAGACACCGGCGGCTATAAACTAACTCGCGACATTGGAACAAAAGAAGCAGAGCTTGATGATTATGTAGTTGAACGCTCGCTCGATATGATTGACCGAGCAGATGTTGTAGTTCTTCTTCTGGACGCTACAGAAATCACCGGCGAAGACGAAGAATTTATTCTTAAAATGCGCCCATATACAAAAAAGCTCATTGCCGCAGTAAACAAAACCGAAGGTGGTCGCAACGAAGCCGAAGCCTGGAACTATGCAAAATATGGCTTTGAAGAATTGATTTTTATTTCGGCAGAGCACGGCGACAGAATCTCTGAACTTACAGACATGATTGTAGACCGCTGTGATTTTAGCCAGGTTCGCGAGCTTTCTGCAGACCGCCCTATTAAAATTGCAATTATGGGAAAACCTAATACAGGTAAATCTACACTGTCGAACCGCCTGACCCACTCCGAAAAATCAATTGTATGTGATTATGCAGGCACAACCCGTGATGTTGTAGAAGGAAACTTTTCTTATGCAGGCAAAGCCTTTCATGTTCTTGATACAGCAGGAATCCGCCGCAAGGCACGCGTTCACGATGATGTAGAATATTATTCTGTAAACCGGGCAATCAAAACCCTGGACGAATGCGATATAGTATTCCTTCTCATAGATGCCGTAGAAGGCCTTGCCGAACAGGATAAAAAAATCTGTTCTCTTGCCTTTGAACGGGGTCGGGGCATTATTTTTGTTTTGAACAAATGGGACTTGCGCGAAGATCAGGGCAACAAGGCTGTAAAAGCAGTCCGCGAATGGATAAACATAATGTTTGGCCAGATGGACTTTGCCCCTATACTTCCACTTTCGGCACTTGAAGGCAAAGGTATAAAAGATCTTCTTAATACAGCAATTAATATGTACGAGCAGCTCACAAGGAAAATTGGAACTGCCTCGCTCAACAATGCCCTGCAGGACTGGCTTGAACGCTACCCGCCTCCAGCAAGTAAGACTGCTCATTTTAAAATCCGCTATATGACACAGGCAAGCGTAAATCCTGTAAGCTTTGTGATTTTTGCAACCAGACCCGAAGTTGTTCCGGAACCATATGTAACCTATCTTAAAAACCGCATCCGCGAAGATTTAGGCTACGACCATATTCCTGTTCAGGTTGAATTTAAGGCAAGCCGCCAGAAATGGGAAGACAGGGGGTAAGCATGACTTATTCAATTGGCGAAGTTGAAGAATTAACCGGAATTAAAGCACACATTTTACGGTACTGGGAAGAAGTTATTCCCGGCTTTGCCCCGCAAAAGGATATGGGTGGAAGACGAACCTATACCCAGCGCGAAATTGAAATGATTTTCAGATTAAAGTATTTGATAAATGAAAAAAAGTTTACCGCCGAAGGAGCCGGTCAGCAGCTGCTGGAAGAAGCACAGGCCCTCGAAGAAAATGCAGATTTAATCCGCCAGATTCACGAGGCCCGCACCGAGCTTTCTCAAATGTATCTTGCTCTTAAACATCAATCTCAAGCTTGCGGCCAGTCGGCTCATACTGATAGTAACGAACCCCGGCAGCATTCATAAGTCTTTTTGAAGCTTCTACACTTGGTGTTCCATCATATTTATTATCTGCATAAACAACAGTTTTAATTCCTGCCTGAATAATTGCCTTTGCACATTCATTACAAGGAAAAAGAGTTACATAAATCTTGCTGCCATCAAGAGAACCACCGCGATAGTTTAAAATTGCATTAAGTTCGCTGTGACATACATAGGCATATTTTGTGTCCAGAGTATCACCTTCGCGGGCCCAGGGAAATTCATCATCAGAGCAGCCGCGTGGAAAACCATTGTAGCCCATAGAAAGAATCTTGTTATCCTGGCTTACAATACAGGCTCCAACCTGGCTGTTCGGGTCTTTTGAACGAAAGCCTGCAAGCTTTGCAACTCCCATAAAATATTCATCCCACGAAATGTAGTCGTTTCGTTTTAGTGTAATTACTGCCATATATTCTCCTTTGCCCCCTCTATAAGCTCAGTGTCTGCTTTTGTTTGTGGTCCCTGAGCCTGTCGAAGGGCTCCTATTCCAAAAATTTATCTTTTATTTTTTTTGTTTCTTCTTCTGTAAACTTAAGCTTCTGCTTAAAAAATTCATCCAGCGAACCAAAATCCTTTTCGAGCTGATTAAGCGAGGCCTTTATAAAATTAGGCTCTGCTAAAAAGTAATGCTTGATTTTATGCGCAAGCCTTGGATTTCCTCTTGTAAGCAAAAGTCCAACATAGGCCATGTTTGCCTTGAATAAAACTCTTTTGTTTGTAAGAAGATAATCGTTCATAACAGTAACTCTGTCAACTCCCAGAAAGGAAAGAAGCAGGGCTGCAACAACACCCGTCCTGTCTTTTCCTGCAGTACAATGAAATACAACAGAATATTTTTGTGGCGGCAGCGTAAGAATAAATTTAAGCACTTTTATGACGTTATCAAGATTTTTTCCGGTTACCATCTTCACATAAAGATCTTCCATTTTTGGCATCATTATGAGGGTTTTAAAACTGCGTACTCTTTTTTCGTGGCTTATACCTGCAACCTCCTCATCAAAAATCGGCATATGAAGAATCTCAACGCCATCAATTTTCATGTCCGGTTTTTCGAGGAGCTCCTTTTGAGTTCGTAAATCTATAATTGTCTTAAGATTATATTTTTCTTTTAAAATTTTTATTCCAAATAAGGTGGGCGCAAACAAGGTTGTCCCCCTTATAAGCATATGCGGCCTTAAAACTCTTCCCTCTGTAGTAGTTATTCCTCCAAGATCTCGGTAGTTTTTTACATTCCTGAGCTTGATAATTTCCATACAATCCTATTATAGCATAGAATTTTTTATCTATACAAGATTTTAAACTTGACATGTGCTGCTTGTGGCGTTATATTGTGCATATACAATATACACAAGTTTTGCAAATTAATATGAGAGGTGCTTATGAATTTGATTGAGATTCGTGGATTATGCAAAAACTTTGATACCTTCAAGCTTCAGAATGTTGATATCACTCTGGAAGAAGGCTACATCATGGGTTTTATTGGTCGTAACGGAGCCGGTAAATCTACAACCTTAAAGACAACACTTAACCTCATGAACAATGACGGTGGAAGTGTAAAGCTCTGCGGGCTTGAAATGCCAAAGGATGAAATCGAAATTAAAAATCAGGTTGGATATGTATTCGGCGGTGTTGATTTTTATCCAGAAGCAAAAATCGGCCGGATTACTGATGTTACAAAATCTTTTTATAAGGAATGGAACGAAAGCCTTTATAAAGAACTTTGCGACCGTTTTGAAATTGATCAGAATAAAAAGTTCAAGCAGCTCAGTGCCGGCATGAAGGTAAAATATTCTCTTGCAATTGCAATGAGCCATAATCCAAAGCTTTTGATTCTTGATGAACCTACAAGCGGACTTGACCCTGCTGCCCGCGATGATCTTGTTCTTTTGTTCCAGGAATTCATTGAAGACGGAAAGCATTCGATTCTCTTTTCCACCCATATCACAAGCGACCTTGAAAAATGTGCCGACTATATTACATACATCAAGAAGGGACAGATTCTTGCAAGTGCCGACAAAGATTCCTTCAGACAGTCATACATCAGCGTTGCAGGAAAGAAAGAACAGCTTACAGCAGAAGTTCAGCCAAAAATCATAGGTCTGCATGAACATCAGCTTGGTTTTGAAGGCCTTATGAAATCTGAAGATAAAGCGCTTGCCAGTGCGGGCGGCTTTGAAATTTCTGAGCCTAGTCTTGAAGATATTATGATTCATATTGAGCGACGATAAAAGAAAGCGGTGGTTGAGCTTGTCGAAACCACTTTTAAGGAGATACTTATGAAATCACAGACACTTAATCTTTTGAAAAAAGAACTCGTTCTTGGAAATACAATGCAAACAATAATCTGGTCAATCTGCTGTTTTGGCATGTATTTTATTCCAAGCTATCCATCTTATGTAGGACCTTTTTATATTACCCTTTGCATTATGATGACCTTTGCACTTAATCAGTCTTCGCATGATATTTTGTATACAGTACTTCTTCCTGTCCGCAAAATCGATACAGTAAAGGCTAGATTTTTATATTGCGGATTAATTGAACTTATCTCTCTTGTGCTTGCAGTTATTCCGGCCTTCATCAGGATTTTTGCTTCTTTCCCACAAAATCAGGCAGGAATTAATACAAGCATTGCATATTTTGGTTTGCAGCTGATTGTATATTCAATTTTCAATCTGATTTTCCTTGGAAACGTTTATAAAAATCCTCTCAAACCGGGACTCAGATATATGGCTGCCGCAATTGCTTATTTTGCAGCATACGCTCTTTGTGAGCTTCCTGTATGGATGTATTTTGGTGCCAGAGGAAAGCTTGCCGAAGGAACTATTACCGAGCTGCCAAAGCTTGCTCAGATTGGTCAGATGCTTACAGATATTTCGGGCCAGTTCCTTAAGAGCCAGTGCCTTATACTTCTTGCCGGCATTCTGATTTTTGGTGCAGTATGGTATTTGACTTTTGCCAGAGCCGCCCGCCAGTTTGAAAAATACGATTTATAACAATGTGGTCCCTGAGCTTGTCGAAGGGAGTCAAAAATTAAGATGGATATAGTGTTGTCTCAAAAAACTGACAAACCAATATATACTCAAATCTACGAGCAGATTTCGAACCAGATACTAACTGGCGAGATTTCTGCCGGAGAAAAACTGCCTCCAATCAGGACTGTTGCAGTGAATCTTCGCATAAGCGTAATTCCTGTAAAACAGGCTTGGGAACAGTTGGAACGCGAAGGCTTTATTTCAACAGCAGCAGGGCGCGGAACTTTTGTAAATCAGCTGGCCCATCACGAAATATCAGGAAAAAGAAATGCGGCGGCAGAAGAAATACTTACAAAAGCAACAGACGCCTGCCGCGAAATGGGGCTTGGTCTCGAAGAAATAATTGAGATTATTAAAAGAAATTTTTAAAAAATCTGTGATCCCTGAGCCTGTCGAAGGGCTGCACAAAATCAATCAACAATCAGCGATTTAAAGAAATTACATTCATCGTCATTGCAGACAGTAGCCTGAGACAACCTTGGATCGCAGTGGAAAACATGCCACAACGGCATCTGGTCATCACCGTAACAATGATATTCGTATTTAACTCCAGCGTCTTCAAGAGCCTTTGTCATAAGAGGTGCCTGCGAATAAAGAAAATCCCCTTTACAAGTCATAACAAATGCAGGAGGAAAATCCTTTGTTACATGAGCGCTGGCATTGA
>Ga0247609_10004882_pt1 | contig 13273 bp, 15 predicted proteins | sample 172DNAGHGlowgp2_FD_193487 | JGI IMG/M metagenome (GOLD analysis project Ga0247609, IMG submission 193487) | Sheep rumen microbial communities from Palmerston North, Manawatu-Wanganui, New Zealand - 1728 DNA GHGlow gp2 | ecosystem: Host-associated > Mammals > Digestive system > Stomach > Rumen ...
TAATGGAATAATTAATAAGTGTATTTCTTAAAGCTCAAAGATGTAAAGTTGAAAGATCAAAGTTTAAAGTTTATTATGAACTCAAAGCTAAAAGATCAAAACTCAAAGATAGATAAAATCCTTGGTTTATACGTCATCACTCGTATTGGGTGTAGGAGTTTTGCAGTTGTACCTCCGGTTACTTCGTCAAGGCTGCCTAGGTAATGTGTTTGGCGCTCAGTTTCGGCTGGGCGTTTTCTTTTTATTTCCTTATAAGTGTATGAAAGATATATCAGGAGTAGAATTGAATATTGGAGATAAAGTTGCAACTCAGTATCAACAACTTTTTAGAATTGGGGAAATTGTAGGATTTACAGCAAAGAAAGTAATAGTGGTTTTCGATTTTGGAGATATAAATCCGTCTCTAGAGGAAGCAAAATTAAATCCTTGGAGATTAGCAAAAGTAGCAAACCAACAAATCGGACTTAGAGATTACTTTCAATATATTCAGCCGTAAAAAAAAAATAAAAGAGGGAGTTTAGTTTCCCTCCTTCTTTTTTAATTCCTTCATATCCCGCTCTATTATTTTCTTACTTCTTTCAACATACTCCATTCCTTTTTTCTTTTCTTCTTCTGGAATATCTGCTCCAGGCAAAACTTTTTCTAGTTCGAGTACTTGGGACATAGACCTTTCACAATCCTCTACTGTTAATAATGTATCTGAACTAATTAATGATACTAAGTAGAGATACCAAAAACCATTTTCGTACAGCTCTTTTATAAATTTTGCATCCATATCATAATTAAGGAAAAAGAAGGAATCTTAAAGCATTTTCCAGCCTTAAGACCCTTCCGTATTATTATTCACTCTCCATAGCCTCATTTCTTAGTTCCCTAATACGGAAAAATCTATCTACTGCATGATTTGTAGTGAGATTGTGTACCTTATATACTTTATCTCCTGTATCATACGAGACTATAAAATCCTCAAAATGAACTAATGATCCACGAAGTATTAGTTTTAAAGTTTCAGAATTTATATACTTTTCTGTAGTTCCGGGCTCTAATTCTGCTAATGTCAAGTGAGGAGTATAGTTAGGAAAATCAGAAGTAATGCCGTACTTTTCCATAAGACCTTTATTCAAAGTGCTCAAAATTGGAAACCACTCATTATCTTTCTTTAATTTCAAAACTACATATCCACTATCATTCTCAAAATTTCCTAACTCAAATAAATCAAGAACAGGTACTGCATATTCTGCAAAATCTCGCTGCTTGCTTATATAAGTTAGAATATCATCTCTAGTTGCTTTTGACCCAACATCCATTATATTATCTAAAAGTTCCATCTTTTCCAGGAATTTATCTCTAGCATAAAGAATAGTTATATGTGAATCAAATTCAATACCAGTATCTTTGAGATCTTCAGAATCAAAAACTGCTGTAAGTGAAACTGGAGTCTCAAGATTCGCTGCTAACATTAAGCAGGAGGTTGTTTTTTTTGTCTCTTCCATATTTCACAAATTTATTTTTGATTCTTAAGTTTAAATTTAACTTTCATTTCACCAAGACGACCCTTGAGAGACGAGCCACCCTGATTATAACCCTTGGAGTCAGTAACAGTCAATCCTAATCCGAGTAGATGATTAAGAAATTGCTGATTATCAATTGCCGCTGTATCTCCACGAGCACCTTCAATGAAATCTTTGGCATTTCTTGCTAAAAGGGCCGTTAATTCCATTTCACCAATTTTCTGTCCAGTCATTCTATATTTTCCTCTACCCATAATAGGTGCATCTTTCCACTCATTTATGTCTACTCCAAATAGTGAAGAAGTTACTTTATTACTGTATGTAGGAATATGATAAAGTTCTATTAAGTTCATAGGACCAACACTCAGAGGTTTATCAATCTCTGTATATTTGCCTTCCATGTCTTTAACTACTTCCTCATACTCTCTATCACTTAAAGATTCTTTTAGCTCTTTAAGATCAGCAACAGTTTTTGTGGGAATTAATATCTTTGACTGAGGTGTTACACCCAATTCATTCGCCCATTGATCCACCAATTGTGGAGTGAATTTTGTACTAAAACTACCAACATTGAAATAATACATATCTTCCATTTTAGAATTATTATGCTTATCAATAACTTCCTCAACGGTCATATTATCAAATCGGCCAGGATAGTACTTTTGTAACATCGGAAGAATTTTTTTCTGGTTTGTTTTAGAAGTCTTCCACTCTTCTACCAGATCATGAATACGAACTGCACAGGAACTCAAAAGTTGTTCCATGTTAACGCTAGGAATTTTACGATTGATTGTAGAATACATAACTACTTAATACTCAGTGAGTTATTAAGATTAGACTATATTATCTAAATAATTAGTTTTCCTCTATAGTCGTTGATCCTTTTAGGTTGCTGATTTAGTTTAATACTTTTCCAGCAATTAGGTTAATTTTATAACCCCATTTATTATTTTAGGGTTCATTACTACTTCAACCACCTTCTTTTTACCAGTTCCGTTCTCTACCATAATTGGCATCTCGTTATCTGGCAAAATTTTAGAAATCACACCTTTACCTCCATAACGATTTGTTACCTTAGATCCAATCATAAGATTAGTTCTCTTAATTAGTCTTATTCTAACTTTATAAACCACCTTATAACTTAGATCAGCTAACGATACGGGGTCTAGTGTGTCTGAAGCTATATACTCAGGATACCTCTCATATATCTCTTTCTTTCTAGCTTCTTCTTTTCCTGCTTCGTATTCACTTATTATTTTTTGTGAAGTATGTGAGAAAGACAAATCAGGCATTTTCATTCCTTTATTGATTTTTGGCTTTTTATTTTCCTGAATTAAGACATCAGAAATATAAGCCTCATCAATATTATTTGGAACTTGCAATGAATTCTCAATAGTATACTCAGAAAAATCTTTATCTTCTCCAAATATACCACCAAGTTTTTCCTGAAGTTGTCTATTTATTTCATCCAACCTAACAGCTTTATAAACTGTCATAATTGGATCTTTTGATTTAACACGTGTTCCTATTGGTGCGATCCATTTAATTGCTTCTGTAGTTTTTACATCCATACATAAGTCAATAATGGAATAAGAACACATCTTCTTAGAGAATGACTCACTCACAACCAAGGCATCCTCATTTACATAACCAAACATGGCATGGAATAGAACTAGGGCATTAAGTCCTGCCTTATAAGTATCTTTCTCAAGACCTACAGCACCAGTAATAACGTCGCCTTGTTTAACTTTATCTCCAACCTTTACTTTCGGTTCAGTATAAACAGCAACATCATTTACTGATTGAATGGCTGTACGACGAGGAATTTCTACTGTATCCTTGTCTGGTAATTCTATAATAACATTATCCTCTGTAATTTCTTTAACTACTCCTTCTGGTTGACGGAATTTCTCGTTAAGAACATTATCTTTAAGTTCATCTGTATTACCTGTATCAACTAGTGGACGTTCAGAGTTTACTAGTGGTATAGATTGTTTAAGCCAAAATATTAGATAAATTCTATTATCTAATTTAGACTATATCATTTTCATATAAATATAGTCGTTGAACATTTTTTTTATTAATCGACAAATTTAAATCCTTTTTCTGGATAATTTTTTATCCAATTTTTTAGTGCCTTTCTAGAATGTTTTGTAATAGACGAACATTCTCTTAGACTACTATACACTGTTCCATCCGGTCCTTGAACTTTTTTAGATAAATTATTCGTTAAATAAAAGAAATCTTTATTATCTGACTTTATCCAATTAATTATAGTTCTGCTCGAAACATTATAATTGTCTGCACAATCTTTAATAGAGTCAAAGATTTTTCTACTCGGATCTATAACTTTTCTATAATTTGTTTTATTAAGATCTCCTCTCTGTTTCAGTTTCTCTGATAATTCTTTTCTAATATTTGGATTCTTCATTCTACTTGATGAAACCTTAGAGAGTTTATCTCGTTTTTCCTGAGTAACATTATAGTTCAGTACTATTTTCTGTATTGTATCTTCAGACACTATCTTTCCTTTTTCAGATTTCGAAATTTTTTGTCTAGTACTATCAGACACCTCTCGACCTCTTCTAGACAAAGACATCTTCATCTTTGTAGAATCAGAAAGTACTTTCCCTTTTTGTTTTTCACCATATTCCTTAGCAAAACTCGCTGCTAATCTAGATGAGACCCTTTTTGATTCTCCATTTGGTAATTTCAATGAAGTCATCATAGTTGCTGCTTTTAATAATTTAAAATTATCCGGGTACATACAGGATAACAACATATGAGCTATTATATGTGTTCTAATCTCTAATTTAACTAGATTACTAGGACTATCATCTCCTCCCATACAACGAGGAAGAATATGATGAACGTGAAAATTTTCCGCAATAAAATCCTGTTCCAATAAAGCTTTTTTAATTAAAGCTTCGTAAGTCTTTAAGTACCAAATTCTATTATTATATACTATCTCTTCTCTTGTCATATTAATTATTATTCAAATATTTAATTTGTCGATTTATTTTATTAATGTTGCTGATTTATTTTTCTATTTTCCAGCAATTTTTATATTTTTAATAGCACATCTACATTTATATATGCTACTTCCCATATGAATTCTGACACTATCAGTGTAGTTAACAAAGGGTATACGACGAGTAGCTGTTGATAATCTCCAGTCTGGATGTAGATCTATAAAATCTATTTCTTCAACTGGTACACGCTTCCGTCCCATTCTATACTTAACTTCTACCATTCCATTGGGGTCTGGTTTTAACTTATTCTTTTCATAGTCGACAGATTCACTGGCAACCACTTTTGAATTGAGATAATCCAAATAAGATATTGTTATTCTTTCAAAATCTTTGCTGTAGCAATCATACAAAACATCTTCATCGGTTACATGAGTAGCCAAAGTTAAAGAGTTCTGTTTATTCACGTTCTGATTAATCGGAGTATCTCCAACATCAATCAAATCTAGCATTGATTGATTAATTGCTACGCTCTGTGGGACCTGAATCTTAGTAGTCAGGGATTCCAAATTAATGGCATTAATTCCCGGACTAATTTGGATATCAGATCCGCCTTTACTTGCATCACTACTGCCTTTCCAATATCTCGCACATAACATTGTTAAGACCTTAGTTCCGCCACTTTCTGGTTCCTGAAGTTTACTGTAACGTGCCCAATAAGTTTGAATCTTTCTACGTGTACCATAGAAATTTCTCTTATTAGCTCCGTTAAATAAGAAATTCATAAAACCGCTTGGAACAGATTCAATCTTCTTGTCAATAATCAAGTCTCTTACTCGATCATCTCCAAATGCAATACAATCTTGAATTACTTTCTTTGATATGTATTCTGGTTTATAATCAAGATTAAGTTTGATTTGTAACTTTTTAATTTGTCTGTCCGTTAATCTTAGAGCTTCTTTCTCAAGACCAGATATTTCATCGATTTCATCTAGAGCATATTCTCTAACCTTTTCAGGAAGACCTAGCTCTGGATTTGTTCTCTTAATTTTTAAAACTCCTTTAGCAATATCAAACTGGCGATCATAATCAAAGTTTATATACCAACGACCCGTTCCTGACATATTAATTCTACAATCATAGTCATTTCCAAGAGTATTAGTAGCAATTCTATATGCCCCTTCGATAATAAATGCACCATCAATTTCTTTAGGAACCTCAAATTCAGAGAATCGAACAACATCATCGTAGTTTATAGTATATTCCAACACAACTTTATGAGTAGCGGTTAAGCCGTTCTCAATATAGTAAGATGCTGGCTGACTTACTTCATCTGCAATGTGCCATTTTAAATCCGTAAGTTTTGCCTTAGGATTATAATCATCGACATTGGAGAAGAAGCGTTCTACCATGATTTTTGCTCCTTGATTTTTGAAATACTGATTAAAATTACTCATTATAAAAGTACTTTTATATTTAACTGTTTAAAATCACAGTCCATTGAATTGAAATATTCTTCCAACTCTTTTTTAGCAGCCTTTTTAATTTCATCTGCCTCAACCCACTCTTCCATGGGCAAACCTACAGTTGACATAAAATAGGCTTCATAGGTTACCAGGAAATTGAACGAGTCTTTACGTTGATACATACTAAGCTTTACAAAAAACTTATCATATCTTGATTCCGGAACCATCTTTGCTAGGTTTTCATATAAGTTCTCTCTTGCTGTCAGTTTATCTGGATCAGTGCTTTCAAGAACATTATATGGAACTTCATATGTTAGGATTATTCTATAATGATAATCACTTTCATTATTCTTATTCATTATTTGTCTAGAAATCAATGTTCATCATATTACCATTACCCATAAATGATCCCTGTACAGGTGCCACTATAGGTTCCGGTTTCTCTACTATATTTTTCTTAGTATCCCTAGACTTTGATACAACCTTTTCTGATGAAGGGGATGAGATAGATTCTACTACCTCACCATCCTTCTTCAGAACTATATTAATATTAAGCTCTTTCTCAAAATCAGGAATATCAACTTCAAATTTAATAATTCCCATTTTAAATTTATACCTTATCAAGTTTATCATTCAGAAGCAAACCCAAGACCGTCTCTGTCATTGTATCACCTTCCAAATTAAGTTCACCCTTGAGGGCTTTGCCTATAATTCTAGAAGACCAACCATATGATAGAGTCGTAAAGAATGATTTACGATTTAGAATTGCATTTTGAGTACCAAGATAATCAATTTCCTCAATTTTATTACTTGATTCGCTTCTTATCACATTTGTCAAACCTGCAAATACTAATTCTACGATCTCTTCTTGCATGGAACCTGGATCTACATAACCATTCTTAAGATAACTGCCATCAGTCAAAGTATAATACTGTTTACGGAAGATATTATAAATTCCGTTGATATCATCACCAAGATCAGAGGCTACCTGTCTCATATTAGCTACACCAGAACATATTCTTTGCCATGCTTTTATTTCTGCTCCATCAGGAAAATAATACATTGATTCAGGAGAATAAGAATATCTGGTCGATCCAATATGAACTTCTATTTCACCCCTCTTATTCTCAGTATAATGAATGATTCCATTCTCGTAAGAATAAGCATCTGCAATAATCACATTATCCTTTTCAAAATACTTAACACCGTTTCCACCTTTAGCTTGCATAAGTTTTAATACAGCATTCAATTTATAAATTGGCGACGTACTATTATAAGCCGTTCCAATAAGTTCTCCTGTCTTAAACTTTGTCTTGCCTAGATTTACCCAGTTGTCAGGTCGTGGATATTTAAGTTCTCCACCACGTATTTTGAGAATCAACCACTTTCCATCTTCAATAAGCTCACAATCTTTTGGGGCATATAGATTGCCTGATAGATCCTGAATTCTTTCGTGACCACCATGTTTTAAGCCCAGGATACCTTGGGTTGTTGATTCTGTAAAGCTAGTACCAGCGCCAAGTCCATATGCTGAACCTTCCGGTATACTAGTCTTCAAGAATTTTTTGCTCAATAGGTCGGGTGTCACGTCTGTTAATTTCCCTTTTTCTTTTGTAACAATGGATCGAACAGGAACTAAATCATCATCATTCATTCTAGTAACCTCAGGATAAACTTTACCATTAGGTGCAGTTCTACCTGTAGCCATATATCTAGGAATTAAAAGACCTGGATTCTCTGTATCTTCACCTTGTACAAATTTGTAATTGTTTAGGAGGAATGAGATTTGACGCGTTAAATATCCTCCCAAAGGTCGTATAGCCCAGTAGTTTACTCTGAGCTATTCCCTATATCTCTATAGGTTGTTTAGACTATATCATGACTCTGCAGCTTCTTCTGGCAAAGTCCCATTTTCTATAGTCGTTGATCTTACTTCTTTTGCAGGCTCTTCTTCTATATCCCCAATTTGTCTAAGGAGTTCTATAACTCCGGGGATAATGAGCCCAATTGCTGATAAAATACCAATTGTTTTCTTTATCATACGTAAGTTGCTGATTAAATTAAATTAATTGCTTTCGCGTCATTTTTCTTTTTCTTTGCAATTTTTCTACTTTTCCAGCAATAGTTTCAAATGGTTTTATTTATAGTCAGATGCACCTTTGTAAACTATTAACACCTGACTGCTTAATACTTTGAAGCGATCTATTTTCAACTGCATGATATCTATACTCGTCTTCTGTAAAACCTTGTAGCAAATTACCCTTGGTTATTATTGGCTTTTCATCTACACCACTAATAATAAGTGATGGAGCATTAATAGCAATAATTGATGCGAGTTTCACGCGAGATGCTCGATCAAGCTCATTCTTAAGATCGCTACTGAACTTACCCTCAATTTCTTTTAGGTATTTATTATAACGTTCTGTAAGAAGTACTAATTTTTGTTTGTCCGTTAATTCTGTAGAATCGGCAATCTTACGAATCTCCTTATAAGTATCCGTATCAGTATCTACATACAACGTACTGTAATCAAAAGTAACAACACCCGCTTTAGTTACAGCCTTAAGAGCCAACTTTTGCATTTCATTAGCCTTCTCAACCCAATCATCAAATCCATAAAGATATGACATTAACTTAGCAGCTGATTTAGCACTAATACGATCATAAGGGGTTTTGAATACAGGATCTCCACCTACCTTAATATCATCAATATCAGCATCTAAGATTTTAGAAAGTCTAAGACGACCGTAAGTTGTTATTTTTGATTGATAATCTACATTTCCGATTTTTCCAGTAAACACTATTGGAGTTCCATAAGCAAGTTTACCATTAACTTCAACATCTTTTAAGAGTTGATTATAATCAGTATAATAATACTTAGGCTCCTTTAGATCATTTGGTTCCTCTGGTGTATACTCAGACAGAACACAAAGTCCGTTAAGTGTTTCGTGGTTAAATTCGAAAATGTTTTTCAGATTTTTTTTATAAATTTTATTTACACGAGGGCTCATCTTTTTCAAAGTATCCTCTCGTGCCTCCTCTGGAACTAAGATAACGCTGATTGTGTCCATTTTATTATATAAACTATAGTATATAATATGACTATATCTTTCTTGATTTTTAAAATACATAGTCGATGAAACCCAATTAAAGGTCTGCTGATAAGTTTAATTTTACTTTCCAGCAATTCTTTCTATAATAGGCAACATATTTTTACCATCAAAATCAGCATTTACATAAATTAATATTAGATTTTCTAATATATTAGACTATATTATTTCAATTTATTGAATATATAACAATAGTCTTTGAATTAGAGCAATTTTAAGATATAGATAACTGTTAACTTAGATATAAACTGTATCCTTTTTCAGGTTTATTTTTTATCCAGTATTTCAAAGTTGATTCGGGAACTTCAGCAAATCTAGCAGCATCTGCAATAGATCTGAAAATTTTTCCTGTTTCTTCATGAATAACTTTCTTTTGATTTGGTGAAGTTCCAAAATGAGAAAGGGATAAATTTCTTCGATGTTCTTCTGAAATACCTCCATAATTCGGATTCTTTTCACCTTTCCATCTATTTGAAAGTTCCTGTTTATGCTCTTCAGTATGAACTTTTCTTCCTTTCCAAAAATCTGGATTTTTATTATTAAACTCTTTTAGAGACTTTTTCAACTTCTCTAACGTTTCTGGACTTTTTCTTCTCCCAGTATTAGTTTTTCTAATGGCATTTGCAAAATTTTCCTTAAGATCTGCTAAAAATCTTGTAGAAAATTTCTTAGTAGCATTATACCTAGATTTTATAGTTTCATAATCTTTATTTTCTTTATCAGGTTCTTTAGTTACTAACATCCTAGATACTGCAAACGATAGTTTGCTATTATCTGGCCACATCTTTGCTAACAACATATGAGCTATTATATGCTCTCTTGCTGTTAATAATACATAATTACTATCTTCATCTTTTCCTCCTTGACATTTAGGAAGAATGTGATGCTTTTCAGTATAGTAATCTAATTTAGTTCTATCTAAACCTCGAATCATTGCTTTCTTCATCAAAGATTCGTAAGTTTTTAAATACCAAACCCTATTACGATATTTAATGCTATCTATATCTAAATTCATAGTTTTATTTTTTATTGCTCTAACTGCTGATAACAATAAAATGCTTCCAGCAATTAAATAATTTTTCCTTAAGTATTCTTACTTAAGCCGCTAATAGAAACGGTCCACATAATTCCAGCGGATAAGAAATTGCATCTGCTTCGACTAGCCGTAAGTGCAAAGCATATATCGAATATTCATGCAATGTCGGCTGTCTGTTTGCTCTTTTATTTACCAGTTTTAATTACCGATAAAAGACTATATCTTTCTCTTCCACGAGAAATTGTACATAGTCGTTGAGCCAAGTTAGTTTTGTATTTCAAATTTTAGTCTTGTATCTTTTTGTACTTCATCCTTAAGGAACCTATATACATTATTCTTTTGAGATTTCTCTATGAACTCTGTATATCTAGTTCCTTCAGAATTAAGCTTTGTATATTTTTGGAACTTAATCATTGTATTAAATTCTAAGTCCGCCAATATATTAGTAGGTCCACTTATTATGGCTACCACTTTTCCTCCTAATATTTGTTTAGGAAGTTGTTTGTTTACTCTTCTTTCCCAATCTTTAGAGAATCCAACTTTAATACTAAGTGGGAACTCAAGGAGATATAGGTATCCTGCCTCTCCCTGAAATTTATTTCCGAGGAGAGTATGGTTTGCAATTCTCATATGATACTCTGATCCATAGCCATGCGAATTTTTATCTAAGAGATTTTGTTCTCTTATTTTAATCATTCTATCATGTTTTTCCTGAGACCTATTCCATACTCCAATCTTACTAGTTCCTTGGTATCTGCCCTGACTATGCAAGAGTTTCATATGTTCAGATCTTGACCAACCTGAATCAGAATATGTTTTTCTTTTTATTATCATATTCTCCTTTATTTTAACTATATACAAAACTAATTAACTTGGTTGCTGATTAGGAAATTCACCTTCCAGCAATTCTCATTTTTATACGTACCAGTCATACTAGCACTACTTGTTGTTCGGCATATTCTTTAAAAAGTCTCATAAGTTCAGGATTGCCATACTCTTCCTTAGTTGACTTTGATGCCTCCTCTTTTGTAAAGTTAAGTTCTTTTATTAAATAATTTATGAACCCTTCTCTACACATTTCATAAGCCAGATGAATAGGGACACCAATCTCATCCACTTTTAATTCCGTACTTGGAACGATTGGACAACGAGCACTATTCTTAACACGAACTGAATAAAGTCCACGAGCCTCATTTTTCTTTGAGGTATTAAGAAGGTCTGTCGCCTGTTTCTTACCAGCATTCAATAAGGCGCGAAGAAGAGCAGTATATCTAACTCGTTCTCCATCTGTCTTAAACTGGCTTCGTACTTCATTATAATTTTGTGGGTTTGATTTTACGTCTTCTACACAACAAAGTCTTATTACAATTGAATACCAAATACTTAGCTTGTGGGAATTCATCTTCTTGGTTCCTCCGCGCATAACTAAGCTAAATGGTCTCATCATTGCAGGTTGTACTAGGTAATATCTGTTTATAAGTCGCTTATAAGACAGTAAGTGTTCTGGAAAATATTTCTCAATAATTGCCATTAAACCTTCATACGAACATTTACTTTCATCCGTTATAAACTCTGAAATCGTAAGCTCATTCTTAGCCTTACTATACTCGAATTGGCAAGTATCGAAAACTTTAATTCCTAGCTTTTTTGCACTTCTACCAGCATAACCATTTCTTCTAAGATCTTCTCCTTGAAAGTCTAATTTTATTTTAACACCATCAAAAATCTGATCAAAAAGTTCTTTAAAGATATCAAATCTTAAATCATTTAGATAATAGAAGGGTAATTCAATTCTAGCAAAACGTCTTAGTCCTTCTTCCTTAGTGAAAACTCGTGCTCCACAGTTAGGACAAGGTTCTGAAGATGTTTGTCTAATCTTTCCACAAACACAACGATCCTCATAAGGAGAGCCGAAGATTTCCACATCATAGACTCCTCCCGGAACTGGCTGAATCTGAGATCCAAACTTTAAGTTGAGGTCTTTGTGATTTGTAAGAACCCTATCCTTATTATCTGATTTAGTATAGTCAATGATATCCTCATCAGTTAATAACTCTAGACTTACATCTGCCATAATAATTAATTTAAATTTTGTGAATCTTCAAGTATGTATTCTGCTTCTTGAATAATATATTCTTGAAGCTCTTTTGCACATTCCTTGATATTTCCATACTTTTTAATAGCGCCTTGGATAAAAGCAAGAGCATCTAATCCAGACTCTAGTCCATCATAACAAGGCTCTACTGTACCCATGCACCTCTTTCTAATCACTTCCATTACTTGACAAGTTTTAAGTCTTTCCAAATAATTTTACTTGCTAGTTCAGTATCCATAGGATTATCCTTGGACCATTCCTTATAAACCTGCTTAACATCTGCTATTGCATCAGATCTTGTCTTATCTTTGAGCTTCTCATACATTTTACCTGGCTCAAGAACTACCTCAATATAATCTGAAATTAAATCTTGGGTAATTGTTCTTGATGCATTAGTAAAACGAGGTCTGAATTCTCGATAATCCATAACATCTTCATAGGTTAAGTTAAGGTCTGAATAAGCAGCAAGATTTCGAATTTCGGCTGGCTCTCTACTAAACCAGTCAAGACCCATCTTTCTAACTCTAGCAGCTACTTCATTTCTTCCCTTGCTTTCATAACGCTGAGCAAGAGCTTCTACAATATCATACTTCTGTTTCTGTATCCTCTCAAATGCTGTCTTAATCTGTTTTGCATACTCCTCTGGCATGGTCTCACAGTTTAATATTAAGTCATACATGTTTGAAGAGAATAAGAAAATAATGAAGGCTGGTAACTGTCGCTGTTTTCTTCGTAGTGATGTAATCGAATCTTTGCTTAAGTCCCGATCTGCTAGATACTTTACAAAGCGTGCGATCTGATTTCTGGCTTCCTTTGCATACTCTTCATTGAAACCACCATCATCTGTTCCACCAAATTCATCATCCAAATCTCCACTTCTAAGCGGCTGATCTGGAACATAAACGCTAGCAGGAATACGATTATGTCCTTGAGTCTGAAAGAATTCTTTAGTAAAATTCTCAATAGTCATAGTAGCTGTATTCTTAGGTGCTGCACCAATAATGGTACGTACTGCATCTACTATATTACCATCAAACATTCTACCACCACCTGTACTAACTCTATCCAAATTTTTCTTGGCTGAAG
>Ga0247609_10004883_pt1 | contig 13271 bp, 7 predicted proteins | sample 172DNAGHGlowgp2_FD_193487 | JGI IMG/M metagenome (GOLD analysis project Ga0247609, IMG submission 193487) | Sheep rumen microbial communities from Palmerston North, Manawatu-Wanganui, New Zealand - 1728 DNA GHGlow gp2 | ecosystem: Host-associated > Mammals > Digestive system > Stomach > Rumen ...
ATTGGGAATACGAAAAGGACGGGAAGACACATCGAGTAGCAATTGAATGTAAGAATTATAGCCGTCGTATTTCTTTGGAGAAAGTGTGCGCTTTTAAGGGGGTTCTCGATGATTTGGATGGTGTGAGTGGCATTATGGTCTCCAAGGTCGGATTCCAGAAGGGTGCCAAGAAATATGCACAGCAGTACGGCATTTCGCTGAAGGAACTGCGTTCTCCTCAATATGGTGAGACCATCATCGGCGAGGTCGAAAATCATTTCCACCTTGAAATGCGCCACACCCTCTTCCTTATCGATGAAGATTGGGCAGCCAAGATCAACCTTAACCTGCAGCGGTATCGAGAATTCTACGCCAGCTTCGATTTCACAAAGGCAGATTATTGGAGGACGGCCAACTATCTGCCACTTGAGACCAAAGACCGCATTATCCGGGATGCCCAAGGAAACAGGATTTCATCTTTGGACGAATTGGAAAAAAAGATTCCAGACCATCCTACCGATGATTTCCCGTTTGTTTTCAAGTTTGACGACGCCTACCTCGAAAGTCGCCATTTCGGTCCCGTCAAGATCCGCGAAGTCAAGTACACCTACGAGATTAAAGATGAGACCAAAACCATTGCCTTGGATGCAGGAGCACTGGTGAAGGCCATCCTTAAAGACTCGCAGAGCGATGAAACCGACTTCGTATCCTTAGGATAGCTCCGCCTATAACGGCAGTGCAATAAACTCATTAAGTTGCGTCCTTAGGCTCCTCCAACCGGGGAGCCTTTGTGTTAGCAATGCCTCGAACACCTTATTGTGGTTCTGCACCTTCAGGTGTGTCAATTCGTGGACCACAACATATTCGATACATTCCTTCGGCACGCGGGCCAGTTCCAGGTTGAATAGCAGGGCTCGGCGTTTTACCCCGCAGCTTCCCCACATCGTTTTCATCTCTTTGACCTGCCAGGTTATATCCTGCTCCTCCAACTTCTCGGCCCAGCGTTCAACCAGAGGGCCGATGTACTCTTTGAGTTGCTCACGATACCACTCTGTCATTAGTTCTGCACGGCGCTCCAATGTGGATCCTTTCCGGATACGCATTGTCATCGTATTTCCCCGTACCTCGATGCTATTAGCCCCGCTCGTGGTATAAATCACGGCAAGCAGGTACCGTACACCAAAGAAGAAGTGATTCTCTCCGGACACGTATTCGCGCTTGGTCTGTCGGGCCTGGGCCTCGATGTCGGCCTGCTGCTTCTCGATCCATTCCCACTTGGATATGACGTAGCTGCGAGCATCACCCTCTGTCAGATAATCAGGCACAGAGAGATGTACACGGCCATCAGGCGGATACACCGACAGATGCATATTCTTGATGGGCTTGCGCTCAACCTCTATTTCCAGTCCGTCGATGTTCATCAGTTGCCAAACTCCGGATTATGGATGACGATATTCAGAATCTTCTCAGGGTCGAATGATGTCCCGGCGAGAGCTGCCTCTATCTTCTTCAGCAGCTTAAGCTTCCTCACCTCACTGGTACGGAAGCCGTGAGCAGCATTGGCCTCAATGACGCCGTTGAGCATCAGAGCCAGGTCCACATTCTTACCCAGATTGTCGTAGAGCGCTTTCTTGCCCTCAGAATTGATACGGGGGTCAACCTCCTCGCCCTTGCGTATTTCCTCGGCAAGAGCCTTGATGTTCTTCAGCAGTTCTTTGTATTCCATCTTCTCCTGCTGATACTCCTCCAGAAGACGGTTGATTCGCTCGGAGAATTTCTTGTATTCTTCCGGGTTACTCTCCCTCTTGCGGTTGATGACACGTCGCACATTAGCCGCCATCGTCTCCGCCACGCCTTTCTTTCCGCCCAGTTCAGCCTCAACGCCATCAGCCACTTCCACATCACCGTCCTCCTTGATATCAATGATGTCCAGGAAGGAGAAGTCGTCCAGTTTTTCGAGAACCTCGACGCGGGAAGATACCACATAATCGTCGAGCAACGCCCGCATCTCAGCATCAAACTTCTTCAGGTCTACATAGTCACCACAGCGTTTAGAAATGGCATTACGAAGTTCGTCATAGGTTTTGACCTTGAGATAGATCTTGTCGGCTTCCTCATCGGTATAGCCGGCATCCTTCATCTGCATAGCGATAGCCGTGTATCGGCGCACCAAGGCATAGCAGGCATCGTAGAAGTCCTCACGCTTTCGGGCATTAAGGATAATCTCAGCCTGATGTTCTTCCTCGGTACCCTTATGCTGGTCATAGCAGAACCAGTCGAAGAATTCGTCCATTCCCTTCGGGTCTTTGACCGGTTCTGAAAGCCTGTCGCAGCGTTCCAGGGCAGCATCCAGATCCTTCCGGCCTTCCTCTACCTTGCTCTTGAGCAAACCTTCAATATCGGCCTTGTCATAGCCGGAGAAAGCACCGTTGGTATAGTCCTCAATAGCCCCCTCGATATTCTCGAAAAGGTGCTTATAGTCCACGATATAGCCGTACTCCTTCTTCTCTCCATTTACACGGTTAACACGACATATAGCCTGGAACAGGTTGTGGTCACGCATCTCCTTGTCGATGTATAGATACGTGGCAGAAGGGGCATCGAAGCCGGTGAGCAGTTTATCCACCACGATGAGGAGTTTCATGCTGCCGGGGTGATTGACAAACTCGTACTTGGCCCATTCCTCGAAGTCCTCGGGCGTCTTGTCGCCCAGCATCTTCTTGTTGGTGTTGTACTTATAATCGGCCTCGGTCTTCTGTTCGCCACTGTACCCTTCTTCCAGCGAAGGATCTGCTCCATCGTAGCTGGTCACGACGGCGCATTTCCCGGCCAATGCGGTCTCTTGGAATGCAGACCAGAAGCGGTATGCCTGATAGATGCCTCCCGCCACCAGCATGGCGTTACCCCAGCCCTCCTTAAGTGCCGGAATGAGCTGGAAATCCTTGATAATCTGGGCAACTATACGATTAACGCGATCCTTGCTTGAGAACAAACTCTGCATATCTGCCCAGCGGTCCTGAAGGGCCTTCTTGGCCTTCGGAGTGAGTCTTTTGGTTGTATCCTCAAAAAGTTCATCAAAGGAAACATCATCGGAAAGAACCTGCTCCACGTCCCTGGCTTCATACCGGAGGTCCAAGATGACTTTATCCTTGACGGCCTCATCAAACTTGTAGGTATGAATCCAAGGGCCAAAGTTCTCACGGCTGGTGAGCCGCCCCTTTTCATCCTTGAGCAGCGGCGTACCGGTGAAACCAATGATCATCACGCCTTCGCCCATAATCTTCTTCATGGCCTGATTCAGAATGCCGCCTTGCGTACGGTGGCATTCATCCACAAAGACATAGATATTGCCCTTGGCAGAGAAACCCTCCGGCAGTTTGTCGGCAAGGTCACGAAGGTACTGCTCCGGAGAACGATTACCGCGGAGTTTGGAATCCCTTCCCTCAATCTCTTCCGGATCATCTGCAAGCCCGAACTTGTGAATCAGTGTACAGATAAGCGCAGGCATCTTTTCCTCACCACGACGGTCATTCTTGCCCTCCAACATCTTAATGAGATGCTCGCCGCTTTTGGCACGGATAGGATGCTCTCCGGCATCCTTGAAGCCATTCTCAATCTGCTTGTCCAGCTCATCCCGGTCTGTGATAATCACAACGCGGCTGTCATCCACATTCTCGCGAATCCACTGCGCCAGCCAAACCATCGTAAGACTCTTGCCGGAGCCCTGGCTATGCCAGATAATGCCGCTCTGCTTGTTCTTGATGCGCATCTTGGAAGCGGCAATGGCAAAATACTGATTGGGCCTTGCCACCTTCTTTACTCCGCCGTCAAACACGACGCAGTCGTGTATGAACTCAATCAGTCGGTCAGGCTCCAGCATTTGCATCAGAGAGCGGTCCAGTTCGTTCGGGAACTCCTTCTGGCCATATATGGATGACGAGACGGGATACTTCAGATTGTCATACGGATACCCTTCACCGGCAGGTTCCTTCCAATGCAGATAGAACTTAGGTGGCGTAAGGGTAGTGCCATAATAGACACCTTGGCTTTCGCTGCCGGCCATCAGCAACTGTGCCGTGGAGAAAAACTGCGGAATCTGCCCTTCCTGCTGGTTGCGCCAGTTCTGGTTGATACCATCCTCCACGCTTACCGTGGCTTTCTTCAGTTCAATGATAGCCACGGCAATGCCATTGATATAAATCACCACGTCCGGCCTGCGGTGCTCTTCGCCAAGCGTCTGCTTGCGGACGGTCACTTCCTCGGCGACATAGAAATCGTTATCGCCAGCATCTTTCCAGTTGATAAGCCACGCCTGCTTGTTAGGAAGACCTGCGCCCTGGCTGACCGAAACTGGATAGTGCAAGGTATTGTACACCGCCTTGTTGCTGTTGTAGAGAGCATCTTTGTTTGCGCAGAAAGCTGCTTCTTTCAGTTTGAGGATGGCTTCGGAAGCCTGGGCGTTCGTGAGTTGCTGTTTCTCCGTGAGGAACTTCCGGAGAAGGTCTTCACGGATATTGGTATTCTCATAGTCCTTGAGATTGCCGATGTACTCGTAGCCGTTGTACTTGCCCAGGAGTTTGATAATCCTGTTCTGGACGGCGCGTTCAGAGTTGGTGGAAGGTTCAGTCTGGCTCATATAAGACGTGTTTTACCAGTTAAAAAATCCTGCATCATGCCTTGCTTGATGAGGGCATACTTATCGCGTTGCGCTTCGATTCCCCTAATCTCATCATCGGATTTGGTTAAGACTCCTGAAATCGCTTTTTGTTCTTCTACGGAAGCCGGCATCATTATAGTGATGTCTTTAATATCTTTCGCATGAACATGAGGTTGAGCCCCACCCGCTTGGCATTTGTAGATTTCTTTTTGCTTAGACAAAAGGCAGAAATACAGATAAATAACATCTGCATTCTTTGGATTATTGATGGTGGAACAATCAGATGCAAAAATTGGGACCGTATGAAAAGACACAAAACCAGCATATGCACCAGACCCGCTAATCGTGATAGTATTTGCAGGGCGGTTGGCTTTTGAGTGAAAACCAGCCGGAGTCTGTCCACCAGCTATTACTGGTACATTGCCTGTTTCATATTCGCTTGATTTCAGCATTGACCCATTTATTATCTCAAAGCTGTCAAGCCTCCTTTCTTTCCATTCCCCACTGAACCCGGGCAAGCGAGTCTTTCCGGTAAGTAGCTGCTGCATAAGCCCCTCCTTAATCATCCGCTTCTTCGCAATCGTCTCATCCAGCGCCCCAATCATAGCATCAACTCCAGACAAAGACTCGACAATCTTTTCTTGTTCTTTGTATGAAGGATACTTGATGACAGTATCCCCGATGGCGGTTTTGGAGATAGATAAGACTTTGATTCCCTGCATCAAAGGCAGCAGTTGATTATGATACGCCGATGAATTGAGGAAGTAACCCAGAAATCCGGGAGCAAAAAATCCCTCTTGGGGTCTAAAAGCCATAGTATGGAGACCGGAGACCACTTTCTGGTCCTTGATTCCTTGTATCTCAATAGCCTTACCCACTGCCTCGTCTTCAGCTGTATCAGCGATAATTATATCACCGTTTTGAAGAAGACTACAGCGAGAACATCTTCCCTCAGCCGAATCACTTACATAAGGAAGGCCTTCCTTCTCTGCATCAACTACAGAAGGAAATCTTACCAGAATATCTCCGTAGTGAACATTCTGGTATTGCCCGCCGGAATAATTTAACTCATCTCTTGTAAAAGGAGACGACTTTAACGGCCTTAGGGCTTCAGATAAAGATATGGATTCCCAACTCATAGTCATACTACAGTTTAATGCCCATAGCCTTCAGGAATCCATCGACTTCACCGCTCAACTTGGCAATATCCTCATTGATTTTCGGCAGCGGTTTGGCATAGCGCTCGTTCAGCACCGACACCTGGCTGGAGATGGACTCACATACGCGTTTGTTCTCCGCCTCGCTACGACCCTTCAGCTCCTGCAGCCACTTATCATTGATGACCAGGTTGCGGATTTCATCGGCAGTAAGCGCATCGTATTTCTTACGCACCTTGTCAGTGAGTGCCTCCACATGAGCGGAAAGGACCTTCGAGGCCTCTTTCTTCTTGCCACAGAGACTGAGGTACTGATTCCACGCCTTCACCGTATTGGTATCAGCGTCAACAGTGTGCTTCTTCTGGGCAGCCACGGCTTTCTTCACATTGGCCTCGTTCACCTTCTCCAGCATCTCATAGAGACCCTCGTCGAAGGCATCCGGATTCTCTTCCGGAAGGGCATCAATCTCGCCACTGAGCTGCTCTACTTCGCCTCGCTTGGTGAGGATACTTGCATAATCGGCGGCAAAGAACTTGTTTACCACCACGCTGACCGGCAGCAAATCGCACTCCAGGTCCTCGAACGTGGATTTCTTCTTGGTGTCCCGGAGGGCAACCTTCCAACCGTCGCGGCTCACCATATAGCAGTCATCCTGCATGGCCTCAGCCCAGTAGTTCATCAGAATCTCGTACACGTTGTATGGGTCAACCAGTTTGAGGTCGGCCTTGGCGCTTTCCAGTAGCATTCCGCTCCAGCGCTCAATGAGGACCTTGGGCTCGCATTCCTCCTTTACGGAGGCCAGCATATCGATGGCAACCTTCTGGCACCAGTCTTCAATCACTTTGGCATACAAGGCGTTCTGCTTCTGGTAGGAAGCGTCGGCATTCACGGCACCGGAGATGCTATCCGGAGCAGGCACAAGTCTGTAGTAGCCGTTTACCTCTTTATGGAAAAGATGGTCCTTCAGGCTGGGGCAAGCTTCCCAAAGTGGAGCAAGGACTTCCTCCACATCGTGAGCGGGAAGACCGCCGTGAAGGTGCGCATAGATGTCCTGGCGGATTTCCTTATCCTCGGGGGCCACATAACGCGGGATGTTGAGGTTGTAGTCGTTGGCCGCGATGTCGGCAAACGGAACGAACTTGGCGTAATGAGGGACGGCTTCGTGCGCTTCCCAGGTGTCCACGATCAGCTTGATGTCTTGCTCGCGGAGGCGGTTCTTGGCTCCGTCCTTCTGGAAACCTTCCTTGGCATCAATCATAAAGATACCCTTGGAACCGGGAGCATGCTCCTTGTCAATGATAATGATGCACGCCGGGATACCGGTACCGTAGAAAAGGTTTGCCGGCAAACCGATAATGCCGCTGATCCAACGCTTTTTCACGAGGAACTTGCGGATTTCCGCCTCTGCACCACCACGGAACAAAACGCCGTGAGGCAAGATGCAAGCTGCGTGACCCTGTGTCTTGAGGGACTTGATGATATGCAGAAGGAAAGCATAGTCACCGCAGCCAGGAGGCGGTACAGGAGCAAAGCCCTCGCCGAATCCCCAACGGCCAAAGATATCCTGTTCTTTGGCGGACTTTCTCCAGCCCTTCATCGAAAACGGAGGATTTGCAACCACATAGTCGAAGGTCTGCAGGGTGGTATCATTCTCCTTGTGAAGCGGATCATTGAGCGTGTCTCCGTGGCGAAGCTCTGCATCGTCCACGCCGTGGATAATCATCGACATACGCGCCATACCGATGGTGGCCAGGTCTTTCTCCTGACCGTCGATACTCACGTTATGCTTGGCCTCGGCCTTGGCGCGGAGTAGCAGCGAGCCAGAGCCGCAGGTGGGGTCATAGATGGAAATCATCTGGCGCTCATCCTTTCCGATGCCAATCACCTTGGCCATGATGCGGCTAACCTCGGCAGGTGTATAGAACTGGCCCTTGCTTTTACCGGACTCGGAGGCGAAGTTCTTCATCAGGTACTCATAAGCATCACCGATGAGGTCATCATCCGCCGCCCGATTGTTAGAGAAATCCAACTCCTCACGTTGGAACACAGCAATCAACTTGCTCACCGTCTCAACCAAATCCTTGCCCTTACCCAGCTTGTTCTCATCTGAGAAGTCCGCATTGGTGATGACACCGGTGAGTCCGTTGGCCTCCGCTAGCTTCGCCAGGATCTTGTTCATCTCCTCCCCGTTGTTGGTCTTGCCCTTCAGCGCCACCATATCGTCAAAAGAGCACCCCACCGGCACCGAAATGAGCATGTCGGTGTCTTTCTTGGCCTTGTCGGAGATATACTTCACGAACAACACCACCAGCACATAATCTTTGTACTGGCTGGCGTCCATGCCGCCACGCAGCTCATCGCATCCGTCCCACAGGGCGCTATATAGTTGAGATTTTTTGATTGCCATAGTTAAAACAGTCTATTGTTGGTCAGCAAAACGCTCTATAATAACATATTGATTGGAGAACACATACATCTTATCCGGGAAATCCCTGTCTGGTTTGTTACGGTAGTCCGTTGAAATAATGCCGATGTAATCACCCTCGCAGATATTCAGTTCCTTCACATACTGAAGGCTGTAGTCACCCACAATCAGAGCTTTCTTATATGCAGGCGCACCGGGAATCTGAGTCAGATGCACGGGGCCGTCGTATTCGTAGTCTCCCTGCCAGAGCTTCTCCCCCGAGAAATTGTCAGCCACATTGCCATACCAAAGAAGAATGTCCATTGCAATATGGAGAACTGCCTGAAAGAGGTTCTGGCTCTTTATGTCGCTCACATAGTTGTCAACCCCAAGTTCAAGAGCCTCGTCATCTCCGTGTGAACCATCCTGGGTAATATCGAGGAAAAACTCAAAGGCATGCGCCAAGGTCTTGGGCATCAGGTCTGTCTTTAAGAGCTTGAAGGGATTCACCTCCCGGTTACTCAAAAACCGCTGGAACTGGTTCAGGCTGCCAATTTTGGGAAGAATCTTTTCCCGGCGGCATGCGGCCATTATTCGCTCGACGAGTTTACGGAGAGGATTAAACAAATCTTCGACGTTTACATCAGAAATGTCATCCACATAAGCAAGACGAAGCCCTTCAAGAAGCAGTTTCTCTGCCTTTGGGATTCGCTTGGCAATCTGCAACTCTCTATGGAAACGCTGCGCAATTTGGTATTCCGGCGAATTAATCAGATCCACCTTCTCGATAATCTTCGGATAAAGTGCAGCCGTTCCTTTCCCCTTTGGAATCCAATTATCAAGATTCTCCTCGCGAAGAAAGTATTCAAGTTCATCTCCCTCCTCGCAAGCCTTGCGCAATTCTTCAGCACCACGTTGAGAATAGAGAAAGAATGGAATACTAGCAGAGTAATCTGGAATCAGACGAATGGCGCAATACCGCAGACCGGAAAAGTCTTTACGGCTTCCTTCTTCCTGCATGTCGAGCATTTTCTTGCGATTGAAGTTGGCATCAATCACAACGGCATGCACCTGACCGTCATATTTCTTCATCAAGGCCTCCAGGTCTTCGGCATTGGTGGCCGTTCCAAGAAGGTTTATGTGACTTGCCTTCAAGTTTTGCTCGAAGAATAGGGCCTTGGTGATGGTTTCTATCTCATCATCAGCCCAGAGGATATTATAAACACTCTGACTCATACTCGTTGATGTTAGAGGGTAAAGAGTTCGGTAAACCAATAGTCGGAATTAGGACTTCTACAATGAAGTTCCATTCGCTGTCACTCGTCAGCGCCAGGTAACCATCGTGAGCCTTGGCAATACTATAGACGTGGTTGCCGCCCAGTCCGGTATTCCCGGACTCTTTGCTGAAACGTCCTTTCTTGACAAAATCCTTGATCGTGAATCCATCAGCAAGAGGGGCACCGTTATTCATAACAGCGATACGCAGGTACACCTTTTCGTGATATGTAACCAATTCAAGCATAATGGCTGCCTGATTGCCACCGGGTACTTTTAAATCGCCCTTCTTAAAACCATGCCTGTAAGCATTGTCCAGAAGCGTTTCCAGAAGGAGTTTCAACTTATCAGAATCAGCGGAAATGGTCACCTCCTTCATGAAATCATCATAAGGTAACAGTCTGAGACTAAATTCCTTTCTTCCAATGAATTGCCAGGAATTCATAAACTGAGTAAAGAACTCCGTCGGCTTCACTGTTGAACGGGTATATGTTGCGACACTCAGGTCTTGACCGAACGATGTAATCATCCGGTACATATAATCGCTGATTTCCTTGAGGGCATAAATACCGAGGGCGACATCCTCGCTCAAATGTCGTTCAGGGCTCTGTAAATAGTTGAATACTTCACCCTGATTGGTAAAAGATGTTCCCAGCATATGGACAAGATCATTGACATCGCTGCTAAGACCAAGACGCTCACCTTCAGAACGGAGATACTTCTTCTTCGCCTCACGCTCCTGTTTCAGGGCTGCATCGACAGCGGCCTGCTGATCGTCGTCAACAAGCACCTGCATTGAAAGCAAAGCATTGTTGTCAACGGACATCATAATGATTCCGCGTGTGGCCATCTGATTCAGCTGCGGATTATTCAGTATAAGCAGAGCCAGATATTCCAGGGAAGTGGCCGACCTCTTTGGCTTGAAAACAATCTGGGATGGACGGGAATAGAACTCGTTAAATCCTTTATGCACGAAGATGTTGGCCTTGTTGTCAAAGAAGGAACACACAACAGCATCACCAAAATGCTTCTTATTTGATGCAGTAGGCGCCTCATTACTCTCCCTTTTATTGGGAATCAACGCATCGTCAAGGCTATCCTTAAAATCATCCCGCGATACAATAAATGCATAGTGATGCTTGTCCAATACCGCAGAGCCTCGGTCAATCACAGCCAGGCTTTCCATAGTCGTCAGGTGCTTGCCCTCAGGAATCTCCTGAGTGCGCATATACATCATCGCGTCGAGCGAATAGTCTTGCCTGCGAATGTCATCATAAGACACTGTCTTGACAAACTGTTCGGCCCTCTTCTTGTTATAAGACCAACTATTAGGAAAAATAACCTGATTGAGGATAAGAGTGTTTAGTTCTTTCCTTCTTGAGGAATCGTGCTGAATCATTGTGGTCGCATCAATAAAACGAACTTCATTATGCTTTTCTTCAAAAGAACGCACAATGATGGACACCCCGATTCCAGTCCCTGAGAATAACCCCTTCGGGAGGTCTATTACCATCTCCAGGGAGCCATCGTCAATCATCCGTTGCCTGGATTCTTTACTGCCAAAGCGCGAACAATAAGAAGAAGAAACGACGCAAACGGCAAGTTTTGCAGGATGATTCTCTGAACATTGGTCAAAGAAGAAATCTTCCGCCAATCTACATTTTGGATAAACCGAAGGGTAACGCTTAAGATTCAGGCCAAACGGCGGCGTAGCAACTATCGCATCATATGAAGAACCTCCTCTCCAGTTGTCGATAGAATCCTCAACCATCAATTCAGTCTGTTTGCACCTATAAGCATCCAGACGAAGGGCCGCGAATGCGGCGATTTGTTCAGACAATTCCTGGGCGACAACAGGAATCTCTTGGACACGGTCGCCCACGTATAATCTTTCTCGCGTTCCTATGGAATAAGAACACATGCCGGCAAATGGATTGTATATACTTTCGCATTTGTGGTGTGATACCAGCCTGCAAATAAACGATGTTACCTCCTCTGGCTGCGCATACTCTATCATTCCGGATTTTCCGAATTGAGCTGACATGTAATTCAGGAACCCGTCGACTATATCCGGATAGAATCTTTTAACGAGATTGTCGTCAAATTCCAGCACGCGCTTGATGCATAATAGAAAACTCTGATCAAACTTCAGTTCATATGCAGCTGACAGTTTTGCTAAAACCGGATGTTGTTCGAGGATATTCTCATCAATAGTAAGAAAGCAAAGGCCTTTCTCCTTAGTGTGCAGTTTCACACTGGCCTTTCTCGCCTTACAATACAAAACAGCAAGCCAAGAGGAAGCGGAATCCATATCAAAAGAACCGCTGCCCCTGATGGCATTGAATTCGTTCCAGAGGAACTCTTCAACGCCTGTCTCTTTGTATGATTTACGAGTAGCCATAATAGTTCGATTGATTTGACGCTGCAAAGGTAGGTGCTTTGTGCGCATTACATTTGCGTAATTCCTATTCTTTCTGCTTTTTTACGATATTATCTATGCGTTTCAACATTATTTCCCTGAAATCTGCAGGTTCTGCAATTTTTGCAGTATCTGCATACCGCAACAGGATTCCCTCCAGTTCTTTGTTCGGAATAATATCCATAGAGACCTCAGCATAGCCATTTTGCTCAATATCTTTTTCCTTCGGGAAGGTGATGTAGGGATAAAACGGCTTCGTGCGTAAATAATAGTAGTCTCGCCGGGCGGCATTGTCCTGTCTCGGTTCACCGGTATTGAAGTCGAATCTTAATACCAGATGAATTGGCTCTTCCGAATCAAGCCTGGTCACACCAACGATGTCGCCAAAATACTCTTCTTTGAAATCCTTGATGTCTTGCACGGATACTTCTTTGTAAATAGTTGGAACCGTCTTGACACTTACAATTCTGTCCAATGGAAGGTTCAATATCCCGGATGCCGGCTTCCCTTCACGCGCTGCTTGCTCGCAGTACCCGAAGAGGAACCAACGGTTGTTATACTGCCTCACAAAGTACGGATGGATAATCCTCTTCTGAGGCTTTCCGAAACCAGCATTGTAGTTCAGTTCAAGAACTTGCTTGTTTAATATATAGGAAAAGAACTCGTGGACACGGCTGCTGTTTTCATACTCCAGGTTGTCGCCAAAGTCAATGGCTTCCATGGCCATCTCGTTAGTGAAGTAGGTGTCCTGAAGCATCAGGATCAAGTTCTGGAGCCAAAGGAGACGAGGATTCGATTGGACATTGTCAATCTGCTCGGCCATACTTCTTAAAGACTCCTTCATTTCATGCGTAATGATGGAGTAACTGGCATCCTCGTACTTGATGCGACGAGCACCTTTCTTGTTTTCAATTGGTGCCCCGTATAAATCCTTTAGCGCATCAAGATCGTACTGAAGTTGACGGCGCTTTATCTGGTTTTCATACGGGAGTGAGCCATTCAGACGCTCAAGAAGCGTATCCAATGGTAATCCATCGGGAACGCTTCTGAGAATACGGTCGATTTGTTTATACCGCTCGTATTGGTTCTTGTCCATAAATAGTTTCGGAAGTAACGCTCAAAGTTACTCAATTATCGTTAAATGTGCAAATATCTTGCATAGTATAGCCCTACCTTTGCAGCCGTAATCAGTTTTATCGCTTATGGCACTGCTTCATTTCTCGCCTTCCTACAATCTTCCTGACACCAGGGTATATACCATGAACGGTCTTATAAAGCTGCTTGCTCCCAAGTTCAAACAGGGATGGAAATACTATTTCACGCAATGTGGCGATTCTGTTGTCGTTGTTCCCAGTGGCAAACCCTATCGGTATCAGATCC
>Ga0247609_10004885_pt1 | contig 13269 bp, 14 predicted proteins | sample 172DNAGHGlowgp2_FD_193487 | JGI IMG/M metagenome (GOLD analysis project Ga0247609, IMG submission 193487) | Sheep rumen microbial communities from Palmerston North, Manawatu-Wanganui, New Zealand - 1728 DNA GHGlow gp2 | ecosystem: Host-associated > Mammals > Digestive system > Stomach > Rumen ...
CATTGATGTTAAAGGCAAAAAGGTATTAGTTAGATGTGATTTTAACGTACCTTATGATGACAACAGAGTGATAACAGATAACAGGAGAATTGTTGCTGCATTACCAACAATTAATTACTTATTAGAGAATGGATGCAAAGTAATTTTATGTTCTCATTTAGGAAGACCAAAGGGAGAAGTAAAACCAGAATTTTCAATGGATATTGTTGCTGCTGAATTAAGCAGATTATTAGGAAAAGAAGTAAAATTAGCAAAAGATGTTGTTGGACCAGACGCACATGCTTTAGCAGAAAATCTTCAAGAAGGAGAAGTAATGCTTCTTGAAAACGTTAGATATGAAGCAGGAGAAGAAAAAAATGATGAAGAATTATCAAAAGCATTTGCTTCATTAGCTGAAATATATGTAAATGATGCTTTCGGAACAGCACATAGAGCTCATTCTTCAACAACAGGTGTTGCAAGTTATTTACCAGCAGTATCTGGATTCCTTATTGAAAAGGAATTAAATTTCTTAGGAACAGCATTAGAAAATCCAGAAAGACCATTTATAGCAATATTAGGTGGAAAGAAAGTATCTGATAAAATTGGAGTTATTAATTCACTATTAGAAAAAGTTGATACTTTAATGATTGGTGGAGCAATGGCTTATACATTCTTTAAAGCACAAGGATTTAATGTAGGTGATTCTATTTGTGAAGAAGACAAACTTGACTTAGCTAGAGAATTAATGGCTAAAGCTGCAGAAAAAGGCGTTAAGTTCATGCTTCCAGTTGATACAAAATTAGGAAAAGAGTTTGATCCAAATACTGAATCAAAAACTGTAAGATATGATGAAATTCCAGATGGATGGGAAGGTTTCGATATAGGACAAGAGACAATAGATATGTATATAAAAGAATTAAAAACAGCAAAAACAGTAGTATGGAATGGACCACTAGGATTATTTGAATTTGATCAATTTGCAATAGGAACAAATGAAATTGCAAAGGCATTAGCTGATATTGATTGTGTAAAAATTATAGGTGGTGGAGATTCTGCTGCTGCAGTTGAGAAAGCTGGATTAGCAGAAAAATTCACACATATCTCAACAGGCGGTGGAGCTTCTCTAGAATTTTTGGAAGGTAAAAAACTACCAGGAATAGAAGCTTTACAAGATAAATAATAAGAAAGAAATGATAATATGATTGAAATTTTAGATGTTTATACTAAAGATGGCAGAAAAGTAGGTGAAATGTCTAAGAAAGCATATTACAATGGTACGATAAAGGATGTGCCTTGGATAAAATGTTGTACATGCTTTGTTATAGATAGCAAAACAGGAAAGATTTTATTTGAAAAAAGGGGTAATGTCGAATTGGATTCTGGAAAACTGGATTTGTGTTCAGGTCATGTAAGAAGCCGCGAGTTACCTTTTCAGGCTATGATTAGAGAACTAGGAGAGGAATTAAATCTACCAGAAAATGTTGCTAGTAATATTAAACATTTATCAGATGTACATATAGACTATACTGGATTATCTGATGAAGATAATAGAAAAAGACTAAAAGCCATTGTTAGTATATATGCATTAAAAGTTCAAGATATTAATCAAATAAAAAAAGATAGTATTGAAGTTGTGAGAACAGGCTGGCTTTCATACGAAGATAGTGTTAATTTCATAAGAAATGGAATGACAAGAATTCCATATGAAGAGCCTGTTTCAAAACAAATTGAAGATGTATTTTCAAAATTAAAGGATTATATTTCTTCGAAGAGAAAAGATTCAGATAAAATATATTAATAAAGGAGAATTATATATGAGAAGAAAAGTAATAGCAGGAAATTGGAAAATGAATATGCTTCCAGGTGATGCAATGAAATTCATTGAAGAATTTGAACCATTAGTAAAAGACACTTCAAACGAGGTTATTTTATGTGTTCCATATACAGATTTATTCTATTGCATATCAAGGGCACAAGGAACAAATATTAAAATTGGTGCACAAAATATGCATTATGAAGAAAAAGGTGCATATACTGGAGAAGTTTCTCCACAAATGTTAAAATCAATTAATTGTGAATATGTTATTATTGGACATTCTGAAAGAAGACAATATTATAATGAGACAGATGAATCTGTAAATAAAAAAATTAAAGCAGCTTTTGAAGTAGGATTAAAACCTATAGTTTGCGTTGGCGAGTCATTAGAACAAAGAGAAGCAGGAAAAGCTGTAGAAATAATAACAACACAAACAAAACTTGCGTTAGAAGGATTAACAAACGATCAAGTTAAAAATACTATAATTGCTTATGAACCAATATGGGCAATTGGAACTGGAAAAACAGCTACTAGTGAAGATGCTAATGATGCTATAAAAGCTATTAGAGCAAAAATAAGAGAAATATATGGAGAAGAAGTTGCTGAAGAAGTTATTATCCAATATGGTGGAAGTGTTAAATCTTCAAATGCAAAAGAATTATTCTCAACTTCAGATATAGATGGTGGATTAGTTGGCGGTGCTAGCTTAAAACCTGATGAATTTAGTAAAATAGTTAATTATGATGTTGAAGCATAAGACTCAAAAGATAGAAAGGAAGTTTAATTTATGAGTAAGACAAAATTAACAATGTTAATGATTCTAGATGGATACGGAATAAACGAAAAAACAGAGGGAAATGCAGTTAAATTAGCTAACATTCCTAACTTAAGGGAAATACAAACAAAGAATCCAAATACAATAATTCATACTAGTGGATTAGCTGTAGGATTACCAGAAGGACAAATGGGTAATTCAGAAGTTGGTCATACAAATATTGGAGCAGGAAGAATTGTATATCAAGATTTAACTAAGATAACAAAGACAATTGAAGATGGAGATTTCTTTAGTGTTCCAGAATTCTTAAAGGCAATAGATAATTGTAAAGCTAATAATTCAAATTTACATATTATGGGATTATTATCTGACGGTGGAGTTCATAGTCACAATCGTCATTTATATGGATTATTGGAATTAGCAAAGAGAAAAGATTTTGAGAGAGTATATATTCATGCATTTATGGATGGTAGAGATACTCCACCTGCATCAGGAGAATCTTATATTGTTGATTTACAAGAAAAAATAAAAGAAAAAGAGATAGGTCAAATTGCAACAATATCAGGAAGATATTATGCAATGGATAGAGATAAAAGATGGGATAGAGTTCAACTTGCTTATAATGCAATGGTTAATGGAGAGGGTGATAAAGCAATATCTCCAATTCAAGCAATTGAAGAATCATATCAAAAAGAAACATTTGATGAATTCATTAAACCAACTGTTATTACAAACAAAGCTGGTGAACCAATTGCAAAAATAAGTGATGGAGACTCAATAATATTCTTTAATTTCAGACCAGATAGAGCTAGAGAAATTACTAGAGCTATTGTTGATAAAGATTTTAAAGAGTTTGAAACTAAAAATATGAATGTTTATTTCGTATGTATGACTCCTTATGATGAGACAATGCCAAATGTTTCTGTAGCATATAAAAAAGAAGAATTGGTTAATACATATGGAGAATACATCAGTAAACATGGTTTAAAACAATTAAGAATTGCTGAAACAGAGAAATATGCTCATGTAACATTTTTCTTTAATGGTGGTAGAGAAGAACAATTTGAGGGAGAAGATAGAATTCTTGTTCCATCACCAAAAGTTGCAACATATGATTTACAACCAGAGATGAGTGCATATGAAGTAACTGATAAAGTTGTAGAAGCAATTAAATCAGAGAAATATGATTCTATTATATTAAATTATGCTAATCCAGATATGGTTGGACATACAGGAAGCTTAGAGGCTGCAATCAAAGCTCTAGAAGCTATAGATGAATGCGTTAAAAGAGTTGTAGATGCAATTAATTCAGTAAATGGTGCTTTATTAATTACAGCAGATCATGGAAACTGTGAGCAAATGATTGATTATGCAACAGGAGAACCACATACTGCACATACTACAAATCCAGTTCCTCTTACAATCATCGGATTACCTGCAAATAAAAAATTAAAAGAAGGAAAACTATGTGATTTAGCTCCAACAATGTTAGATATACTTGGTTTAGAAAAACCACAAGAAATGACAGGAGAGAGCTTAATCGTTTCATAAGATAAAAAGGTTTCTTAACAATTATTAGGAGATGTTATGATTAGTTCACCAGAAGAAAAATTATTGTATTCAGAAATACAAAAAAAGTTGTTTTATATTATTCCAGAAAAATGGGAATGCATATATTTGTATGCATCTGTTATCGATGTTCCTAATCAAAAATCAGTTGGGGAGATGTATTTTTACTATCTTCCTAAAGGAATAATAAAAAAGAAATATGTAAATGGATATGAGATACCAAGTATATTTAATATTGATGAAGAGCAATACTCTAAATTAATAACTGATGTATATAACTTGGTTAAATTGCTGCACGAAAAATTTGTGGGCACTGGTAAAAAGAAATGGTCTAGCATAACTATTACAATAAAAGATTCACAATTTTTAGTTGAATTCGATTATGAAGATTTAACAAAATCAGAGTTTGATTCATATCAACGACATGTAATTTGGAGAAGTACATATTTAAAAGAAGATACAAATAACTTAAGTAGAAAAGATAAAAAGATATTAGATTGGTATGCTCAGTATTTAAATGTTCACGATGTCCCAAAGAAGGATTTTGTAGTAGAACCAATGTATAAATTGCCAGTGAAAAATATAGTAGAGTATGAAAAGACTTTAACTGTTGATGAAGCTATGGCAAGAACTGATAATAACACACCAAAACCTAAGAAAAAAATTGGACTTTTCTCTAAAAAGAAAAAAGAAGAAACAAACGATGATGATGAAATAACATATAATAATCAAATTTTAAATTATAAGAAATAAAAAAGACTCGCTTGCGAGTCTTTTTTTTTATCTTTCAGATTTTAATCTTATTAATATTGCTATTGCAAATAGAATTAGTAAAACACCAATTGATATTAGTATAATACTCAATATATTACTCATTGATAAATTTGCTTGAGCATAATTATCTAATGATGATACTGATGTTACTGTAGAGGGACTGAATGTTGATAAAGAACTAGGATCAGTTGATGATTCTTGAACTACATTGTTATCTTGATTAACAGGATTACTTACATCCACAAGTGGTAGTGAATCTAATTCTTCGACTGTTTCTTCTGATTCTTCCGTTGCCAACACCACTGAAATATTAGCAATTAATAATAAAATAATAAATAATATAACAACTATTTTTTTTAAACTAGACATTATGTACCTCCACAATTTCGATATTATAATAATATACAAAATCTTTTAAAAAGTCTATATAATTCAAAAAAATAAATAAAAATCTTGTAAATTATTAATATAGGATATATAATGAACAAGTAATTTATTGGGGTATCGCCAAGCGGTAAGGCATCGGACTCTGACTCCGACATTCGTTAGTTCGAATCTAACTACCCCAGCCAAAAATAAAGTTCCCTAGGGAGCTTTTTTTTATTGAAAAGTTTTTGTTTTATAAATATAATTAATATGTTAAGTAATATTCTGAATAATTATTGACTAATTTGGAGAAGGATAATGAATTTAAAATACTTAGGGATAATATTAAAATCTAAAATTAATAAAGTAATTCAAAAAAGATATGTATACGTTCCAAGTGATGTAAAAGAAATAGAATTGTCTAATTATGGAGATTTGTTTTTAACAGAATACGTTGATACAGTTTATATAAATGTTAATAAAACAATTGGATTTGATAAAGAAGTACTAAGTCTAGTAATAAAAAGATTATTGAATCAAGGAAAAACAGTTTATATAAATGAAGAAATAAAGATGTTTACTTATGATGATTATATGGATTTTTTAAAGATAAGTTCAAACTTTTTTATTAACGAAAGATATATTGAAAAAACAAATAGTTTAGCAAGTAACCAAATTTTAACTATGACGATTCATGACTATGTGCAAATGATGAAAAAACTATTGTATTTTACCGCCAAAGTAGAAGCTACCGTTTCAGATGATTTACAAAAGATTATTCTAACCATTTTGCAAATAACTCAATATATTGAATATGGTGAAGTAGCATCTAATAAAGAATCATGCGTAAGTAAATGTTTGGAACATAAAAAAGGAGTTTGTATAGATATTTCAGTTACCATGTATAAGTGTATGGAACTGATGGGGATAGAGTGTGAGGTTATCAAAGGAATTGGAGGTAATGATTCTAAAGTTAATAATGCATTAATGTATGATCATGCGTGGAATCAAATAAAATATGATGGCAATTGGTATAACTTGGACATAACTTGGTTTGAGACTTCTGGAGTAACAGAATTTTTATTAGCATCAGACAAAGATTTCTATATAGATACAATTCATCAAACAATGTTTAAAGTTCATAAATGTGACTCATCAATCCCACAAGTGACAGTATTTGAATATATAGATAAGTTAAAAAAAATACCGAATTTTTTTGATGAGTTTGATAAAAAATTAAAATACTAGTTTTATTGAACAATAATTTTTTTATTGATAAAATAATAATTAATAAAATTCAAAGGAGGAAAAAATGGCAGAGAGATTTATTTTAAATGAAACATCTTATTTTGGCCGTGGATCAAGAGAAGTACTAGGAGAAGAAATAAAGACAAGAGGATATAAAAAAGTATTAGTAGTAACAGATAAAGGATTATTTGACTGTGGTGTTACTTCTAAAGTTACTGAAGTATTAACAGGAGCAGGAATCGAATATGAGATATATCATGATGTAAAACCAAATCCTACTATTCAAAATCTATTAAATGGAGTTGATAAATGTAGAGAGTGTGGAGCGGATTTATTAGTAGCCGTTGGAGGTGGCTCAGCAATGGACACTGCAAAGGGTATTTCAATAGTAATGACAAACCCTGATAGAGCGGATGTTGTATCACTAAATGGCTTATCTAATACAGTTAATAGAGGAATGCCTTTGATTTGTTTACCAACAACACATGGAACAGCTGCTGAGGTTACAATCAATTATGTAATAACAGATGAATCAAGACAAATTAAAATGGTTTGTGTTGATCCTCACGATATTCCTATCGTGGCTATTATAGATTCTGAACTTATGGAGTCACTTCCAAAAGGAACAGCTGCTGCAACAGGATTAGATGCATTAACACATGCTGTAGAAGGTTATATTACTAAAGCTCATAATACAATGAGTGATATGTTCCATATGAGAGCGATAGAGTTAATTTTTGAGAATTTAGAAAAAGCCGTAAATGAAAAAGACCCTGGAGCAATAGAGAAAATGTCAATTGCTCAATATATGGCTGGTATGGGATTCTCAAATGTTGGTTTAGGAATAGTTCATTCAATGGCACATCAATTAGGTGCTGTTTATGATACACCTCATGGAATTGCTAATGCAATTTTGTTACCAACAGTTATGAGATTTAATGGAGAAGTTTGTGCAGATAGATTTAGAGAAATATTATGCCATATAGGAAGACCTGATGCAAAAGAATTATCAGATCAAGATGTAATTAATACATTTGTATGGATGATACAAGAATTATCTAAAGCTTGTGGAGTAACACAAACAGTTAAAGATACAGGATGCAAAGAAGAAGATATTGAAATGTTGGCGGAAAAGGCTATGGAAGATCCTTGTAAACCAGGTAATCCAAGAGAAGTTACCAAAGAAGACTTCATTAGATTATATAAAGAAGCGATGTAATTGTTTGAAAGAGCTCGAAAATGAGCTCTTTTTTTATAAAAAGTTTTCAAATTACTTGACAAAATTGAAAATATTTCTTATTATTTATTAGTATATAAAAAAGAGTACGTGAGGGGGTTGTCATTATGCCAGAAAAGGAGTTTATACTAACACAAGAAGGATATGATAATTTAGAAAAAGAATTAGAAAGATTAAAAACAACAGTAAGATATGAAATTGCTGAGAGAATAAAAGTAGCTTTAGGATTTGGCGATTTATCAGAAAACTCAGAATATGATGAAGCTAAAAATGCCCAAGCTGCAAACGAAGTTAAAATTGCTGAATTAGAAGAGAAAATTAAGTATGCTAAGATAATAGATGAATCTGAAATTGATACTGACGTTGTTCAAGTTGGAAACATAGTAAAAGTTAAAGACTTAGAATATGATGAAACAGTAGAGTATACAATAGTTGGTTCTACAGAAGTTGATTTAGCAACAAATAAAATATCAAATGAATCTCCAATAGGACAAGCATTACTTGGAAAGAAAAAGAATCAAACAGTAGAAGTAAAAGCACCTGCAGGAGTTATAAAACTAAAAATAATATCAATTAAAAAATAATAATGATGTTGGAGGATATATGATTTTCATATATCCTTTTTTATTAAAAAAAGGGGGAATTTAAAATGAGAACAAGAGTAGCAGGATTTGTTGAAATGGACGGAGGATATGCTTTAATGCATAGATTAAATGTTAAACCTACACCAAACACTACAAAACCATATGGGGAGTATTATGTATTTCCAGGAGGTGGATTAGAAGAAGATGATCCTTCTCAAGAAGAGGGCGTAAAAAGAGAAATAATGGAAGAGTTTGGAATCGAAGTTGATGTAGTGAGAAAACTATATGAAAGAGAATTAGATGGTGGAGAATTTAAAGAAATACTATTTCTATGTAAATACAAATCAGGTGAATTCGGAACAGGAACAGGTCCAGAGTTTTCAGGTGATCCTAAATATGCTGACAGAGGTGAATATATACCTACAATTGTACCTATTAAAGATGTAAAAAATATCAGATTATTACCAGAAGAATTTAAGGAAAAAATTATTAGTGATTTTTGCAAATAATATGAAAAAATTGATGTAAAAAATATAAATTTATGATAGAATGAGAAAAATAAAATGGGTCTTTATGGGTACCCGGAAGAATAAAAGGAGAGAAAAATGATAGCATATAAAAGAGTATTGCTAAAATTAAGTGGTGAAGCCTTAGCCGGTGAAGCCAAAACAGGAATTGATCCTGAAACAGTAGGAAATATTTGCGAAAAAGTTAAAGAAATTGTACAAATGGGAGTTCAAGTATCTATAGTTGTTGGAGGTGGAAACTTCTGGAGAGGAGCTAGAAACGGATTATCAATGGATAGATCAACAGCTGATTATATGGGAATGTTAGCTACGGTAATGAACGGACTAGCATTACAAGATGCTTTGGAATCAAGAGGAATATACACAAGATTACAAACTGCAATAGAGATGAGAGAAATTGCAGAACCATACATTAAAAGAAAGGCTGCAAAACATTTAGAAAGAGGAAGAGTAGTAATATTCGGTTGTGGTACTGGACATCCATTCTTCTCTACAGACACAGCTGCAGCATTAAGAGCTGCAGAAACAGAATCAGAAGTTATTTTCTTAGCAAAGACAATAGATGGAGTGTACTCAGCTGATCCTAAGATAGATAAAAATGCAGTTAAATATGATGAGATATCTTATAAGGACGTATTAGCACAAGATTTAAAAGTTATGGATTCAACAGCAACAGCGTTATGCAAAGATAACAACATCCCACTTTTAGTATTTGCTATTAGTGATCCTGAAAATATAGTAAGAGCCGTAAAAGGCGAAAAAGTTGGAACAATTGTAAAATAGAAAGGAAACAAAAAAATGGACTTAAATTTATTAGAAGAAAGAATGCAAAAGACATTAAGTGCTTTAGAACAAGCATTTTCAGAAGTAAGAGCTGGTAGAGCTAATCCAGCAATATTAAATAAAGTAACAGTTGATTATTATGGAGTTCCTACTCCAATTAACCAAATCGCTGGAATTTCTGTTCCAGAAGCAAGATTAATTGTTATTCAACCATGGGACATTAGTGTTTTAAAAGAAGTTGAAAAAGCAATTTTAGCATCTGATATCGGATTAAATCCAAATAATGATGGAAAGGTTATTAGATTAAACTTCCCTGAATTAACAGAGGAAAGAAGAAAAGAATTAGCTAAAGACATCAAAAAAACAGCTGAAGATTCTAAAGTAGCCATTAGATCAATAAGAAGAGATGGTATGGACGAAGTTAAAGCTGAAGAAAAAGCATCAGAGATAACTGAAGATGAGAGAGCTAATTTTGAAGATAAAATTCAAAAATTAACAGATAAATATGTTGCTGAAATTGATGCAATGTCAGAGAAAAAAGAAAAAGAAATAATGACAGTATAAGGTTGGAGTGTATGGAGAATATAGAAATAAAACATATTGCTATCATTATGGATGGTAATAGAAGATGGGCAAAAAAGAACAATATGCCTGTTAAATTAGGACATAAACAAGGTGCAGAAACATTAAAAAAGATAGTTAGATATGCAAATAAAATAGGCATTAAGTATATGACAGTATATGCTTTTTCAACAGAGAATTGGAAAAGAAGTAAAGAAGAGGTTGATGCATTAATGTCTTTATTAGAGAACTATTTGGATCAGTTCTCAAGAGAAGCAGATGATGAAAATATCGTAATTAGGGTGTTAGGTGATGAAGAAGCATTATCTGAGTCTTTAAGAAATAAAATAAATGAAGTTGTTTCTGCAACTAAAGATAATACTGGTATTATCTTTAATATAGCATTGAATTATGGTGGAAGAAATGAAATCGTAAATGCTACAAAAAATATATGTAAAGATGTTAAAAATGGATTAATAAAACCTGAAGACATAACAGAAGAAGTGTTTTCAAGTTATTTATACACAAAGGATGATCCAGATCCTGATTTGTTAATTAGAACAAGTGGGGAGATTAGATTAAGTGGCTTTTTGCCATGGCAATCAGTGTATTCAGAATTTTATTTCACAGATGTATTGTGGCCTGATTTTACAGAAAAAAATCTTGATGAGGCTATTGCCGAATATAATAAAAGAAATAGAAAATTTGGAGCTAAGTAAAAGATGAATGTTAAGAGAGTTTTAACTGCGCTAATTGGCTTACCAATAGTTTTAGTTATTGTGCTTTTTGGAAATAAATATATGATGGATGTGCTTCTTGCTATCATAGCTTGTATAGCAATGTATGAGTATTTAAAGTGTGTTTCTGCTAATAATGATGTTAAACCAATAAAATGGATATCATATCTTTTAGCTGCTTCTATAGCTTTAATACATGTGATACCAGAACAAGTATTACAAAAAGGAAGTATAATATTATTTCCAACAATTTTATTTATTTTGTTTTTACACACAATCGTAACTAATATGAAGATTACTTTTAAAGATATCGTATATACTTTATTTGGAATTGTATATATAGTTGGCTTAATAGTATTTTTACCTTTGACATATGGTATGGAAGGTAAAATAACAGGAAAGATGATTATGTTTTTCATTTTGATGTCATCATGGGGATCTGATGTTGCGGCATATACAATTGGTGTACATTTTGGAAAACATAGATTTAGTAAGGTAAGTCCAAAGAAAACGATAGAGGGTTGTATATCAGGGTTAATAGCAGCAATTGTTTTTTGCATTGTTACCGCGATTGTTATGAATAGATTATATAATACAGAAATATCATACTTGTTTATAGGAATTGTTGGAGGCATACTTGGAATCATTGGCCAGATTGGTGATTTTGCTGCTTCTGTAATAAAAAGAAGTTTCGATATTAAAGATTTTAGTGAAATATTCCCAGGTCATGGAGGAATGATAGATAGAATAGATAGTGTTATGTTTATAGCACCATTTGCATACTTTATATTTAATTATTTTGTATAAACGGAGGAAATTTTTTTGAGCATAATAATATCTGCGATAAAGATTATTTTTTTGATAGGCTTCTTGGTTTTTATTCATGAAGGAGGACATTTTTTAGTCGCAAAAGCTTGTAAAGTTGTAGTTCAAGAATTTTCAATAGGATTTGGACCAAAAATTTGGAAAAAAGAAACAAAAGAAACTAAGTATTCATTAGGAATAATTCCTTTCGGTGGATATGTTCAAATGTTAGGCGAAAGTGAAAAAAGTGATGAAGAAGGGTCCTTTAGCAAGGCTAAAATATCACAAAGAGCAGCAATTGTTCTTGCTGGTCCACTTGTAAACATTGTGTTCGGACTAATAGTTTATTTTATTCTAGCTGTAGTTTCTGGATTAAATCTATCAACATACGTTGATAATATAATTGATGTTGCCAAAGAAAACATTGGTACACAAATAATTATTGGTGATGAAATATTAGAAATCAATGGACAAAAAACAAGAATAAAATCTGACATTACAAGGATTATGAGTGAAAATAAGGGAGAAGAAGTTAATGTCAAACTAAAAAGAAACAATGAGATTATAAATGTTGTTGTTAAACCGACAGAATATGCAGAAGGGTACTATATTCTTGGAATTCAAGTTGCATTAAGAAATGCTACATTGGGACAAAGACTATACTATTCTTTTTGGGATACAACAGGATACTTGTTTGATGTGGGAGATACTCTTGCACGATTAGTAACAGGAAGAGTATCTGTTAATCAGATGTCAGGACCGATAGGTATTTCAAGTATGGTTGCAGAGTCAAAAGGCATTTATGATTTTGTTTATTTGTTGAGTATAATATCTGTTTCCTTAGGTGTTACAAATCTACTTCCAATACCAGCATTAGATGGTGGAAGAATATTACTTCTAATAATTGAAAAGATTAGAGGAAAAGCGTTAGAAGAAAAAGTTGAATATGAAATTCAGTATATTAGTTTTATGCTATTGATATTGTTTGCAGTATATGTATCATACAATGATATTTTAAAAGTTTTTTATGAATAATAATTATTAATGATAGAAAGGAAAACTGTTATGAAGTGTAAAATTTGCGGCGCAAAATTAAAAAAAGAGGATGGGGATATCTGCACAAATTGTTATAAGAGATATCAAGAAGAAGAGGACTTAAAGAAAGATACTAATGTTATTTATGAATTTGGAAGATCACATAACGTTGGTTGTGAAATTATGAGATATACACCACTATATTTCATTTTCATACTATCTATTTTAATGATAATAGCTAGTAAAGAATGGTTAACAGCTATACTAACAATCATAGGATTCTTTGCTTTAATATTTGTTTTATTCTATATTGATAGAAAATTTGCAGAAGGAACAACTGTTACCTGTTATGAGACAAAGATGGTATGCAGAAAAAAAGCATTTTTCTTTGATTCAGAGACTGTAGTCAAATATGAGAACATTGGAGATGTAACCTATTATCAAAGATTTCCACAAAAGAAATTTGGTATG
>Ga0247609_10004886_pt1 | contig 13268 bp, 12 predicted proteins | sample 172DNAGHGlowgp2_FD_193487 | JGI IMG/M metagenome (GOLD analysis project Ga0247609, IMG submission 193487) | Sheep rumen microbial communities from Palmerston North, Manawatu-Wanganui, New Zealand - 1728 DNA GHGlow gp2 | ecosystem: Host-associated > Mammals > Digestive system > Stomach > Rumen ...
GATTCCGCAATGATGTTCGGGTGCGGCACGTCCCCGTTTTCACAGGCTTCGTACATGGCGTACACCACGTCGTTCGCGTATTCCTGGATGGAGTAGTTCACCGAGCTCGCGTTGGAACTGCGGGTGCCGTCGTAATCCACACCGAGACCGCCGCCCACGTCCACGAATTCAAGGCTCATGCCCATCTTGCGAATCTGCACATAAAACTGCGAGACTTCGCGCAGGCCCGATTTGATATGGCGGATGTTCGTAATCTGGCTACCCAGGTGGAAGTGGATGAGCTTCATGCAGTCTTCCATCTTCTCCTGCTTGATGTAGTCCAGCGCTTCTAGCAGTTCGGAACTGTTGAGGCCGAACTTGCTGTGGTATCCGCCGGATTCTTCCCACTTGCCGCTGCCGGAGCTTGCCAGCTTGATGCGGATGCCGATGTTCGGGCGCACACCGATACGGCGGGAAAGTTCCACCACCAGGTGGAGCTCGTTCATCTTCTCAACGACGATGAAAATCTTCTTGCCCATCTTCTGCGCGAGGAGGGCAAGTTCAATGAAGTCCTCGTCCTTGTAGCCGTTGCAGATAATCAGCGAATCCGGGTTGTCCATGTTCGCGAGCACCGCATGCAGTTCCGGCTTGGAACCGGCCTCGAGACCGATGTTGTATTTTTTGCCGTGACTGACGATTTCTTCGAGCACGGCGCGTTGCTGGTTCACCTTGATCGGGAAGATGCTGTAGTAGCTCCCGTTGAAACCGTATTCCGTGCGGGACTTGTTGAAGCACTCGTTAATCTTCTCGATGCGACTGTCCAGGATATCCGGGAAGCGAAGCAGCATCGGAGTGGAGACGTCGCGGAGCGAAAGTTCCTGCACGAGTTCGTACAGGTCGATGTCCGGGCCGCCTTCCTTGAGCGGATGAACTGTCGCGTGACCCTTCTCGTTGATATCGAAGTAGTTCACGCCCCAACCCTTGACGTTGTACAAGTCACGGGAATCGTCAATGCGCCATTTTTTCATTGCTCTGAATCTCTCTAGTCAACGAGAACAGGGTTGAAGTTTTCCTTCCACGGGAGGCCGTACTTGGTGAGGGCTTCCATGAACGGATCCGGATCAAATTCTTCGACGGTATGCACGCCCGGCTTATTCCACTTGCCGGTAAGCACCATCATGGCGCCGCACATGGCCGGCACACCCGTAGTATAGGCGATGGCCTGGCTACCGAGTTCCTTGTAGCATTCCTGATGGTCGCAAACGTTGTAGAGGTAGTAGGTCTTCGGCTTGCCGTCCTTGGTGCCCTTGAAAATGCAACCGATGTTCGTCTTGCCCACCGTGCGGGGGCCGAGGCTTGCCGGGTCCGGGAGGAGGGCCTTCAAGAACTGGATAGGAACGATGTCCTGGCCCTGGAACTTGATGGGCTGCGTGCTGAGCATGCCCACGTCTTCGAGGCAGCGCATGTGGTCGAGGTAACTCTGGCCGAACGTCATGAAGAAGCGGATGCGCTTCACACCCGGGATGTTCTGGGCGAGCGATTCGATTTCTTCGTGGTGCAGCAGATACATGTCCTTCTTGCCCACTTCGTCAAACACGTATTCGCGCTTGATGCTCATGGCCGGGATTTCGACCCAGTGGCCCTTGCCGTTAGCGTCGGTGTCCCAGTAGCTGCCCGGAGCAGAAACTTCGCGCAGGTTGATTTCGGGGTTGAAGTTCGTCGCAAACTTGTAGCCGTGATCGCCGCCGTTGCAGTCGAGAATGTCGATTTCTTCGATGGTGTCGAACTGGTGCTTGAGGGCGTAGGCGCAGTAGGCCTGAGAAACACCCGGATCGAAGCCGGAACCCAGCAGCGCCGTGAGGCCGGCCTTTTCAAACTTTTCCTTGTAAGCCCACTGCCAGCTGTAGTCGAAGTAGGCGCTGAAGCCCTGTTCCTTGCAACGCTTGTCGTAGACCTTGCGCCATTCCGGATCGTCGATGTTTTCGGGCTCGTAATTCGCCGTGTCCATGTAGTTCACGCCACATTCGAGGCAGGCGTCCATGATGGCGAGGTCCTGGTACGGGAGCGCGATGTTCATCACCAGGTCGGGCTTGTATTCCTTGATGAGCTTAGAGACATTTTCGGCCTTGTCCGCATCCACGGCGGCAGTCGTGATGACCGTCTTCGTGTTCGGGCGCAGTTCCTGTGCCAGCTTCTCGCAGTTTTCGCGGTGGCGGCTAGCGATGCAGATTTCGCTGAACACTTCGCTTGCCGTGCAGCACTTCTTGATAGCAACCGTGGCGACAGCGCCACAACCGATAATCAATGCTCTTGCCATTTTTTGTTTTTACCTCATTATGGAATTGTTAGCCGTCAAAATCTAGAAAAAAGAGGATGACATCAATCCTACTTTTTCTCAATTAGGCCGAAATCATTGAGCATATCTTTTATTGCATCCAGCGAATTGAACATGACAACGTCCAAAATCGAGAGTCCCGGTACGAATTCGTTGTCGAACTGCCTATAAGGGCGAATGTTCGGGTGGATGAACTTCAGAGTAACTCCGTGTTTTTCGAAGTCATCGAAATGGTACAGGTCTTGCCCGCCCACGGCATTGATGTAGGTGTCGCCGCCCAGCCGCTGGCAGAAATCGTAGATGCGGTATTCTCGTTTGTAGCTGTCGTTGCCAGGGATTTCGGAACTCCTGACAAATTTTGTGGTGATTCCGAGGAACTTGCAAATAGTCTGTATGGAACTTGTCAGGAATTCGGCGACATTGCGTTCCGGATTCTCCAGAATTTTCTTCATTAGGTCGTAACCGGCATCGAACTCAGGAGCCTTGCGGTAAGCGCGATAAACAGTGCTCATTTTCCGCCCGACATCAAAATCCACGAATTCCGTCTCGTTTATCTTCCTGAACGAGGTGATGTGTTTTACTTCCAGCCCCAAGAAATGCGGTTGGCCATTGACGAGAATCCTGTTCCGCTGAATCCACCCGCGCTTGATGAAGTTGTAGTTATCCCCAATCAAGAAAAGGTCAGCAGCATTCACAAGCTGCCAGAAGCCTAGATATGGAATAAAATAAGGCTGGTTTCCGGCGATAATCAAAGGACGTCTCCGCAAGAAATGATACGCTCATCGTTTGTCACTACAGGGAACGCCTTGCGATCGTCGACCACGTTCGTCACCGGGCAACTGGAAGTACGGAAAAGTCCAGAGTCGAAATACTTGTCGTCAATGCAGAGCATCATGCCGCATACATAATCGTCGAAGGGAGTCCCTTCCCATATGGTACGATACGTTTTCTGATGCAGGAACGGCTGGATAATCATATCCTTGACGGCTCCCCCATCAAAAAGCGATTTCCACTGGTTTTCGTCCGTCAGCGGGCCCGCATAGACCTTTTCGCTCTTGCCCAGGCGGAAATGCTTGAGAATGTAGCTGTCCTTGTCCGCATACGCCTTTTCTAGAATGCCCGCCGAAGCCTTATCCTTGCAAATGTACGTTTCGATGGCATGTTTTCCCAAAAAGTCCGCTTCATCATCGGTCAAGAAGTTTCGCGTAAATTCAGGTGTATACCAGAGCTGCATAAACCGTTTGTCATGAATCAGGAATACCGTGCGGAAGTCGTTGTACATCCTAGAATCGATCATGGCCTTGATGGTATCCATGGAATAGCTCAGGATATCCTTCTGGTTCAATGCGCTGATGACGAATTTTCCGTTCCAGTCGTCAATGCGGCCTTCGACTTCATCGGCTTCCAGGATGGTAACCTTCTTGCCGAAGTATTCGTAGAACGGTTTGTAGAGCTTGATTTCGGAAGTCTTGTCCGAACTCTTGAGCACGTAAATTTCTTGCTTGTCGCCGACAATATCCAGCGCGCTTTGCATCATCTCTTCGAAAAGCGATTCCCTCTTACCGTCGGGATGACTTTCCATAAATTTGCGTGCGGCGGCCTCAGCGAAATACGTCATGAAAATCCCGTGACCAAAGAAACGGCTCGTGATTTCGCAGAGTTTCAGTTCGCCATCTTCCGTAACGAGATAGTCGGGGCGGAAAGTCCCTGCCAGGAAAGGGTACTTACGCTGGTATTCGAGGATTTCCATTTCCTTTTCGGAAAGAGGCATGTACTTGTCTACGAACTCTTCGTAATGGTGCGCCATGTAATCGACGCACTTGTAGAGCACGCGATGCATCTCGCGCAGTTCTTCGTTTCGCTCCGGGGTAATGACCATCGGCTTTTCGTGATACCACCTATGGTAATAGCTTTCCTGGTCCCCGTACAATTCTTTGCAGACTTTCCAAAAATTCGTCTCTGTCATCATCACCTTCGTCGCCTATTTCTGGAACAGCTTGGACTGGTATCCAAGGCACTGGAACCCGTTCTGGTTGATGATGGGAATAAGCGTATTCGGAATCTGCAGCTGCTTGCGGACCCAGTAGCAGATGCTGGTCGACATGCCGAGCGTCTGCGTGTAATCCATCATTCGCTTGATGGCGGCAATACAGAGATCCCTTTCGGGGGCGGTGCGGCCACGCTGTTTGCGGTGGTCAGCATTGCTGGGTTTCAGGTAGACTTCGTAGAGTTCGCGTTCCAGATTCTTGTCGAAGTGCCCGAGCCACTGTCCGAGCATGGCCAGGTTCTCCATGCACGCGGTCAAGAATTCCGGCTTGTAGTTGATAATGCCCGCATTGTGCAGTTTGTCGAAAAATTCCTTGATATGCTCGTCGGTGAGGTACGGCATGACGATAGGCTGGATAAGCGCCGAATTCGCCTGTATCCCGCGTTCGCGGCAGAGCTTTACAGATTGCAAGCGCTCGTCGATGGGCGCCGCAAAAGGTTCCAGCAGGTTCCTGAATTCCGTCGGCATGATGGACACGCTGGTATTGAACTGCATTTTGCCCTTGAGCTGTTCGAAAAGGTCGAGGATGGTTTCGCCTTCGTATTCGTACTGCAAGTGTTTCGGGCCCGACTTGGACGCGATAAAGAGCCTCGCGTTGGAATCGGGGTGCTTCTTGAAGTGTTCGATGAATTCCTTCAGAATCCTGTGCGCGATGCCGGTCTGTACCGTCGGTTCCTGAAACGCTTCTGTCTTGGGCGAGAAGTAGTAATAGTGGTTCCAGTTCTTGCCGCGGCTCAGTTCTACGATTTTCGCCTCGATTTCCTGCTTGCGCTCCGGAGCCTCCTCAATGGCGGTCGCAAGGTCCTGCAAAAGCACGTTCTTTTTGCGGATGTCCTCTTCGGTTACCGGCCCCCAGGGGTCGCCGTTCATTTCTTCGAGCAACTTGCGCACGTACAGGTGGTAGTTTTCGTAGGCGACCAACTTCTGTTCATGCACACCGTCGGTCACCAGGCAGTACTGGCAGCCGACATTGCAGCCCTTGATGGGATTAATTTCGAACGTGAGCGTCGGGCAACGGCCCGTGTAGTTGTGAATTTCTGTCTGGACCTTTTCGGGGTCGATATTTTCGAGGTAAAGTTTCGATACGGGAATAACAGTCTTGTTCTTGACACGTTCCATGAACACTTTGGAGCCGCGCGTAAGGCCTTCGAGGGTACTTTCAGAAGGTTCTACCTTGACGCCGAGATTATCCAAATACGCTTTGTCTACAATGGAGGGCGAAAAATCCTTAAGGTTATAGACATCTGTGTCGTGGGAATAAAACGGCTTAAACTCAACAAAATCCTTCATTTTTTGCATTTGCTCCTTTTTCATTTCTTTTTTCCGAATCTCATTCGTCCATTATGCACCGAATGGAGTTGAAACCCGACTTGAACACGGCCGTATCGGCCATATATTCGGAATATACCACATGGCGTTCGTCCAGAGTGTAGACGTGAGCACGCTTATCTATGAAAGAAGGAATGATATCATAATAAGGTTCTGCACTCCACAAGAATGCCGAGCCCCCGTATGTGGCATAAATGTCATTATCTGTTGTATCAACACGCCCCGCACCCACTAGCGCAAAACCGTATTCGTCGTCGCCGGGATCTTTGTCCCAGCCAACGTTAGACTTCAACGCATGAGCATTCTTGTACGCACCACCAATGGATTCCAAAAGTTCAGCGAATTCAACGCGGTTCGGCAAATGCCAACCTTCAGGGCAAATCCCTCGAATATTTTTCTGACTAACATGCTTCGTCAAGAAGGAATAGTCGAAAGCCCCGGAATCCATAGCCGCAGCCCAGGTGTAAAGTCGCCCATAAAATTTATTCGAATCCGGATCATCCAAGTATGCCGATTTCACGCGCCCTTCAAGAACAGGCGTCTTTACGCTATCGGCGTAATTGAGATTTTCCGCCATCCACGTCTGCCTTCCGATAGTCACCGTCTTATACGTCTGCTCGTCACGGGCATCCGTAAATTCACCCTTCTTCACAGTCGACGGATCAACAAGTGCCTCGTGTCTCTCATAGTTCTTTATGCAACGGACAGAAAGTCCCGAAGCCTTGGTCGGCGCATATATAGCATCTGACACTTTCGAATTCCGCATATAGGCGCGTGCCAAAGAATCCGACAACTCCATGGTTGTCCAAAAATATGCATTCCAGGTTTCCAGATTCGATGTACCGGCCATACTATAGCGCATAAAGCCCGCCGGCAAAAAAGTAAGCCCATAAACATTCGTATTAAGGGAATCCTCCCATTTCGGGGCGCCCGCGCCGAAAAGATTTTTTTGATAGAAGACGGGGCCGTCTATCTCCTCATATTCAAGAACATGCCACCCTTCAGGGCAAATTCCCTGGAAGTTTTTAGGTACCGAGCAAACCGTCATAAAGCCACAGCCGGATTTAGCAGAATCCATCGCCACCGCATACGTGTACAGACGTCCGTACAAATCGCAATTTTCACGGGCACACCACGTATGGACCGTATCGCCAACATCGTAATTCAGGTTTTCGGCCATCCATGTCTTTCCGTCAAACTCTATGGTCTTGTAAACCTTGTTGTCACGCGAGTCTACGAGTTCGCCATAAGAAAGCCCCGGGTTCATATAGTCCCAGGCGGTCGGGCCGGATTTTTGGGAACTGCTGGAACTTTCTTCCATCGAAGACGATGATGACGGCGGTTCAACACTGCTCGAAACCTCTTCAATGGAACTGGATGATTCTTCAGGCAAAAAGACGCTCGAATCATCGCTACCGCACGCACCCAAAATCAAAGCGGCGGACAATACGCCTGCAATCAACAGACGTGTGGAAAGACTTTTAAAAGAAAACTTGTTCATATGATAAAGATACCATTATTTTATATAAAAAAACACCCATCCCCCCGAGAAATCGGGGAAACGGGCAAATTTCGTTAAAAACGAACGGTCTTAGAAATGGCCCTAAAGCGCATTACTCGTCGCCTCGGTCATGTCAGACTGCAAGCAGTCTGCCGCGACACTCGGCTCCTAGTAATTTTCAGCAGTGACTTCGAAGAAGGACTGCGGGTGGGCGCACACCGGGCATGCGGCCGGGGCCTTGGTGCCCACGACGATATGACCGCAGTTGCGGCATTCCCACACCTTGACTTCGCTCTTTTCGAACACGGCGGCGGTTTCCACGTTCTTGAGGAGGGCGCGGTAGCGTTCTTCGTGGCGCTTTTCAATGGCGGCGACCATGCGGAACTTGTTGGCGAGAGCCTTGAAGCCTTCAGCCTCGGCGGTCTTCGCGAAGTCCTCGTACATGTCGGTCCATTCGTAGTTTTCGCCATCGGCGGCAGCCTTCAAGTTTGCAGCGGTATCGCCGATGCCTTCCAGTTCCTTGAACCACATCTTGGCGTGTTCCTTCTCGTTGTCAGCTGTCTTGAGGAACAGTTCTGCGATCTGCTCGAATCCGTCCTTCTTGGCGCGGCTTGCGAAGTAGGTGTACTTGTTGCGAGCCTGGGATTCACCTGCGAAGGCGGCCTGGAGGTTCTTTTCGGTCTGGGTTCCGGCGTACTTGTTTGCCATATTGTATCCTTTTGTGAATTGTGTCTCTTTGTCTTGCTAATGTAGATTATTTTGGACCCAAAAAACAACACTTTGTTATAAATAATACGAGTTGTATAATTTAGAATTAAAAATTGAAAATTTTCATCATTTTTTTGCAGTTTTTATACAAATTTTCACATTTTTGTATAATTTAAACATTGACTTCCGGGATTAACAAACCTATTTTATAAGCATGAAATCGATACTCGAATACAAAGATTACCGAGCCTACATGCAGGACTATTACGATTACCGTAAAAGTCACGGAGCATTCTCGTGGCGCGAATTCTGCAAGCTCGCCGGGTTCACGTCGCCGAACTTCCTGAAACTCGTCTGCACGGGGCAAAGCAGCCTGAGCAAAATCAAGATTGCCCCGGTCGCAAAAGCCATGGGGCTCGCCGGATACGAATGCGAATACTTCAAGCAACTCGTGCTTTTCGGGAACGCCGAGACAGACACTGCCAAGAAGGCCGCCCTGCTCGAGATGGACAAGATAGCCCTCGAACACAAAGTGCGTGTCGTCGATAGCGACGCCTTCCAGTACTATGAATCCTGGAAATACCCCGTGGTCCGCGAACTTGCGCCGATGATGCCGGGAGCACAGCCGCGCAAAATTGCGGACGAATGCAAGGAATATGTTTCGGCAGAAGAAGTCCGCGACATCCTCGCCTTCTTGGTAAAGGCCGGGTTCCTGAAGAAGGACGGCGAGAAAATCTATTCCCAAACCGAGAAGGCGGTTATCGGCTCGGCAGAAGCGCAACCGATTGCCATCCGCGCGATGCACAAGGAGATGGGCAATATGGCTGTGCGCGCAGTCGACCGCTACAACGCAAGCGAACGGTACTTCACCGGAATGACCATTGGCGTGAACGAAGCGAACTACGCGCGCATTGTCGCAGAAATCGACGCCTGCGCCAAGAAAATCGCCGCCATCGCTAACGAGAGCGACAACCAGGATCAGGTCTACGGCCTGAACTTCCAACTTTTTCCGTTTACAAACAAGATAGAAGGAGCGAACCATGCTTAACCTCAAGAAAAATCTCTATATCGCAATCGCCCTCGCCCTTTGCGCACTTTACGCATGTTCCTCGGACAACCCATCGTCCGCAGGTTCTACGACCATCCCGAACGCAACTGCAGATAACGACTCCATTGTCTTTGAAGGCGACAAGCCTATCATTCCCGAACTTATCGAGCTCCGTGGAGACCAAGATACCGCCTTCTACTCAAAACTAACCGCATTCGAGACGGAACCGACTTCCCTAAGCAGCGACATGGACAGTCTTGATGTCATGCTCTACGACAAGGAAAATGGAGCGTCAGCGACTTGCTCCGCAGGCGACCAGTCCTTCGATGCCAAGTTCAAAATGGAAGCAAGATACGGCTATATCTTCAAGACATTGACAATGCACAATGTCGGAGCCGCCTGCGACAGCATTCTCCAGGAGTTCCAGGATGTATGCAACACAAACCCGAAAATCATCGTGGATGGCGGTTACAGTGGTTTCTGCACTTCAACGGGAGACTTGTACGCTTTCTGCGCCGATTTAAGCCATCTTACATTGGAATGCTCTGAACCCGAAGCTGATGGGACAAAGAAATGCCATGTAAAACGGGATTCCACGACAGCTCTCGACACGAACCGTTTTATCCAGGACTTCGTAAAAAAATCCGAAAGCGTCTGCACCGACATTAGCACCGGCAAGCTTGACGTTTCGGACTATGACCCCATCGAAGATTACTGGACTCCCGGGCACAACCCCATTGACCACCTCGACACAAGCAACAAGGGAGAACCTATCGATACAGCTGCCTTCACTCTGGAAAAATATGCGGAACAATTCGCGGATGTATCCGAAGGAATTTCGTTCGACAGTCTCGTACTCGCCTACCGCATTCTGCCGACAAGCGAAATTGTTCTCGATACGGGTTCATACACCATCAGGGAACCCTCACCCGCCGAAGTCGCCAAGTACTTCCCGATGACAACGGCAATTACCGGAGAAAATTTCAATTCCGAACACTGCGATATCTACACAGTCGCCATCTCAGGGTCCCAATTCTTAGCCATAATTCTGACGCATATCGAATATGAATACGTCAAATACGCGCTTATCTTCGCCGACGGAGACTGCAAAAAAGGTGATGACTTCGCACAAATCTTCCTTATAAAAGACTGCACAGGCGAATTTGATGAGTATGCGGTGACATCTGCAGACGGAGACATCTTCGAAAACACTCCTTGGACATGCGACGAGAACGGAGTGCCCCCCGGCAGAGAGAACGGCCCCTACGGCGAATGGTACCGCGCAAACTTGCGCCAATAAGGAGCATCTTTAAAAGTGAAAACCGCAGCGAAATTCGCTGCGGCTTTTAATGTATCTGATAACGCAGCCATGCGAAGCTTATCTTTTTCAATTTTCGCTAGAAACGAGCAGGGCAAGGCCGCAGGACCGAAGCCGTACAAATAGTACGGCGAGAGTCCGAGAAAATCCATGAGGCGAGTGCAGCGCAAGTATATTTATATACTTGCATTGCCGAGCCGATTAGATTTCTGCAACGTAGCCATGCGAAGTTTATAGTGAAAATTACTTCGCAGCCATTGCTAGAGCAACATCCAGCTTAGCCAGGGCTTCGGTGCATTCCGCTTCGCTTACATTCAGCGGCGGGAGCATACGCAGCACGTTGCCCTTGGCGCTCAAGACCATAAGCTTTTCGTTGCGGGCGGCGGCAACGACGTTGCCCACCGGCATGGATTCATCGAGAGCAATGCCCAGGATGAGGCCATCGCCACGCACTTCCTTGGCAAAGCTGTACTTCGCCACGAGAGCCTTGAGGCCGGCCTTGAGCTGTTCGGAACGAGCCTTCACGTTATCGAGGAAACCAGTTGCGCAGACCTGCTTGACTACGGAAAGTCCTGCGGCGCAGGCAAGCGGGTTACCGCCGAATGTTGTACCATGATCGCCAGCCTTGAGCTGATCGGCAATTGCCTGGCGCATAAGAACAACGCCGAGCGGGAGACCGCCGCCGATGCCCTTCGCCATGCTCACGAGGTCCGGATTCAGGCCATACTTTTCAAAGCCGAGGAATGTCCCGAGCCTTCCGGTACCGGCCTGCACTTCGTCAACAATCACGAGGCAGCCGAATTCCTTCTGTAGGCTATTGATGGTTTCGACCATCTCCTTCGAAAGCGTCATCACGCCACCTTCGGCAGCGAGACTTTCGAACATGATGGCGCAGGTATCTGCGTTCACTTCGGCCTTCAATGCGGCAACATCGTTCCAGGCGACATGCACAAAGTCACCCGGCATATTGCCGAAGCCTTCCCTGAGTGCGGGCTGGCCCGTAGCCGAAAGCGCAGCGTACGTCCTTCCGTGGAAACTGTTCACGAACGTGATAATCTTCTGCCGGTTAGTTTCACCCTTCCGGTTGAAGTACTTACGCGCCATCTTGATGCAGCCTTCGTTCGCTTCGGTGCCCGAATTGCAGAAGAACACCTTGTCGAACCCGGTCACTTCGCGCAGGGCTTTTGCAAGTTCAATCTGCGGGTAGTTCGGGAAAAGGTTGCTAATATGGTTAAAGTGATTGAGCTGTTCGATTACCGCCTGCTTAATACCCGCATTCTGGTAACCAAGAGCGTTCACGGCGATACCCGCCACAAAATCAAGGAACTTGTTGCCCTTGGAATCGAACAGGTAAGAGCCTTCGCCCTTCACGAATTCCACATCGGCCTTACCGTAAAGCGGCGCAATGTTTTCCTTGTCCTGCTCGAGGAAATTATCCAAGAATTGTGCCATAGTTCAATTCTCCATTAATCTGTTTTACAAAGTGTTCGGCATCCTTCCAGCCAACGATGTGGATGCTCTTAAGTCCGCGGCCAATGCTCTTGAAGCTTTCGCGCACCTTCGGAATCATGCCTCCGTTGATAACGCCCGATTCAATCAGCTTTTCGGCGGCTTCTTCGCTCAGTTCAGGGATGACCGTCTTGGTATCGTCCATCACGCCCGGAACATCGCTCACCAGCACGAACTGGTCGGCTTCGAGGGCCACGGCAAGTTCGCTCGCCGCGGTATCTGCGTTCACGTTCCAGCTCACGAGTGCGCCATCGGCATCGGGGCCAATAGAAATCGGGCTTACCACGGGCACAAAACCGGACGACCACAGGGCGTTCACTATCGCAGGGTTCACCTTCTTGACCTCGCCCACAAGACCGAGGTCAACCTTGCCCTGCTTCTTGACGACTTCGAAAAGTCCGCCATCGACACCCGACAGTCCGACCGCATTGCAATTGTTCGCAAGGAGCATTCGCACGAGTTTCTTGTTCACGTGTCCCGAAAGCGTCATCTCCACCATCTTCATAATGGAAGGTGTCGTAACTCGGAGACCATCGATAAAGGTTGGTTGTTCTCGCAGCAAGGCGATATTCTCGTTAATATCCTTGCCACCGCCGTGTACAACGGCCACCTGGCAGCCCATAGCCGGAAGCTTGCTGACTGCCGCCACAAAATCGGCCAACTTGGCTTCGTCGATTGCCAAGCTGCCACCAATTTTTACAACCACTTTTTTCATCGTTTGCGATGTCCTCTTCGACTTCGGCAAAAAACCGGAGCACCATTGCTCCGTCATTTGCTGAAATTTGGTGGTAAATTTAGAAAAACAACCCTCGCCTGCAATGTTTTTATTATATTATACCCATAATTCAACCATCATATAAGAGGTAATTTTATGGCAATCACGAAAGTTTGGCTGGACGAATCCAGCGATGAATGCGTCTCCTGCGGCGCTTGCGAAGCTACTTGCGACGCAGTGTTCAGCGTTCCGGAAAAGATGCAGGTCAAGGAAGGCGTCGATTTCTCTGCTTACGAAAGCGAAATCAAGGACGCTGCTGACAGCTGCCCGGCCGGCGTGATCAAGTACGAGTAATACCGAAGGCGTCAATAATTCGTACCCTGTTCAAGGCATTTAAAAACCCCGTCCTCGCGACGGGGTTCTTTTTTTGAAAAATCCAGAAATTAGCGTTTCAGCTTCTTGAGGCCCTCGAGACGGTTCAACGCCTCGTAAAGGGTTTCGTCCTTCTTGGCAAAATGGAGGCGCACCAAGTGGTCCACCGGTTCCCTGAAGAAACTGGAGCCCGGCACCGCGGCAACGCCCACCTTCTGCGCCATGTCGATGCAGAACTGTTCATCGGGCAACTTGCCTCCAACTTGAGAACTGCGCGAGCCGTATCCGAATTCAGAGATGTCGACTAGGACAAAGTAAGCACCCTGCGGTTCAGAAAAACGCAGTCCAAGATTCCGCAAGCCGTCCGTAAACACCTGCCTCATGTGCGTGTAGTGCGCCTGCAGGCC
>Ga0247609_10004888_pt1 | contig 13266 bp, 8 predicted proteins | sample 172DNAGHGlowgp2_FD_193487 | JGI IMG/M metagenome (GOLD analysis project Ga0247609, IMG submission 193487) | Sheep rumen microbial communities from Palmerston North, Manawatu-Wanganui, New Zealand - 1728 DNA GHGlow gp2 | ecosystem: Host-associated > Mammals > Digestive system > Stomach > Rumen ...
TGGCGATGCTTACGATCTATCAGTAGAAAGACTGTCAGTAGACGATACATTCATAGCAAGAAATTCTGACCATATTGGATTTTCTGGATTGCCATATGGACTTAGCATAGATAGCAATCAAACTAAACTTTATGCAAACGAAATACTTGTTGATAAAATAGAGACTGATAGAATTGACAGTACGTTTGGACATGTTTCTAAACTTTCTTCTGACTGTATCAATTTGTATTCTGGATACGATGGAATAAATGAAAAAAGATATGTTGGACGTTCATTTTATGAAGATAAATACACCAATTTATCATTGTCATACATCATTCCATATGAAGAAGATGCTGCAAAATTAAATAATAATGCTTCAGCTGACTATACTTTAGCAACTCGTGAATGGGTTTCTGCTAATGTTTCTTCGACTATTGCTTTAAGCGACTATATCAAGAAAGAAGATCTATGCGCAGCAATACTTCCAAACATCTCGCAGTTCAACCACTATCTTTCTGGAGACATTCCATATAATATTAATTCCATAATAGAATGGAATAAAGCGTTGCATACTGCACTTCTCAGTTGCTGCGGAATACTTCCATCCGGTGAACCTCCGGTTCCTACTGCTATGTCTAGGTTCTACTTCACAGACGGCTCAGTATCAGTAGAGAACATCGTTGGAGAAATGGATGACAGATATAAAGAAAATACTTCTCTTTCAGCTGTAGAACTTGGAACCGCTGTGACGAGCATCGGGGACTATGCGTTTCAAGATTGCGACGGGCTGACGTCAATCACGATTCCGGACAGCGTGACGAGCATCGGGGACTCTGCGTTCTACGGTTGTCCCGAGCTGACTTCGATTACGATTCCGGACGGTGTGACGAGCATCGGCTACGATACGTTTGGCCTGTGTCCTAATCTCTCATCAATTACGTCTTTAGCAGCAATAGCGCCAACTGTCAAATCTGACACATTTGGAGATTCAGATTCTATCTCCTATACAGGACGTAATACATATTCGTCTGGAAATAACGTCTTGAAAGTACCTCAAGGAGCTACTGGTTATGATTCTGAAGCATGGCTCGATCCTCTTCAGAATGCCGACAAATGTGGCTTCCATATCGAGTACATTTCGTAATCTGACCAGAAACGTTTGTTAAAAACATCAAGCAAGATCTAATATAGATCTTGCTTTTTGTGTTTGGAGTGTAAATATACTTGATTAAACAATCAAATGCTTTAATTCAACGCTAACAAACGATTATGAGCAAGACATTTTTCCAACAAGACAGAGGCGGCATCCATTCGATAAGAATGAGACCAGACCAATACGATCCAAAATCAGACAGAGAAAATCCTTGGTTTGGAAGACATAACGAAACAGTTTATAGACAAGATTCTGTTCCACCGGTTCCAGCCGACTTCGAATTCAATTTAATAACTCTGATTGCTAACGATGAACCATACAATCTAGTTGGTGCGGTCGAAAACGTAGATTATAAGAAATACAGCATCGAATTTGAGATCTGCGAAATGACTATAGACGGAGAAACTTACCACATACTTCATATTTAAGAGAAAGAAAATACAATGGGATATATACCACAAAGCAAATTATCGGTAAACTTAGATGACATCTATGTCAAGAAACCATGTCCAATGAGCGCATTGATAGAAATCAAATTAAATACGCTTTCTGGAGAAGTAGAAATAATTAAAGAAAAAACTTCTAATACTTTCTTAGAAGTAAATTTTATCGAACCAACACCAGAATACGCAACAGCATAACAATTTGGAGAATTTAAAAATGGCAAAAACTAGAAGCGAATCAATAGACGATTTACGGAATAATAAACTAACCAGCATTCAGAACAAATATACTCAATTAGATCGGAATGATCCAAATTCAGCATATTCTAAAGGCATAAGTTTAAGAAATGACTATAACAATAAAGTTGCTGCTGTGGCTGCAGCAATGGCCAATGCAAACGGCGAATATGCTAATTACGGTGATGGAAAGAAATTTGCAAAGGGAGAAATAACAGATGGACGTACTGCTCCACTTCAAGACGAAGGCTGCTGCACTAAAACAAAAGCTTTAATAGAAGCTGAAGATGCATTGAAGAAATGCTATGTAGAGGTAGATAGAGTATTGCATTATCCTGCATACCATGCAAAAAGACTCGGATTTTTAAGCATAGATCCAGGAGCTTTAAGAACACATTTTGCTTCTATTATTTCTAAAATAAACACAATAATAGGATATCTTGAAGACGAAAATATAGAAGTAGAAACTATAAATCGAGAAATACACGCTTTAAATGGAATGCTTGATTTAATAACTGCTGCTAAAAAAGGAACTTTAATTGCAGGTATAATCCAATCTTCTGAAAATCTTGGCGAAACAGTAGAAAATGATTACAATACTCTTATTGACAATGTAAATTCTACATATAAAAACCATGTTCCTTGTCATAAAAATCCAGAAAACATCATATTGACTATTTATCCAGATGTTACTAAATATACTGGAAGTACAACAGCTACCGGTGGGCAAGAGGTACAGATTGAAAAAGGTGTCAAAATATCAGATCAAACTAATAGACGTTTAATAAATAGAATTCTAAATTCTGTAACAGACGATGATAAAATATATAATTTCAAACATTGGAATGGATATGCTGCAAGCGATGTTCAAGATGCTGTGTTTACAGAAGATACTTCTATATATGGTGTCTGGGAAATATATCCAGATGTAAGATGGTATATAGACGATGTTGAAAAAGTACACTCAAGAATACCTGCTTACGAGTTCTTTACTGATGTTAAAGAGATGTTAAATGCACAGAGAGATGCATTTAATTATAAGTGGAACTCTTCTACCGATTATGACGATGAAGAGTTTACAGAACAAATAATATCTCCAACAAATAGAGAATGGAAAATAAAAAGAAAGACTAAAGAGTTAACAGTAAAGATATTTGAAAGAACAAAAACTGCTAGTGGGTGGAGCGAATATGTAGAAAAAACAAATTGGGAAAAGAAAGTCAAATATCTTGAAGATTATCCAACTAGTGATCTTCCAATAAACTACGAAAACGCTTTGAAACAAGGAGAATATATAAACACTCCACAAACTAAAAAATATGTATTAGCAGAAGAGTCTCCAAGCTATAAGAAAATTACAGAAGACATTACACTTAAAATAGACGTTATTGATCTTTATTCTGTTATATATAGAAATGAATATGGAGCTGCTGCAAAGACTCATCTTGTAGAAGTTGGAACAATGTTCGACATAGATGCGTCCGAAAACAAGCCAAAAGGCTGGCCAACAAGAAAATATACAAACAACACCAATGGTTTAGTGTATGAAATAGAAGATAGTCCAAACGATTATTCTCCAAGAGGATCGCAAACTATAAACAATAATATTATAGTAGATCCGCATTATAAGCAATTAGATACCGTAATGCTGACGTTTTATCCAGATGTTACTAAATATACTGCAAAGACTACAGCAGATGGTGGTCAAAATGTTGAAGTTGAAAAAGGTAAAAAACTATCAGAACAAGCAAATTACAAGACAACAATAAAAAGTATTTTAGATAGTAAAACAAATAACGACATTTATAAATTCGTTAGCTGGACAACAGAATCAAGTATTGAAAACATCTATCCCTCAGAAAATCTATCCGTCTATGGCGTTTGGAACATTGTGCCAGAAATCACATGGGATGTAGAAACTACAAAGGTAACTGGATTAGGAAAAAATCTCCAATGGGAATTCTTTTCAGATGTTACTGAAGGGTTAAACGTCCAATGGGATGCTTGTGAAGAAAGATGGGGAGATACTACTGATGCTGTTACTCAAAGATATACAAACGAAGTAATTACTCCTTCAAAAAGATCTTGGACAATTGAAAGAAAAAAGAAAAATTTCAATGTATACATAGTAAGAAGAGATAAGTTGGTTGATGGATGGGGCGATTATAGTAAAGTTACTCAAACAGAACAATCTGTTAAGAGTGGAAACGATTATAATATAGCAGATCTTCCAACAGCTTATATGAACGTATTAAAAGACGATGAATATATAAGCCGTGGACCAGCACGCAGTTACAAATACAAACTAGTAAATGGTTCTCCAAGTTACAAGAACATTGTTGCTGATACTGTTATTAGCGTCGATGTAATTCCATTGTATTCTGTTAATTATCTTGATGAGAATGATAAACTTGTTAAATCGTATGCAGATAAAGAAATGGGATCTACATTCGACATCGATTCGTACTGGAATAAACCAAGCAACTGGCCTCCAAAACAAAAAATAACAAAAGACAATCAAGGTAAAGATATAATCCATGAACTTAATGAAAGTCCAAACGACTATTCTCCAAGAGGAGTACAGACAATAACCGATGATATAGAAGTTAAACCATCTTATGTTGAACCAGGACATTATGCACAGTGTGGAGTATTCATATACCAGAGAGATAAAGGTCTTGATAGTACATATGGTGAGTATGAACTAACTAGTGGTGGTACAGTAGATTATGGAAAAGATTATAAATTCTCTGCTGGAGAAATACAATTCTATAAAGCGCTGAAAGATGGTTCTTATACAGTCGACAATGTAGAAAAAATAGTTAAGTCTGAAAATTGTCCAGATTTAACAAAGTCTAAGAGCATTACAGCAGATGTTTCATTCTACTTTGATAGAATTCCTCTATACAAAGTCGAATATATGAATGAGAAAGGCAACGTTGAAAAAACCCATATACAAGAAATTGGATGGCAATTCGACGTAGACAACGATGCTAACAAACCAGCTAATTGGCCAAAAGATCATTACTTTGACAATGACGGATTAGTACATAGAATTGATGAAAACAATCAATATAGCCCAAGTGGTTTGATAACCATTGATAAAAATTACCAAATAGTTCCAAAATATCTAGATCCCCAACAAGAAAAATTATCGTGCGAATGCAAATGTGCTTTAGGCGATTATTCTTGGATAAAACAGCAAATAGATGATGGTTCTTGGGAAATAGAATCAAATGCAGCAAGTGTTTCAATAGATGGAGTCAGTCTCAATAAAGAATTTACTGTTCCTTTAACAGAGATTGTTCCAGATAGTTCAAAAACATTTATGAAATCTTCGTTTGAAAATTTCAAAAATCAAATAAAATCAATTTATACAAGCACACATGAAGATAGATTCAATGCAACGTGGGAAACTGCTACTAAAAACGGGAAAGTAAAAACAGAAGTATTTGACTTTTTGCCAGAAAAAGCAATAGCTGAATGTAATGCATTTGGTTTTAATGAAAGATACTTTTATAAGTTTGATACTTATGGAAGTACTGGCGGAGATGACGAGGTAAGAAAAAAGATAGTCTATTGTTTGCCTTATAGCTATACAAATAAAATAAAGACTAATTTACTTGGATGGCCAGAAGACACATTTAAAGAAATTGTAAAAACTTATAATAATAAAAAATACGTTTGTATACAAGTAGATGGAGAGAATTGGAAAAAAGACGGCGATGTAGAACATTATGCGTGGTTTAAGGCTCTTCCATACGTCCATTTCGTATATGGAGAAAATGCAGTACTTCCTAGTGTGGATATAGATCCAGAAGCAACACAACAATTCAATCCGTTGACTGATGGAGACTTTGCAAATAAAGCACCAACACCATATCAGCAAGAAGGATATTACGGAAAATGGAGAGAAGCAAACAATCAAGGACAATTGATTGTACAGACAAAAACTCTTGACAATCAGACTTTCTTCGATGATTTGACTTTCCATTATGATTATGAACCACAGCATAGATTGCATTTCATTTATGGAACTGGATCTACTAGAAGTAATGAAGAAATACGTGAGCCAGCAGTAATAGACGATCCAAACAATCCATCACATATCGATTATCCAAGTCCTGTTCCAGACACAGCAGCTGAAGGATATATAGACGATGGTGATGATAGTTGGGACGTCAATGACATAACTAGATTTCCAACCCCAATAACCAGTGATGTTAGTGCTTTCTACAATTACATTACTATTGAAGAAGCAATAAGCAAAGCTGAAAACTATACAGAATCTATTCTTCAAAGAGGAACAGTAAAACTTTGGGCAGAAGAAAATGAGCCTTGGAGTGGCGATTCATATCAGAAGAACGTAGTATCTGGCGAATATTGGATTTCATATGTATACAAAGATCAACTTATAAAATCTGGAAACCATGAAATTACTTCTGATACGACTATTACTCTTCCTGGAAAATCTCCTATGGAAATTACAGACGAAGATACTGGAAAAACAATAACTATAAATTGGCACTGGAAACGCACAGATACTGGAACACTGTACGAGCCTGGAACTACTGTTTCAATTCCAGTAAATCAAGGCGATCCACCATCAGAAACTAATTATCTAGAAAAAGTTAATGGCGTGTGGCAAGTTGTTACTAGAAATGAAGGAAACGTTTCTGAAACTAATTTCATCGTTGATATTGATGAATAAAAAATAAAAACAAGATACCTCAAAGCACTACGCAAGTAGTGCTTTGGTATTATATTCTTATGAGACTTTGGCACTATAAGATGATTCCAGTGCTTCCAAGGAAGCAGCTTATTTCACAACTGAGAGAATGTGTCTTGATTGGAAAGAACCTTTTTGAGAAAGGCACTCCAAACCACATTATCGTGAATCGAGCAGCACTATATTATCATTCGTCGCAAGATTATGCGAAGTATTGCAAGCTGCTAATTGATGAAATTAGAAATCGTGGATATAACGTTTCAGACAAGACAGTTGAAAAGCTGAATAGATATTGCAAGACAGACATTGAAAAACTTGAAGTATCGCCGCTTGATATTCTTTTTGAAGAATTCCACAACGAACGATACTTAAGACAGTGCTACTACAATCTTCAGGAAAAATACGATGATGGCATTATTCCTGAAGAAGAATGGAAGAAACTATACGATTGGTATAGTTCCTATTAGCTTAACTAAATACTAACGATCTATTGCTGTCCAACAGCGCGCCATTCAAAATAACCGTTGACTTGAGTTGGAATCATATCAGCGCGATTGATAGTACATATCGTTTCTCCAATTTCATACGGACAGGAACCGCCATTCCATGTTATAGATCCAATAGCAGAATCAGCAGTAACTGTTATTGTATTAGCACTATCAATCGTAAACAGAAACGAACCATTTGTAGAATATGTAGCACCTGGAGAAGCAGATGTAGTAAACCAACTAAATGGAGGTCCAGAAATCTGTATGACGTCTGATACTATTCCATTTTTAGTAACTCTAAACATTAGAGGATCGTCACTTGGAACAAAACCTTTATAATCGCCTCCATCTGGTGTTTCTATATTAGTCCTGTTATAAGCGTCTATTATTCTATCTAATTGTTCTCCACATTCTGTAAATGCTTGTTGTAAGTCTGTCATTTTTATATCCTTATCTAAAAATCAAGTAGTCTTTAAACGATTTTCCTATTACTGCATTCTGTACTTGTTCGCTTTGATTCAAGTACTTATCGTTGTGAAGCAGTCTCCACATAGAATCGTATGTGCGTTCTTCTTTGAACTTCTGCAAGAACGCGTTTGTTAGTAATCCGCCATTAGCATCACCATAACTATAACTTTGGTCGATGCATCCACCTAAGTACCATAAGTTTGGTTCTTTTCCTATACCAAACAATCCTTCGGCTGCTTTCTTTCCCTCGAACGTCAATGGTGCTCTAAACATTGTACCAGAGTGGCAGCAATCGCAGATAAGAACTACTCTGCCCTTAGCGCCACATATCACGTTCCATATCTCATCATCGAGCATAGGCGCATCATATAAGCATAAGAACTGGTCTTTGCCTGTTGGTTCTGGCCAATTCAACTTCGTTGCTGCGCTTTGTCTTTGGTCACCTCCGTGTCCAGAATAGAAGATTATTGCCAAGTCTTTTTGACAAACCTCAACCATCTTCTGGACAACAACTGCTTTCGTTGCTTGCTGTGAAACAAGAAGTGTTGCGTTGTCACCATATTTTTTCAAGATATTATGCATCCTTGTTGCGTCTACCTGAGCGCCAGGACATGCGCCATATCTGCTGTTTTCCATGCCAATGCATAGAACGCCTGTGCTCTTTTTGTCTGCTTGTTCAAACATATGCTTATTTATTGTCGAACAACTTGTAGATGATAACATCATAATTATTGCTCCAAATGTTGTTAAAATTTGCTTTATCATAAGTTTATGCGAATTGCCAAAGGTTTCCTACTACTTCGGACATCTTCATGTCCTCTAAGACTTTGTCCAGTTCTTGCTGTCCTTCTTCCTTGATTGAGGTATCAATGTTTCCTCCACCAACAAGCTGGACGTTCTGGAACTTCGAGCGGATCGTTCCCAGAAGAATCTTCGCTTTTGCTAGAACGATTCGTTTCAAGAAATTGTTTCCATATAGTTCTTCAAGCGTTGGTTCGACTTCACAAGTAACGAGAAGCCAACGGCGCCAACGCTGTCTATGGTTTATTCTTCTTGGTTCTGGATAGATAAACAATCTTTGATGAAGATGGTCGAAATTGTAGTCAGGATTCATTCCGGTCATCTTGTGTGCTAACTGAAGGAATTCTTGAGCGCATTGATATGAAACGAACCCGCCGCCCCAGTTCCATCCAAATCCATTAGCGATTCCAATTCCAGCTCCGCCCATAATTCCGCCGGCGAATCCCCAGCCAGCACCATTGCCACCGTTCAACCACGCATTGAATCCAAAGAACGGGTCAGACATGGCAACACCATAAAGAGTATCTCGAGTTGTGGACATGTCTCGAATAGAAGTTATTCTATACTTCGACGTATCAAGTCCTTTTCCTGGAACGTATTCGTTCAAGTCAAGAAGAAGATACTTGTCTCCAAACCACGCGAACTTCGTGTAAAGTTCGATTGCGTCTCCGATTATAGCGTCGAATTGCGTCTCATTCAATTCTACAGTAACGAGAGGCGCACCTAGCATCGTCATTACCCAATCAATCAATTTCTGTTTCGTGTTGATTGCTGGATTCAAATATGTTGATTCTGCAGCAACACTAAGCGTATCCATCGAATGCTGCGCTATCTGATGCTTGTCTGCTTCTAATTCTTGAGAAGCTGAAAGAGAAGCTGGTCTAATGTTTATCTTCATTGAAGACTATTTACAAAAAGAAAAGGCTTCTCTCACGAGAAGCCTTTAAACATTGTGTGTAGAATTATTCTATTGAAAATCTACAACAAAATTTGTTTCTGCTTTTGGACCATCATGCCATTCAATGACTGAAGGCGGCATACTAATGTGTTCAGAATCAATTCTATTTAAAATTTTTCCTTCTGTTGCATTTCGTCCAGAACCACTATTAACTGGTATAATAAAATTTGATCCAGGATCGTATAGAAGTCCAGTAGACATGTCTTTCCATTTCCAATCCACACTCATTACATTACCTGTTTCTTCGTCTGTTATTTCCATAGGAGATGTTCCAGGAAGAGTAATTAAGTTATTATCATAAGAATTATATAAAGAAGACACGATATACCCAGTAGAAATTTCAAAAAATACTGTAAGATAATCGGATTTGTGTCCTTCTTTTGAGTCCATTCCTTCCCATCGTTTGCCTTCTTCTGCCCAAAAACGTATTAAGCCGTCATTGTGTGTATATTCCCTAAAAGATGATAATAGATTTCCTTTTTGATGATAACTAACATTGCCATGATAGTTATAATCATCGTCATCTTTTTCACAATTTAGATCACTCCAAAACGCTTCAATTGAATCATCTATATATGTATAATATCCAGACAATTCTTTGTATGCATTAAAAACGTCTGTAGAAAGGTTATATGTTCCCGTAAAAAAGTCATTACCAGCAAATGTTTTATTATAAAACATACGTAATCTGGATCTTATGTCTTGAGAAACTGTATCGTCATACGTATATGAAACATATAGGTTAAATATATTGTCATCATTTTTTTTATAAATTAAATCGAATGTATTATTAGTATATTCATCAGAATAATTTCCAACTGAAAAATCCTCACCAAACCGTCTATTTAATCTTTCATTTAAAAGAGATATATTCAAAATAATATCTTCTTTATCAAGCGCATAATTCATATCTTTATAATCATTTTTATATCTTTCGTAAATGTCATCAGCATTTAAACATGCCACTGAATATTCATGTGGCTTAATCAAATGTGGATAAAACCATTTGTTTCCATTCTTTTCAGATGTTACTTCAGTATATACTTCATTTCTATGAAATTCATTATTATAAGATGACATAATAAGAAAATCATTTCTATGAACGATAGAAATGCTATAAAAATAAGATGGATATATTTCGTGAGTTTTATTGTCTAAATCAGACAATTCATATGGAACATCATATTTTAACGATTCATCGTAATATCTTTTTTGTATAAATCCGTATGCGCCTGTTCCTGGAATGGTTTTAACACACGAATTGTTAGATTCTTTTTCATATCCATTTAAACATTCAGCAACGTCTCCGGCATAATAAATACACGAAAGATTTTCTGATTCGTTTCCAAAAACATTGAGATATTTAAATTTAATGAAATTTTTAACAAAAGTCAATTTTATGTGGCGTTCTTCAATGTCTAAATATTCTTTATCAAAAAGACAATATTCTTCTTTTTTGATTTTTCTAAGACTTTCTGCTAATGCAATTGCGTCATCTTCTAGTTTGTATCGTTTATTTTCAGCAGATTCTGGATCTTCAGTATCGCTAATACACTCAATCCAAGACGTTTTTTCAGTAGTATAGAATTCTTCAGAACCTCTTCCGTCTTTCAAATAAACGTCAACTATTGCTCTAATTTCCCATTTCCCATAAACATCTAAACGATTTTCATTTGGAACCGGAGTTTTGCTATAATCTGGTTGAATCCATTTGATGAATCTACAAGTATCTGTATCTGCTTCTCTTGGATTTGGAATATTTTTTACTGTTTTTCCAATATATCCATTTACACCATAGCCCCATCTATCTGGACACCAATAATGAATATCAATCGGTTTAAGAGTATGGCATTCATCGTGCAATTCCGTATATTGATTTGTAATATAATTTATGTGTTCTTCTAGTTCTTCTTTTAAATTTTGATTTGCTATTTCTTCTTCTTTTAAAAATTCAGCAATTACATCATAATATGAATCTGCCTCTATGTCTCCGTTTGTATAATGTCGATAAAAATATTCTAATCTTTGCATTGGAATATTATTGACTTTGTCAATTCCTTCTTTAAATCCATAATTAATAAAAGGAAAAAGTTTTCTTAAAAACTCTATCTTTTCAGTTATTTCTTTATGTTTAGAACAACAAGGATAATCTAAAGAATAATCGTCTTCCCCATATTCATGTCTGCATTTTTTAAATACTGAATAAAAAGATGGATCTTTAATCGTTTTATATACATCTCTAAAACGCATGCCGATGCTGCGTCCTTGCAAAAATGATTCACGATAAAATTTATAAGTATTATAAGTAATATCATCATTACTTCTACTAAATTTTTCTTTATTGTGTTTCTTTATTCCAAATGCTGAAAGATCATCGACTACTGAAAGATCGTCAGACAACTCTGCTCCAAGAATTTTCTTCAATTCTTCATAAGAAGACAGTTTTTCGTAGAATTCCTCTTCTGTCATTCCAATAACGCTTAAATTATCAGAAAGTCTGCAAAGCGAATTGATAGTGTTGTCAATCAAAACGGTGTAGTATCTGTCTTGAGAATCTTCTATTACGGTTGGATCAATCAAGGCAACACCGTCTTGATCTACTATTATGTTATCATTGAATGCACTTAATTCTGGATTAAGCGGATAAAAAGTTTGGTTTAAGTTTAGTTCTGTAGTATTCATTTTTATTATTTAAATTGTTTTTATTGTTCGTTCCAGCAGACCATTTCTGATCCGTCTGTACAGTGTATCGTGACATTTGGAGCTTGGTATCTTGGCTTGTTAGCAGAATACAAAGCGTATTTGTCAAGTCCAAATGGATAGTTTTCCATTGATTTGACTTGACCCAACGTCTTGCCTTCGAAAGTAACAGATACAGTTATTGGATAGAAATCAGATCCAGAGCTACCTCTATGTACCAACTGCGATCTAATTCTAAGAGCGTTTTCTCCTATATGTTCGACTGAGGAAGGAATAGTGAAGTTTTCCGTTATTCTACAGTTGCTGAATGCTCCATTTCCAATGTACTTCAAGCCGCTTGGAAGAGACAATATCCATCTTTTAGTAAGATAATCAGTAACTATTGGTTCGTTCCAGTAACCACGGTTGTTTGGTTCTGACGTTGTTCCAAATGCATAATCTTCTACAGATAGTATTCCATTTTCTATATACAATGAAGCACAATCGTATGTTGTCTCGATTTTAGAAAATGCATTTTTGCCTATTATGTTTGCAGTCAGCCTATTGTTATCTCCATCATAGTACGTTGCTGGAGAAACGTGAATAGTATGTTTTTTTGGATCGTCGCTATCTATATCGTAGTCAGTAGAAAGCACATGGACTATCTTGTTGTCTAAGCAAATATATTTTTTGTCTTCAGAAGCATAGCCTCCTTCAGAAGTATTGATGTCTACGTCTTTAAGTCTGAGAATAGCACTGCAACTTGGAGATATTCCAAAATATGAAGAAATTTCAAAAGTAGAAGTAAGTTTGTCTTGGTTCTCTCCGGAATAGTCGAAAATGTCATTGAAGTAAACATCCGGCAAAGATACTATTTTTAGATTGTCACATCCTTCAAACGCTTTATAGAGAATACCTTTGAATTTTGGAGTATACTCATATGGAATTGGCCCAGGTGTAGTCGGTTCCAATTTACATCCCCAAGTGTATGTAGTTCCACCAATTAATCTAGTTTCTGGACCAACCCCTCCAATTCCTATAGTAGGAATAATTAATGACGAAATGTATTTATTAGAACGCTCAGAATCGAAATATGAAGATTTTTTAACATCTTCTAGAGAGTAACATCCGTTACACCTTGCTGTTTCTGATATTATCTCATAGTGCGCTTTATTTATTTTAATTTCTGTAGAAACAAGATTTTTGCAATTTCTAAAAGCATAGTTTAGACCACCTTCTAAATAATCACAATTTATTTTTACTGAAGATAGACAATGAGTATTTTCAAGAAAATAATCATAATCGTTCCAACGTAGCACTGTTGGTCT
>Ga0247609_10004889_pt1 | contig 13260 bp, 9 predicted proteins | sample 172DNAGHGlowgp2_FD_193487 | JGI IMG/M metagenome (GOLD analysis project Ga0247609, IMG submission 193487) | Sheep rumen microbial communities from Palmerston North, Manawatu-Wanganui, New Zealand - 1728 DNA GHGlow gp2 | ecosystem: Host-associated > Mammals > Digestive system > Stomach > Rumen ...
TTTATTGGACACGCCACTCATGTCAAAATGAGAGAGATTCAAGTTTGTCATGTTTGTGCAATTATAAAACATATAGTTCATGTACGTCACCTTTTCGGTGTTGAAATTGGAGAGATCCAAGCTCGTCAGGCTCCAACATGTATGGAACATCTCGCTCATATCTGTCACATTCAATTCTCAATTCTCCCCAACCCCCTCTCAATCACCCACATCCAAAAAATCTCAAAAAAAATTTTCATTTCAACCGTTACTTTTTCGTATTTTTGCGTCTAATATAGCAAACGGGGACGGATTTGCCCGCCCGACAACCCGTCTCCGCAACACCTAATATGTACATATGAAACATCGCCACGGGCCATACCACGCTGCAGATGCGACGCCGCATAAGTCCGAAGCAGTGCAACACAACTCGCATTGCCCCGACCAACCGACGCCGCCCGACATCGGACACCTCTCCAGCCCTGATGAAGTCCGTGGCAAACACGAAGAAGAACACAGCGAGTTCCTTGAAATGTTCACCAACAGCCAGCGCACCATCTTCCAAATCTGCTTCCACTTCACCGACCGACAGCCCGACAGCATCCGCGACCTCTACCAAGAAATCGCCGCTGCCCTTTGGGAATCTTGGCCATCCTTCCGTCATAAATGCTCCACCAACACTTGGGTGCGTCGCATTGCTCTCAACACCGCCGTCACCGAGATTCGACACCAGAAACGAAAACCCTCTTTCGTACCCTTCGAAGATTGGATGTACGACTCCATCGCCGACGAAGCCTCCGCTGCCCCTCCCGACTACTACCGCCTCATCTCTGCTCTCGACCCCGACGACCGCGCCTTCCTCTACCTTCGCCTCGACGGCCTCTCCAACAGCGAAATCGCCGAAACTCTCTCCACCACCGAAGCCGCTGTAAAACAAAAATTCTACCGCCTCCGTCATAAAATAGACACCCTCAAAAGCCAATTAAACGATGAACAAGATGAATAAAAACAAAATCAAAAGAATCAATAAAGTGTCGAAGACACGACCTCTCAGTAACCCCACACTAAGCGAAACGCAGTGTGGGGAGCAGCGTGGTGACAACCCCATCCCCCCAATCAAACAATCAAACAATCAAACAATCAAACAATCAAGCAATCCCCCACATCCCCCGACTAACGAATTCCCGAATTCCCCGACTAACACATTCCCAAATTCCCACATTAACGAATTCCCGAATCCCCACATTAACACATTCAAAGAAGACCCCCTCTTCTCCGACCTCCAGCCACTCTTCGACGACCAGTCGCGCCGCCTCTCCGCTCTCCTCAACCAGCCCTCCGCACAGCTCCCCACACTCAACTACCGCCGTGCCCTCACCTTCCGTCGACTGATGCTCTGCTGCTGGCTCCCCCTCGCCATCTTCAGCCTCTCTATCACCATCTTTTGGGCTTTCGACCTCTGGAACTACAACTACGACAACGCCTACATCCTCTACAACATCATCGCCGAAATCATCCTCATCGTCTGCTCCGTCCATGCCACGGTTGCCGTCCTCGCCTTTCTCCTTCACCATCCCGCACGCACCTCCCTCCACAGCACCTTGCGCTATGCCCGCTTCTTCAACATGTATTCCCCCTACATGCCCCAGCACTCCTCCTTCCGCGCCCAACGCCGACAGGCGAAACAGCCCCGCACCTCCCAACCCCCCACTCCCGCCCTCCAACCCGCCACCCCCGACCTCCATGCTGTCCTCACCCATTTCAGCCGTGTCGCTTGCCTCTGCGGCATCCTCATCCTCTCTCTCCTCACCATCGCCTGTTCCCCATCCCCCTATGCAGCTCCCGCTCCCGACCTCCTCTCCACACAGCACCTCAACCAAGTCATCAATAACATCAAGCCCCTATGAGTACCCACCGTCCTCACCTCTCGTTCCTCTCCAGCTGGCGCGGCACCGCCCTCCTCTGCCTCCTCATCCTCGGCTCTGCCGCCGCCGTCATCCTTTGGCCTCGTTCCGACGATGCCTCACTCTCACGCCATTACAGCCACATACCGGGCATCAAAGCCACCTATTTCAAGGATTATCCCATCAACGACACCCTCGCCCTCAACGTCACACTCTTGCAAGCCCTCGACTCCGCCGGCTGGCGCACCCTCCGCAACGACTTCAACATCGCCGAGCTCGACCCCGCCCTGCAACAACTCATCGACAGCGGCCTTGACCCCCTCTTCACACTTCGCGTCAACAAGGACGACTACACGCAATCCGTCGACTCCACCTGCCCCAACTCACAACTGCTGGCATTCTCCTACAAAAGCCAGACCGTCACCCTCTTCCATGTCACCAACAAAGAAGAGATACACGCTGTTCTATACCATAATCTTGATATATCAACCAAACAATAAAATAGTACCATCATGAAGAAAACCATCATCTCCGTCGCACTCCTTGCAGTGCTCACATCCCTGGCCGTCAGCTGCCAGAAAGAAGAAGCGGACATCACCTCCGCAACCCCCTCCACCGTCATCGTCGACAACGCTGCCCTTCGCACGGTCGTCTACACCATCGACGGCGTGTCCTACCGCCTCACGCTCCTTGGCGACGAGGCTTGGCACGATTTCCTCTCTCGCATGTTCGCCTTGGCAGAAGAAGGCCACACCGTCACCTTCTTCAACGAAGAAGCCGCCTCCCGCTGCCTCCCCTCCAAGGTGGTCGAAACCCACTCCACCTCCAACAAAGAAGAGGCGTACCAATGGGCTGAGCAAAAGATGAACGAAGGCTACACCGTCACCGTTGTCTTCGACGAGAAGACTGGCATCTACACCTGCTATGCCTTCAAACGGTAATACCCCTCTGCCATGCCCCGCCACCATCCAAGGCAGCCACGCCACCGGCGGGGCATGTCAAATAAACCCCTCTATCAAATCTATTAAGGGGTCTTCTAAAAATTCGTTTTATTCGTTATCATGCTTGCATGAAGATTCAGAATATAAATTCGTTAGATTCGTGCAATTCGTGTTCAAAAGTAATAATTAGAAGTCCCTTTAACTTTCACCTTTCCCTCCCTCCTCCTGTCCATTTTAATTTTCAATTTTCAATTTTCAATTTTTTCCCCCATCCCGCCCATTCACCCCAATTCCTATTTTCAATTTTCACCTTTCAATTTTCAATTTTCCTATGAAAAAATACATCCTCCTCTCAATCCTCCTCGCCGCCTCCCTCCCCGCCTTCTCCCAACACTTCGACTGGGTGAAGACCTACACGGGGCAAGAGGTCACCTCCGGAGTGACGACGAACCAGCTGTTGGGTTCTTGCGTCGACTCGGCAGGGAATCTCTACATCCTTGGTGAGTTCTCTCCACAGGCCCAGTTGTGCGGAGAAAGCCTTTTGCCTATGGATGTCATTACAACGCCACTCAAGAGCGCCGTAGTGATTGCCAAGCTCTCCCCGTCAGGTGAACTATTATGGCACAAGGCTATATACAATGGCACTACCTCGTGCTATGCTTATGCCTTGCGCATGGTGGGTGATAGTGGAATCATGGCAATGGTGCAACTCGAATTGCCATACGATGCTGGCAGCTATAGTGAGTATAAAAACTTGTACTATTTAGATACTCTACTTACTGGCAACGATGACTACCTAATGTCTACCGACAGTGTGGGCAGAAAACAAAATGCCTTCATCTCGTTTGATTTAGATGGTAATGTCACTGAACAGCATTTTGTCTGTGTTGGATACACGGACTCAATAGGTAATATCTTGACCCCAAGGTTTATTCGTGGAACAAACCTTGACAACATGACAACAAATTTACTGACAGGGGAAAGTTTCAACATTGATGCCGACGGCAACATCTATGTCATTCGTAGCGTTCATGCCGACATAGTTATTGGCCCGTATGACCCTAATACAGCCGATTATCGCATGTGGAGAGTTGATGACGGTACAATAGGAGCCATGAGGATAGCGGTTGACGGTACCCATTTCTTGAAACACGAAATACCTGATCCAACTTCCTTGTCGAATCAGCAGATTCTGAAATTCTCACCCCATTTCGATAGTTTGTTGGATGCCGTATATATGTTCGACTCTACCCTGTACTACAATGTTCCCACCTCAGAAGTCTATTCATTCGAAATGGATTCTCAAAACAATCTGTATTTTAATATGGAAGCGCATTCTGTACTGAGTGGTCTCAGAATTGCAAACTCCAATTCCCTTTATTTAGGCGATTCCACTATAAGGCCGACATGGATTCTTAAATACAATTCTCAACTGGAAGCAACAGGATTAGTTCAGTTGTCATATGAATCTCGCTCCAATAATCCTTCATCAGTAGGGATATTATTAATGTATCCGTATATTGATAACAACACAAATTCCTTATTCGTTCCAGGAATGGTTGATTGGACAGAGACGATGGAACATGTTTTCTATAACGATGACACCCTTTATTTTGCTAATGAGACAGCATTTTGGCTTCGCTTGGATAAAGACGACCTCAGCCTTCTATCCTATGGGCAAGCACGCTCTGTTGAAAACGGAAGGGGTGGTGTTCCCTATTTGTCGGCATACAACAACAGAGTTTTTGCCCAAGCAATGTTTCAGAATGGTATGAACTTTGGTGATATGAGATATAATGCCTCCAATAGTGGTGATTGGGACAGATGGCTCGCAATATGGGACTATAGTGGTCACGAGGTTGAAATAGTCTATCATTACAATGTTCGTAGTCCAGCTAATATATTTAATTCTCCAATAATCAAAGACAGCATCCTGTACCAAACAGGAAGCATCTGGGAGGATGCCATGTTTGGCGACATCACAACGCACAACTATGGTTATAGTCAGGTGTTTATCGCTAAATATGTGGACACAGATTTCATTCATCCTTACGTGCATCCTTCTGATAGGCAAGAACAGTCTATTGTATGGCAGCAAGAACTATCTTTCAATCTCGCAGACAGTCCGATTTCCCTAACCGCCAACGCTACCAGTGGGCTGCCTGTCGTCTACTCTTGTGGTGACAGCTCCATCGCCTACTCCGACGGCAGTATGCTCTACCTCCTTCGAAACGGCACCACCACCGTCACCGCCTCACAGCAGGGCGATTCCGACTACCTTCCGGCGGAGCCAGTCACAAAAACCCTTCAAGTCAATGACGTGGGCACGGATGCCCTCGCCAACTCTTCTCCACAGATATTTCCCAACCCCGTCTCGGATGCCCTTTTCGTCATCCCCAATGGGGAACCCATCACCGCCGTCCGCCTCCTATCCTCCCTTGGCAGGCAGGAACAGGTAACCCTCTCCAACAACAAAATCAACCTCTCCCACCTCACTGCAGGTGTTTATTTCCTTTCAATCATTACCACATCAAATAATTACCAATTTAAAATCCTAAAAAAATAACACTCTCATGCTATATTTGACTGATATCTCAACAGCATCGAAGATGCTGAATCTTAATAACCCCATACTAAGCGACTGGAGGGAGCGCAGTGTGGGGTACGCAACACCCTCCTATTCTGCGTCTCGGAGAGACGCGACCTTAAAAAACAGTTGTTTCTAAAATCCCTAAAAAATGAAAGACTTACTCAAAATCAAACATCTGGCGGCACTCCTCTTGATGTGCGCCGTCGGATTCCATGCCGGAGCGCAGGAAGACAGGGTCACACCTCCCGACCCAGACCCCAACACTGGCTCCCGTCAGTACAATGTCGTCATCAACAGCGACTTCGAGTCTAAATGCGTCCTCCCGAACGAAGGGCAGTATTACTACGACGAGCTCCCGCAAGTCTTGGTGGCTTGCCAAGGACAGGAGGTCACCTACACAGCCTACGCAAGCACCGATGGCGACAACGTCGTCAGCTGGTCATGGCTGGTCACTGGTGCCGCGTCGGTCAGCTACAACGACAACGTCGCCACCGTCCTCTGGGGCACCGAGGAATCAGGCATGTTGTCCGTCACCATCACCATGGCCTCGGGCTACACCTGTACGTGCCATCAGGCGGTGCGCATCGTCGAAAAACCTGTCGCCGTGGCATCCTCCGTCCCCGAATACGACGCTTCTCACACCATCTATGTCTGCTATGGCATGGATGTCGAATTCACCGACCAGTCCCACACTCAGAGCAGCGACATCGCCGGTTACCTCTGGGAAGGATGCGGCAGCACATCCTCTACCCGCTCTTTCCTCCTCCAAAATGTCACCACGCCCTGTAAGGTCACGCACCGCGTCTACAACAACTGCGGCTGCTACGACGAGGAAGAATTCTTGATTAAAGTGCTGCAGGGGCATCCCCTGCAACTCGACTGCTACGGCACCGCCTGCGAGGGCAGCACGGTCACCTACCACGCCACCTCTCCCTCCTGCACCCAGTATTTCTGGAGCATCGAGGGCGGACACCTCGTCAACGGGCAGGGCACACCCGACATCACCGTCACGTGGGACAGCCCGCTTGACGGCTACGGCATCATCAGCCTCGACGGCCCCATCTGCGGCAACGGCACCTGTCAGGGCGGCCTCAGCGTCCGCGTCCCCATCATCCAAAACGGCGTCTCAGTTGATGGACAGAACACGGCATGTGTGGGCGAGGCGGTGGTTTACAGCGTACCACTCTACGGCTCCACTCACTACGAATGGAGTATCACACCCTCCACGGGGGTGAGCGTTACCCCTCTTAACGGTGCCAACAAGGTCACTTGCTATTTCAACACACCCGACACCTTCCGCATCTCCGTCAAATACCAGTGCGACTTCCTGTCTTGTGGCGAGTTCCGCTCCGACACCCTCACCGTCGTCGTCAAGCCCCGCCTCGAAATACTTGGCGATAAGGAGGTCTGCCTGACCAACTCCATCACGCTGACCACCAACGACGAAAACAACAACCTCTTCACTTGGAACGTATACGACCTCGCCAACAACCAGCTCATCTATACCTCTCCCTCGCCGACGGACCAACTCGCCTCCAGTGTCATCCCCAATGCAGGCAGATACCGCATCACGGCTGAAAACAGCAACTATTGCAACGAGGCAACGTTCGTCCTCACCGTCAAAGACCCGCCTCCCGCACCCACCGTGGCTGAGATGGATCCCGATAACCCCACCATAGCTTGCCCCAATTCGACCATACGCTTGAACGCCACCCCCTCTAATCCCTATTACAACTTCATTTGGGAACCGACTTGTGGTTCGGCATCGCCAACCTCCGTCTCGGGTGAAGAGGTCTCGATAACCTATGGCTCGGAGGTGTGCAACGTGGCTGTCTACCACTACGACCGCGAGCTGCAGTGCCGCTCCCTCGACGCCTACACCCATCAGGTCGCCCAGTTCGCCCTCGCGGAGACTCATCTCCCAAAACGCATCACCGTCTGCCCCGGCACAAGAATCACCTGGGGCAACGACATCGTGCCAGCACAAGAGATGGTACTGTACGAGTGGCAGATTGAGGACTTATTTCAACGTTATATAACCGTAGACGGGAGTATTCACAGCGGCCCCAATACATTTACGGTAAGTGATATATATACCACGTTCGATTCTGTCCCTTTTCAATTGTATCTGTCCAGACGGTATTGTGGCGACAAAAAAATTGACACGGTTCAAATAATCATATACCCGATGCAGCACCCGTCGCTGAGTTTCAACCCACAAGATGCAATTTGTCAAAACACCCAAGTCCAACTCTATGGCTCAGGGTGTACCACTTGTGACGATGCCAACGCCATAGGCAGGTACACATGGTCTTTCTCCGATAGCCCACAGACCGCAACAGGACAGACCATATACCACACATTCGACAAACCCGGCGACATCCTCGTGACGCTCACCTGCAACCCCTATGATGTCTGCGACAACAGCAACTATCTGCCGTCGGTGACCGGCATCATAAAAGTAATCCCCAACCCGCCAGCATACTCCATCGGCTACGACGGCACCAATGTCTTCTTAGAACCACCGTTGTCCTCGACGGACTATGCCATCCGCTGGGGCCACACTGCTGATACCAACAATACGGTGCCAGCTTCGCTGGGTGGGGGCGTGGACTATTCCTGCATAATTATTAGTCGCACAAACCCACCATGCACCACGGAAGTGAAAAACGAGGCTATACTGTGTCAGCCGCTCCAATTGGGTCCTCCATCCATCGACTATTGCAACAAGACAGTCTCGTTCAGTGTAATCGACCCCCCGATGCCAATTGTCTGGAGTGTCCTCTCGGGCGATGTCGGCGACCAAATCATCAATGGCTCCCTAAATGAGTACCTGACGCTTCCGGTCAACTCCGTCGGCAACATCGTGGTAAAGGCACGGGCGGAGGCCGACGAGCCCTGCTTCTCTTCCACGAAAATGTTCACTGTCGATTTCCTACCAGACTTCTCTTTGCAGAAGGCCTGTTCCTCCATCGTCATCCGGAACAACTCCCAATGCCTTGATGCCAGCAAGGTAATTATGATAAAGGTGACAGAAGCAGGCGGTAACATCAACTACCTGACTTTCCCCGTCAGTCAATCCGTAATCACATATCCTACGGGCAGTGGGGGACATTTCACCTTCGAACTGTACGCTTATGACGGGATGCCATTGGTACCGCCCTGCCCGATTGGCTCTGTTGATATTGCAAACACCAGCAATCTGCCATTGGATGTCACTTCAGCCAATACGGGACACATACATCAAACCTGCAATAACACCGCCATCCAACTGACAGCATCTTTACCCTCGCCTCACACTATCGTTCACTCACACTGGGATTTCGGAGATGGGGGGACTTGCTTGGATACAAACGGGAATTCGGTTTATCATACATTTAGATCCAGTTCTGCTGTGTTACCAAAATATACTGTGAATGTAATAGTCACTGATGATAATGGATGCGAGAGCCACGATACATTAAATATTACCTCGTATGAAAACGAATTGAAGGAGGAACTGTTACAAATACAGGGAAGTATTATACCAATTTGTCCTGGTGGGACAAAAATTATTGAATATTTAGCAGATGGCAATATTCCCTTTGATGCGACATATCATTGGAGTACAGAACCATTCGAAGATTATGTCAACACTCATGAAACCCGATACACCGATGATTATAGCGTAATCGTCACCAATGATAATTACTGCAAAACCGAGGCAAGTGTCAATGTACCATTCAAGAATAAACCCTCTGCTATCATCATCCCCAAGAAATATTACTACTGCGCTGGGGAGGAAGTCATCCTTTATGGACAGCTGGATAATGACAATCACTATACCTATGCCTGGACGGTTTACGAAGACGTGACACATACTACCAATGCCTATACTACGGGGACTGTCCATTTCACGGCTGCAAACAACAGTTGCACCTATACCATTAATCTGACTGTCACCAACGACGAAGGTTGCTCCGCTCAGGCTGACCCGGTGACTATCACCGTTGTGGCTCCTCCTCCCGCCCCCTCAATTTCCATCGACCCCACTCAGCACTGCATCGACCAGCACCCTGTCAAACTGATTAGCGACAACCCGTCTCAGTTGCTCCATTGGAGTAACGGCGATTATGGCAACACCGCGTTCTACCATTATCCCGGTGTCGCCCTCGCCTATTACTACGACCAAGTGTCCGGCTGCCAATCCCAATCTGCTTTTGTCAACATCCCCGCAGCTCCCGACTTCGACGCCCTGCTGACAGGCTGCTATGAGGTTTGTATCCAAAAGGCCAAATCAAAATTGCCTGTGTACGGCATGTTGCCACTGTATCAGAAGTATGGTTGGAGATGGTTCTACAACAACAACTCCATAGCCGGTAGCCCAATGGGTTACCAACCGCATCCATTATATTTGACATTGAACGGCTTCGGCTCTTACTACCTCACTGTAAACTATTATAACGAATGTACTTCTACATCTAAACCCTTTGTCCTTAAAGAAGACAAAATCTGTAAGTGCGACAGCATCGACATCAGTTACACATGTAAGAACAGTTATGTTGAGAATTGCCACCTGATTTATGTAGTTGATGTGACTGTTTGTAACAATTCAAGCAGGCCTCACTGTTTCAAATATCTGGATCCACTGTTCGACATATCATCGGGTAACATTTCGATTATTGCCAACACCTTCGCCAACCCCACTATCACCCCTGGCAACTGTTACCATTTCTCGCTTACCTTGGAAGTGGCGGTCCTCGACCCATCGTCAGTCGCTTTCAGGCTCATAGACGATAATTGTTTTGAATGTGCCGTGGATTTCAGCATCGACCTCACTCCCGACATCAATTGTTCGCAACTGGCTTCTGGGTCGATAACACCCAACAGCACTATCACAGGTGTTAATACCATCTATTGCGATTTCTCCATCAATGTGTCTGGGGTAACGGATGTGCTGGCTGTATGGAGCAACCCGCAGTCGGTTGTCAATTACACCCTTACGGGTACAGGTGTGAGCGGCCTGTGCGCATTCGGTCAAAGTGACCTGTCCGATGGCGAGACAACCTGTGTCTATGCCCTTGTCTGTGTCGATAAGGAACTTTGTATCTACTACTACTGTGTCCCGGTGGCTGACCTGTTGGCATCTCCCAAGTCCTCCCCGATCGAAAGGGCTGGACGCGATGCCGACAACGCTCCCGACCCCACGCTAAAGCCAAATCCCACCATTGGCGAAGTCTCCGTCGTCGGCACCTCCTACAAAGTCCTTGAAATCTTCGTCATGGACATGAACGGACGCACCGTGGCCACCTTCACAGGCTCCGACCACTTCAACATCTCCAACCTCCCCTCCGCCGCCTACATCGTCCGCATCAAAACCCAGCACGACAATGCCGACAAAATCACCTACCTCAAACTAATCAAAAAATAACCAAGAAGTAACTAGGGGCTGCCTCCACGCAGCCCCTACCCACTCCCCCCTCTATCAAATCTATCCCCTCTATCGTATCTATCAATTCTATTAATTTTCAATTTTCACCTTTCGCTCTTATGCTATATTTGACTGATTTTTCAACAGCGTCGAAGCGGCTGAATCTCAATGGCCCCATACAAGGAACGCAGTGTGGGAACAACGTAAACTCTACAACTCAGCGTCCCGAAGATGAAGAAAACCCAGTTGCTTTTCGATAACAGAGTACAACGAAGTGGGATCAAACGACAATGAGAAAGATCGGCAAAAATCAGTCATATGTTGCATTAGAACGATATACAAAATACAAAAAAACAATGAAAAAGATTAAGCTCTATATCATGTCTTTGCTGATGGTGCTGCCATTGGCAATTGTCGGGTCTCTGGACATATTCTCTGAATGGTTACAATTTCGCCCCCTGGACGATATGCTGAACACAGGAAACATCGTGGCACTTTTCTGCATCATTCTGACAATACTCGCGTTTTGCTTCCACCTTGAATTCAACAACAAGAGCAAGGATGCCTTCGATAGTCTCCCGGTTTCCATAACCGCCATTGAGAATGTCAATTCCGAGTTCATCTCTTTTTTCATGACACTGTTGGCTGTTCTCGCCTTCGACCTGACCTCCGTCAGAGGCGCCATTCTGTTCATCATGGTATTGATCCTGTTTGGCTGCCTTTTCGTGAAAACCGAGTTGTTCTACTCCAACCCATGCTTTGCCATTCTCAAATACCACATCTACCGAGTCAACACAAAAAACAATACGATTCCGGAGAAATCCATCGTCATTTGTCGCGACAAACTCTCCGAAGGTGATTACATCAGCACAATCAAACTCTCCGAACACGTTTTCTTCTGCAAAAAAGCTAATTAACAATGAATAAAACCGAGGAATTAAAAGCAAGACTGCAAACCATTGTCAAGCAAAAAGGCACCTACATCGATGTCTTCTTCATTATGAAAGGTGATGACGGCGGCGTGGCCAAGAAAGCCAATATCGCAAATGGCGCCACCGATGGACTCCGAAAGGCTCATCTGGACAACATCGGCCAACTGGTCTCGATGATGGAGGAGGACATTAACAGCCTTACCGTTATCAATCTGTCGGCTGCCGACGACAGAAAATCCGCCATCTATCGCTACGACCTGGACGACAGACCGCAATTCTTTGATGCTTTCAAAGAAATCGAAGATCATCAATACGATGATTATTTCACCAAGGAAAATGGACGTTTCTTCGTTTTTTCCAAAGACGACCTCTCGCAGATTGACGCATTCGTCATTCACATTGGAAATGACGACAATTCTCTAATGATTTTCAGGAAGAACTATTCGGTCAATCTTTTCAAACGCGATAGGATATATCTCATTAAAGAAAGCGACACACGTTTCGACACGATGAAAGACGACTTCATCCGGCTGGATGCTAAGATAGACTTCCTCTATGTCAATGGCGAGGTGTACATTTACAACCTTGACGTACTTGAACGCTTCGGCGATTTCCATCAGATTATTACCAAGGAGGCAACCGCCTCGTTAGGGGAAATAGGCACGCTCGGCTTAGTGTCCAACCTCGACGTCCTGTCGAGTAGGGTTGATGACCTCCGCTTCGCCCGCAAACTCGCCAAGATTTCTAAAGACTCTCCCGTTTTCAGAGTACCTCAAGCAGACATCATCGATTTCACCAAGAAACATCCATTCCTGAAAGACAAATTCAATTACACTGCAGATGGTAGTCAAATCGAGCTGAACACCAAACTCTCGCAGGAGAACTTCATCAAGTTGTTGAACGATGATTTCCTGCGTTCCGAACTGACCAAAATAGACTACGAATCCCCCGCCAAAAACCGCCTTTAACCAAACATTATGTTTCTTCTATTTGCACGGTCTGCAACGACATGATTCAGACTCATTACTACAACACATTCACTTTCGACAGTACAGACCTTATTCAGTAATGGTCCTGTCCCATAACATTCTGCCACGGCAAGCGTCCTTTCGTTTGCCGTGGCTCTCTTTTTATGACCTTGTGGCAACACAATGCATAATATGAAATTTTCCTGACAACGATAATTCCGGCCCTAGGGCCTATTGTTTCATTTTAATTTCATTATTATGTTTATGTACAAGCAAGACCTTGCTATGGCCTATTTCCCCGACTACAGCAAGGAGAGTGCGAGCAAACGCCTTGCTCACGATAAATCTTAATCAGATAGACAGCAAAGAGCAAAATATCGACCTTAGAATATTCCTTACCGACTGCTGTGGCAATTCGAAGGAGCTTTCGTATAGGCTCAGAAGATGAGAGGGCATTGCAGCCTGAATGTGGTGGGGGCGGAATGTTGATGTGTTTCATTGTCAACTTCACGGTGTCACCCAGGTGAAGACAACCC
>Ga0247609_10004890_pt1 | contig 13258 bp, 10 predicted proteins | sample 172DNAGHGlowgp2_FD_193487 | JGI IMG/M metagenome (GOLD analysis project Ga0247609, IMG submission 193487) | Sheep rumen microbial communities from Palmerston North, Manawatu-Wanganui, New Zealand - 1728 DNA GHGlow gp2 | ecosystem: Host-associated > Mammals > Digestive system > Stomach > Rumen ...
TTCTTCAAATAAAACATGGCGATGGCGAAAAAGAAACAGATGAATCCTTCGCATGTATTGATATTTGTAGAAGGAGATACTGATGAGGTGTTCTTCAAAGCCCTCATAGATTATTATGCATCCGTCAGCAGCAATAAGCTGCTGCCTTATGATGTATGTAACCTAAAGGGGGTAACAAGATATGCCAGCAAACTATTGGCAAAGTTGAAAAACGAATACTTGCCTACAGCCAAGACGGGTAGTTACAAAATAAAGACGGTCTGTTGTTCATATGATACTGATGTCTTCGAGGTCAAGCAACCGCAAATAGTAAAATGGGATGCCATCGGCAAAAGCATTAAGCGTATGGGTATTGATGAATTTATACGTGTCGGTGTCAAGAGTTCCATTGAGGACTGGATTCTCGATGACATGCATGGCATTTGCAACTTCCTTCGATTGAAGCAAGTTCCTTCATCATTGAAGGGGATAAACGGGTATCAGAAATTGTTGGATTTGTATAATAAGGCTCGTAAAACCTATAAGAAGGGGTATGAGACCAAGGAACTCATCAATGCCCTTGATATGAGTGCCATCCGTAATAAACGGCAAGATGTGCTTGCGCCACTGGAAGAAGCATTAGGCGTAGTCATGTCATAACGAATCCCTGGGTATCATAATGGTTTTACAAGCAACCGAATAAAACGCCCACAAGAGGGAACGCTTAGGGAGTATAGAGCCCCCTTTCCGAACCCTGCAGGGTTTTCGCGAAAAGGGTGCAGGGTTTTGGCCAAAACCCTGCACCCTTCGGACAGCCCCCATGTGGGGATGACTTTTGAGAGCTACAGTGTAAGCACAGCAGGTTGCATCGCATGATGCAGCCTGCTGGATAAAGATTCGTGCGGTGTGCGATGTTTTTTTGTTAAGAAACATTTAATTTTGTGCACCCCTTGTCCTCCATTCGATGTTTGCAGTAGTCAACCAAAGCAAATTTACTTCCGTTGACTTTTTTCCCATGCTGACCCTTTGCGTACCCCTTTTCCCTCATTCCCTCAGCTTTCACTCAGCCCCTGCGGCCTGATATTCAGCAATTTTGAGGGAATGAGGGAATTTCTCGTCAAAACTTTCATAGGGCTAACAAGGTATATAGCAGCGTAGATGACATGTATAATGACATTCTGTAAGACACTACTACTCCCTCGCCTTACCCTCTATAGAGACTACGCGCAGACACTATAGAGGGTAAGCTCAGAGACTATAGAAGGAAACCCTTAATGGCTATAACTTTATGATGGTGGCCTTGGTGGACTTGTAGCGGGACATCGCCTCGCCTACATGACTGCCGATATAGGTAGGGTCACACACTACATAGCGCTTCCCGTCAAGCATCACATAGTCGCCTTGCACATCCTCTTCGAAACAAACTGCCGTCGCAATATGTTCGGGATAGTTGAGCAGAACGACCTTCAGTCCCACCAACTCATGCACAAGGATAGAGAACAGGATAGACCGGTCTTCACAGTCGCAATAGGGATAATACAAGGTTTCATCGCCGAACAGAGAACGCTCCACCCCAAACTGTTGGTCGTCTGTCCTGTATTCAAAGGCTGTCTGCACGAAATCAAGCAAGATATCTACAGCCTCTTTCTTACCCTTTCCTTCAATATACTTTCGCAATGCAGGATACAGGCTCTCCTTTGCCTGATCACTCAACGAGGCAAGGGCATAGTAATTCCAGTCGCCACACTGTGGATAGTCATTCAAGAACTCCACCAAGTCCTTGTTGAGGCTCACCATAGCGCACACCTCGGGATAGCGCTGAGCCTTGAGCGTGCGCGTTGCCCCTTTAGATGCAAAAAGCGGTAACTTATCCATCTGCCACACCATCGGCTGCTCACGCGGGAATTCCCGTTCATAGACATAGAAAGCGCCACTCCTCGGCCTTTTATCGGCCACATAGTACTTACGTCCGCCCAGCTTCAAATAGGTATATTCGTAGATGTCACCCATGGAAGGCACCAGCAGAAACAGGTGACCATCGCAGCGGGCGATGCGGACCTGATAGCCAGACTGCACCAAGATGAACATCTCCAGTAACCGCGCCTCGTCCGGCATTCCCTTCAGAAAGGCATCGGTCATGACTTCCAGAAAGCGCAAATAGCCCCAGTCGGGCAGCTGGTAGGCATTACGCAGCTTTAGGCACGCCGCCACTACGCCTGCATATTTCGCTCCCGACAGCATCTTCCACGCATCGGCCACATCGGGCTCCTTTGTACTGCGCAGGCGGAAACGGTGTTGCTGCTCCAACGGCACGCGCCACGTCTGCCCACACCATTGAAAAGCAAAGCCCTCCGCTTTCGGCTCACGAGGCTTAGTCACAGGAGGCACCTGTTGCGTCGGTTTCTCATCCTTCGGTTTCTCGTCCTTGGGCTTCTCATCCTTTGGCCTCGCCTCCTCTTGTGGTTTTGCGTTATCGTTAAGGTTTTCGTTAGGATTATCGATAGGCTCCGGCGCCATAATCACCAACCGATCCAATTCATCTATCGGAATAATCGGCTGCGGCTTGGGAATGTTAGGTTTGGGAATATCCTTTACCTCGCCAAACGGAATCGCATCGAACTGAGGAATGTCCAATGGCTTTCTCACCTCCGGCTTCGGCGGTTCTGGTCTCTTTGGTAAGGGTTTTGCAGGCAGCACTTCCTCTTGTTTCCACGCCTGCCGCATAAATTCAGCATACTCAGCATTCACGCGGTCACGGTACGCCCTGTACTCCTCCGTCTTCTGCTGCACATAACCACGATACTTCGCCTGCTGCTGACGCTTGTATTCCTCATAAGATTGGGCTGAGGCCACAGCTGAGCAGAATAAGAGGAAACTAATAAAGCTAACTATTCTATACATAAATAAATCACTTTAACGGTTATTCATTACTTCAGAAGACAAAGTCCTAGTTGTTACGATTTCATCCCCATGCGTATTAGTTGTTCCATTTTTCAGAAAATGCACTTATTTTAGACTAAAATTCAAGGGTATTCTGTATCTATAACGGACTGCTCTCCCCCCTTGTTTTGCTGGCTCCCATTTCGGCATCGACTTCAACACTCGTACTGCCTCATAGTCCAAACTTCTATCGCTGGATTTAACAACCCGAACATCGGAAATAGAGCCGTCACGGTCCACAATAAATGAGCAGACTACGCGTCCTTCTATTCCTTGTTCCATGGCGATTGCAGGATATTTGATATGACGAGAAAGCCATTTGAATAGGCCTTCAGAATTACCAGAATAATGAATCTCTCTTGTTCCTGTCTTTTTTCCATTCTCATCATAAACATCAATCATTTCTGATGTTGGCAGAAAATATGGATACTCTTCCACGACATCACACACGTCATCTTCTTGTGGAATTTTATCTCCGGCATGATACTCTTTACCCCTAACATGATACGCTGTTGGTTCATACACGTCATCAACCGCTTGTTCTTGCGAAGTCCCTTTAGATAAACTTTTAGCTATCTCATTTGCCATCTGGACGCAAGATGTCATGTCAGATATTTTTCCACCTACATCGTATGTATTAACAACCTCTGCCGTTTCAACATCAATCAAACGAGCTGAGATAAATTTCTCTCCAAATACATCTGACACATCTGCAACACAGACAAATTGTACACCGAATTGTTTACCCAGGCGTGATAAATCATTATCATCTACTGCACCTGTACGCTGATAGTTTTGCTCCTTATTGAGTTGTGCCAAGAAACTATTTGTACGCTCAATAGCAACATAGCGTCCGCTTTTGGTAAAACCTGCAACGAGTTTATCACCAAGCACTCTTCCAATATTCATTGCAGCATCGCTCTTAACAATATATACGGCCACTTTTTTTACATTGGAATAAATTGAGCTACCTAGGTAGGATAAAAGTTCGTTCGATACTGAACTGGCAGCATTGATTATATCTTGTAAAGATTGTATGGAGCCGCTGCTACTGGCTGTTCGTTCCACTTGTGCACTTTCAACATCAACTAAACGTGCTGAAATATATTTTTCATTAAAAGCCTCAGTTACTGCAGCAACGCAAACATATTGTACGCCAAATTGTTTACCTAAACGAGACAACTCACTATCATCAACAGCTCCTGTTCGCTGATAGCTTTGCTCTTTGCTAAGTTCAGCAAGGAAAGCCGAAGTCCGCTCTATGGCTGTATATTCTTCGCTTCGAGCAATCGCTGAAACGAGCTTACTTCCAAGCACCTTGTTTATGCCGGCATCTTCACCCATTACATATACTGCCACTTTCTTCTGTTGTGCCAACAGCATTTGGGGCAGCAGAAGCAAGGTTATAATAAACAATGTCTTTCTTACCATGATATATTCCTTTACATTTTACATCTATGAATCATTACCTACAATAGTTTGTCGGCAAAAGTAAACACTAAAAATGTCATCAACGTCGTGTAGTACAATCTGACTAAATTCTTAAGTTCTATTTTCATAATATACCTATATATTGTATATTACTTTCTGGAACTCCGCAATCGTATTACTCTTCATGATTATGGTTTTTGGACGAGACGGACGGATAACTGTTTACAACAATATTCTTTTACCAAACATTTATCTATATAACACTTACCGAAGGCGAATGACAATGAGCGATCAAGAGATTCTCCATCAACAGTTTGAGGCTCAGACGTTGTCGAAGACCAATAGTGACCTTCATCTTCTATAAAGTATTTACCATTTATCATACCTGCAGCTGGAATATTTATAGAATTTCCGTTAGGGCCAGTCACCTTATATTCATATCCATCATTAACACGTACCCATTTGCACATTGCTATTAACTCTTCAAATTGTTCTTTTGTGGGTAACTGATTCCCAAATTTATTAATTGCCTGCTCGTAAGTGTAGAAACCTAACTCATTCTTATCTTTCCATAAAATCCTGCTTGGGAGTCCTAAGTCTACTAGGCCATGGGCCTTTAGCTGGTCTGCTTTGCGCAACTCCTCGGCTTGCTCTGCGAAAGTGCCTTTTGTTAAATATCCCGTTATCTCATTAGCCATTTGCAGGCATTTGTTCATAGAATTCATGTCGCCGCTAACATTGTGTGTATTAACAACCTCTGCAGTTTCAACATCGATTAAACGGGCTGAAATATATTTTTCGCCGAACACTTCTGAGACATCAGCCACACAGACATAACTCACACCAAATTGGACTCCCAATGCAGCAATTTGATTATCACTGACCGCCCCTGAACGTTGATAATTATGTTCTTTCCCCAGCTCTGCTAAGAAGCTTGCAGTACGCTCTATGGCAATGTATTTTCCACTACGTGCAAAACCTGCAACAAGTTGGTCGCCTAAGACTTTATTAACCCCACTATCTTCACCGGTCACATACACTGCGACTTTCTTTTGCTGTGCAGATATTGTCAGTGAGGTTGCCAATAACATTATGAGTGTAATTATTCTTACTTTCATTGTCTTAAAGCATTTGCATTCTTTTATGTTTGTTTTTTCTTTTGCAGCATCCAATCATGGATTATGGACGAGACGGACGGATTGCCCGTTGCAACGATAGTTGAGCTTCATGTTCATGTAGCTGGAATAGAAGAACAGGTACCACGCTCTCTCTGTTCCAGTATTCGTAGACGACCAATAGCTCCCGCTGGAGCCCACGTTGCTAACATCGCCACTGCAATTGCGGTAGCCCGCAGCGGGCAGAACGATTGAATTACCATTAGGGCCTGTGACTTTATATCCACTTCCCGTCCAAGTCCAATTGCAATAGCCCTTTAACTCTTCCCACTGCCCTTGGGATGGAATCTTAAAGCCGTACATTCTCATGGCAGTATCCCAATCGTACACTCCTTCATTGACGGCCTTCCAAAGTGTTCCGCTGGGCAGACCCATATCAACATATTCTTGTGGTGTCGGACTCTTTGTAGGAGAAGCACTGAATGAACCTCCGACATAACTAGTTAGTTCCTTTGACAAGTCCTGACAAAGTTGGAACAAGTTCGCATAGGTACCATCTCTCAGTATGCCGAACTGCGAAGCTGGATTAGAGATTTCTCCCGTTTCCACCTCTATCAGGTAAGCCTCCAAATAGAACTGTGATTCACTTTTTGTCAATGTTGACACACATATATAGTCAGCTCCAGACATCTCTCCCAACCTTTTTCGTTGGGCATCAGATACCATTCCTGAGTTTTGGAATCCATGTTCTTTCATCAACTGGTCAATGTCCGTTCGTGTGAAAGCCTGGAAACCAGATTGATTACTTATCGCCTTACGCAACTCGCCACGTACCATATTCATTTCTATCCCCTTAACTTGTATAGACTTGTCACCATTAAGGGTTTCCAACAATGCCACCTTCTTGTTCTGAGCCAACAGAAATGAGGGTAGCATCAACATGGACATTATTAAAAAGAAAATCCTTTTCATCTGAAATTATCTAAAATCTTATTATTCCTTTGCAGCATCAATGATAGCATCGTTGGCCTCATTGAACTGCTTCAGTTCATTACCAGTCAAACCTTCGGGTTTTGTATCCTTGGCTCCGTCAAGCAGTTTTACATAGCGGTCGCCGCGTATGCCTACCTTGGCAATGGCTTCATACATTCCTGTCTGTTCATTGAAAGAGACCTCGGTGTCACCAAACGGCTCGCACGCTTTCTGAATGCTCATGCTCATCTGCTCCCAGTGTGACTTGAGGGCTTGTTGCACTTTTCCATTGACCACATTCGCACCACGCTCGGCCTTCGCAGTTACAACGTTTTCTATGACACGGCTCACAGTCGTGTATGCCTCCAACTGAGCCATTTCTACTGCGGTTCCTTCGTCATCAGCTTTTGCGATACCAGCGAACCAGCGGTAAGGAAGTTTTACCATCGACATTCCATCGCTACTGAGAGTTTCTACCATTTCGACCCCTTGTAGTTTCAAGGTTTTCTTCGTAGTATTCTGAGCTGCAGCCTCAGCTACTGGAATCAGCAAAAGGGCTGCCATAACAATCATGAACTTTTTCATTGCTTAATATTCTCTTTTAATATTTTTGTAATCTCTTTCCTTATTCCCTTATAGCCGTCGCGAGCTGCTTCATCATAACTAAGGGTATGGGCTCCCTTCACTGAGACCTCATCCTCGAAGATACGTTGACCTGTGGCATTCTTTTCGATACTCACGGCCGCATCAATATATGTAAAGTAGGCACCCTGGAACTGGTTGTATTTACGAGCTGAAGCCTGTATGCGAATGACTATATCAGCGCTTTGCACATCATCAACGAAATTGCATCCCTGCGCCGAAAGGTCTCCTTTGACCTCATTGCCCAACTTAACATATCTCTTGCCGAAGAGATCAGCATCGCACACTACGCAGTAGGTAGTTCCGTATTCCAAATCAGCAAGTCTCTGTTTAACAGTTTGCTCTCGGTCATGAACTTGCGACAAGAAGCTCTGGATGCGCGCGTCCTCAAGACCAAATACATTGAGCCAAAAGAAGTCTTTTCCGGCGTTATTAAATAAATTGAGGGCCGCTTGCAGTTCCGTCTTAGCCTTTTGCTTGAAGCCTCTGGCTACGTAATTATCAGCAATAGAAATCGCGTTGTCTGCTTTGCTAACAATCATCTTAACCTCATTCTCATAGAAGGTGCAAGCCGCAGCCTTATCGATAAAGACAAGAACATAAAACTTATTAAGGTCTTCATTATAGTAGCTTCTGGTCTCAGCCAAACTCATGTCCACATCTGTGGAAATAGCGCTCACAGAAGTATAAAGCTTGTTCGTCTTTCCATTTTCAACCTTTTTAGCCATCTGACTCACTTCGCTGACACGCATCTGTATCTGCTTGGCGAGGTTGGCTTGGGCAAGTCGGAGTGCCGCCTGTTTATCGGCGGCACTCTCGATGTCATGATAGTATGCATCGGAAGTGTATTTTACCCATTCCGATGGATAATTTTGTGCTGAGGCAAAAAGTCCTACAACAAACAGCGATGCTAGAGCCAAAAATCTCCTCATGATTATTTGCCTTTGGCAGCTTCCATGATGGCTTTATTGGTTTCAATAAACAACTCTAAATCCTCACCTGTAAGGTCAGAGGGCTTGAAATTGCCTGCGTTGTTAAGCAACTGTTGAAAACGATCTGCACGAATAGCGACCTTAGCCGTTGCTTCATACATTCGTGTGGAAGGGATAAATTGAATCGAGGTGCTGCCAAATGGTTCACAACCCTTGGTCAAAGTCGCAGAGAACTGCTGCCAATGTGATGTCAAAGCCTGTTGGACGCGCCCATTATTGGCAACATTACCGCGCTCTGCCTCGTCTTTAACGGCATTATTTAGAATGCGGCTTATTGTTGCATATGCTTCGCGTTGTGCCAACTCAACAGCCATCTGCTTATTGTCCGCCAAACCGATGCCTGCATACCATTTGAAAGGACGCTTTATCATATCAGTCCCATCTTCATTGATAGCATCTGCCATCTCTATTCCCTGCAATTGAGTTGTTTCGACCTGTACTTTTTCGCCTTCCAAAGAGGTTTGTGTTTTGATTTGCGAAACCACAGCCGGTGCTACCGCCGCCTTTTTCGATCCGCAACTTGTCATTACACAAATACAGGCTACGAGAGCCATCATGATAAACAGATTCTTTTTCATCTTTGTAATATGGTTAAGGGTTAATAAATGTTTCGTTCAAGCGGCTCTGCGACTCTCCTGACAGAGCAAACATTTTCGTTAACAGCATATACAAAGAAAAAGCGTGAGAATCAGACCTGTTGCCTGTCTCACGTGTGAAAGCTCTGGCATTGCTTAGTAGTCGAGACAAGCAACGCCGAAGCCCACGCCGATATGCAATACCTATATTAATACGTATATAGGAATATATTACATACCCATGGACGTCATTGTTGCCTTGTTTTTGACTACTGTTTGTGGAACTGCCAGATTCTCACACGTCAAGAACAAAGCGTCAAGTAACGCCTTTCAATATATAGCGACTCTCATACCCCACCCGATCGGCGTAGGCGTCTTGGCTGTAAGGCTTTGCGAACACGTTCACGATGCCAAATTCAGCACAAAACTTCAAGAGTCGGGGCAAAAGTAAGGATTAAATGTGAACCGACAAAGAAAAAGCACAGAAAAATCGCGGGAGACACAGAAAATCGCGGAAAGGAACGGAAAAACACGGAAAACAACGAGAAAAGATGGCTGCAAGGATGAAAAAGCGGCATTATAATTTGGCTGAATCGCGGAAAATGCGTTCCTTTGCGGTGTCAAAACATCAGTTTTGACTACGCCGCTGAGTGCGGGGAGTAAGGCTTTAAAGATACTGCTCCACTTGAATAAGAGGCTGCATCATGTATGGTGCAGCCTTCTTATTTCTCGTATATCTTACGGAAAGGCTTTGGGTCAGGCGTAGTATTCGTGCTTGCCGGCGGAGAGGGTGTTTTGCATAAGCATGCAGATGGTCATGGGGCCTACGCCGCCGGGGACGGGGGTGATGAGGCTGGCCTTGGGGGCTACGGCATCGAAATCGACATCGCCCTGCAGGCGGTAGCCGGTCTTGCGCGTGGCGTCAGGAACGCGGGTGGTGCCTACGTCGATGACGACGACACCGGGCTTCACCATATCTCCCTTCAGGAAGGCGGGCTGGCCGATGGCGGCGATGATGATGTCGGCCTGCAGGCACTCCTCGCGAAGGGTGGTGCTGCGGCTGTGGCAGACGGTGACGGTGGCATCAACGCCCTTTTGCATCATCAGCTGTGACATGGGCTTGCCAACAATATTCGAGCGACCGAGGATGACGCATTTCTTGCCCTTGGTCTCGACATTGTAGCGACGGAGCAGCTCCAGGATGCCCTTGGGGGTGGCGCTGATGAAGGCGGGCAGGCCGATGGCCACGCGACCGACGTTGATGGGATGGAAGCCATCGACATCTTTACGGTAGTCAATGGCCTCGATGACCTTCTGCTCATCGATGTGCTTGGGCAGGGGCAGCTGGACAATGAAGCCGTCGATGTCTTTGTCGCGATTCAATCGCGACACACACTCCAACAGCTCGGCCTCCGTGATGTCGTCCTCGAAGCGGAGGAGGGTGCTCTGGAAACCGCAGGCCTCGCACGCGAGTACCTTATTCTTTACATAGGTCTCGGAGCCGCCGTCGTGGCCCACGAGGACAGCTGCCAGATGAGGGCGCTTGCCGCCTGCGGCTACGATGCGCTCCACTTCCTGTTTGATTTCTGCCTTAATAGTGGCGGCAGTGGCCTTTCCGTCGATGAGAGACATTATCGTTTAAAGTTTAAAGTTTAAGGAGTATTTAGCGCCTTGGCATCTTCGCCATCATCGCTGCCATCTTGGGGTCGGTGACCATTTTCATCATCTTGCGGGTCTGGTCGAACTGCTTGATGAGACGGTTGACGGCGGCGATGTCGGTGCCGGAGCCGGCGGCGATGCGACGGCGGCGGCTGGTGTTGAGGAGCTCGGGATGTGTGCGTTCCTTGGGGGTCATGGAGAGGATGATGGCCTCGATGCTCTTGAAGGCATCGTCATCGATGTCAATGTCCTTCAGCGCCTTACCCACACCAGGTATCATGCTGGCGAGATCCTTGATGTTACCCATTTTCTTGATCTGCTGAATCTGGGCGTAGAAGTCGTTGAAGTCGAACTGGTTCTTGCGAATCTTCTTCTCCAAGCGGCGCGCCTCCTCCTCGTCGAACTGCTCCTGAGCACGCTCCACAAGGCTCACGATATCACCCATGCCGAGAATACGGTCGGCCATACGAGCAGGATGGAACGGGTCGATGGCCTCCATCTTTTCGCCTGTGCCGACGAACTTAATGGGCTTATCCACCACCGTGCGAATGGAGAGGGCTGCACCACCACGTGTGTCACCATCGAGTTTCGTGAGGACGACACCTGTGTAGTCCAGGCGGTCGTTGAACTCCTTAGCGGTGTTCACGGCGTCCTGACCCGTCATGGCATCCACAACGAAGAGCGTCTCGTCGGGGTTGATGGCAGCCTTGATGGCAGCAATCTCCTGCATCAGCTTCTCGTCGATGGCCAGACGACCAGCGGTATCCACGATGACTGTGTCATAGCTCTTGGCCTTGGCCTCGTGGATGGCGTTGAGGGCAATCTGCACGGGATCCTGCGAGGCCGGCTCCATATAGATGGGCACACCGATCTGCTCGGCCAGCACGCGCAGCTGCTCCACGGCAGCAGGGCGATAGACGTCGCAGGCGGCCAGCAGGGGCTTGCGGTTGCGCTTCGTCTTGAGCATATTCGCCAGCTTACCAGCGAAGGTGGTCTTACCGGCACCGTTCAGACCTGCCATGAGGATGACAGCGGGGTGGCCCGTCAGGTTCAGCTCGGCTGTGTCGCCGCCCATGAGCTGTGCGAGCTCGTCGTGGACAATCTTGACCATCATCTGCTGCGGCTTCACAGCGGTGAGCACGTTCTGGCCCAGGGCCTTCTGCTTGACGGTGTCGGTGAACGACTTGGCGACCTTATAGTTGACGTCGGCGTCGAGGAGTGCACGGCGCACATCCTTCAATGTCTCGGCGACGTTGATTTCTGTGATTTTGCCTTCGCCCTTCAGGATCTTAAAGGAGCGTTCAAGGCGTTCGGATAGGTTTTCGAACATGAGTATATTTGACGATTTAACGATTTACAATTTTACAATTCTTTATTTAGCGGCGAATGATGATCTCATCGATGACGACGCCATCGTCGAGGGCTGTGATGACGAGGCTGTGCTCACCCGTGGGCTTGAAGACCTGCGGACGGGCAATGACGACAGCGTAGTTGCGCAGCACGTTCTGCTTCCATTCCTCGCTACGCCCCTGAGTATTATAGGTGTAGGTCAACGGTTCTGAACCATCAAGAGAAACGGTGAAGCGCTGCTGCGCATCGATGGGATGCGTGGGAAGCATGTGAATTTCAATGATGGAGAAGCGCTGGCGCAAGTAGTTGTGCTTGAAGTTGTACGTCAGGCTGTGCTCACGCGGCAGCGGCATGGCACGAATGCTGGCGCCGAGGCCCAGGACAGGTGCCAGGACGCTGTTGCCAGCAAAGGTGGAAGCATCATAGCTGGCACCATAGAAGGTAGCCACCGAGGGTTCCTCCTCGGGCATCGGCGCTGTAGCCTGCACATGAGGAACAGGTTGGAAGACGGTCAGGCTGCGCGGATTGGAACTCATGATGCCACGCCATTTACCACCTCGGAGGTCGTTGTAGCGGATGGTCAGTTCCTGCACGCGGTTGTGAGCCAGGTCGCTACGCATCCATGTGGAATCCACATTGTCACGCGAGAGATAGGTGAGGCCATGACGGGCCAGCTGCGCGCAGTGGTATTTCTCGCATTGTGCGGCAGACGCCATAATGGGGTATTCGACCAACTCGAAAAACGCATCGTAGCGATTGGGATGAGTACGGCGCACAGAGTCGGCGACCCAGCGCACCATTCGCTGCAGATAGTCGTAGCGGCTGAGGCGATGGCGCAGTTTCTTCTCGCCCCACGGCAAGTCGCGGACAACGTTCCAATCGACGTCGCCCCCCTTGGGTTCCTCGACACGCGTGCCTGCCAGATGCTCGGGCTTGCACTGAAAGTTCAAGTGGTAGTACTCCTTCATATATACCGATGAGAGGCGCGCCACGTCGCGGCCGACGGTCTCAGCGAAGAACTCCTCGAGGTGTGTGCCGACAGTCAGCTGGCGCACGCGCTCCAGGTCCCAGGCCATGTCCATGAAGAGCGAGATCTGATATTCCAAAGGCTTGATATCGCCGACGTTGAGCACCCACATACGCTGAGCACCGTGGTAGTAGGCCTCGCTGAGCTGCTGGAACATCAGGAAGGGGCTGGCAGTGCCGAGCCACAGATAGTCGTGGGGACGTCCCCAATAGGAAGCGTGGTAATAAACGCCGTTGCCGCCCTTGCGGCTCTGTTCCCTGTCATTCGGGAAGTGACGGATATAGCCGAAGTTGTCATCGGGCCAGAGCAGCGTGACGTCATCAGGCACCTGCAGACCGGCCTCGTAGGCATCCAACACTTCCTTGTAAGGTATGAAGACCTGCGGAAGTAGGTTCACCTGCGGGTTCACATACTTAGCCAGCATCTCACGCTGCGCCTGGAAGATATCCTGCAGCGCCAGCTTCTGCGCCTCCACGGTGGTGATGCCTTGCATCGGGCCGTCGTGAATGCCACGCATACCCAAGGTATAGACCATCGGCGTGCGCGCCGTCTCCTTGACACGCTGTTCCCAGAAGC
>Ga0247609_10004892_pt1 | contig 13257 bp, 14 predicted proteins | sample 172DNAGHGlowgp2_FD_193487 | JGI IMG/M metagenome (GOLD analysis project Ga0247609, IMG submission 193487) | Sheep rumen microbial communities from Palmerston North, Manawatu-Wanganui, New Zealand - 1728 DNA GHGlow gp2 | ecosystem: Host-associated > Mammals > Digestive system > Stomach > Rumen ...
TCCTCTTCCATTGAGGTTATCTCTTCGACCATCTTTTTCTGATCTGCCATCATAATCTCCTTTAAAAAGCAGGCCCACGTGCTGTTCACGTGGGCCTGAATCTTTGAAAAATTACTTGTTTGCCTCGATGAATCTTACAGCGTCGCCTATTGTTCTCATATTTTCAATGGCTTCATCGGGTACTTCAATCTCAAACTCGTCCTCAATTGACATAACGAGGTCAACAACATCAAGGCTGTCAGCACCGAGGTCCTCGATGAGGGCGGATTCCATAGTGATTGAATCTTCGTCAATTTCAAGCTGTTCAGCTATCATAGCTCTGATTTTTTCAAATACCATTTATGCCTCCTAAAGCCCGCGAGGGCTTATTTTCAAAGAATTGACAAGTATATGTTATTTATTTTCAATTACTTTGTCAACACTTACTTTTTCGGGTCCGGAACGAACTTTGCAAGGGCGGCAATAAGATATTTGTAACCGGCATCGATGATCTTGTCGGGAATGGGATCTATGAGACCGAGATACCATGTGTTCTTGCACTTGTAGTTGGTCTTCGGGTGCTTCGCGTAGATAGCCTCGAGAACCGTATCAGTGAGGTAATGCATTTCATTCGGATGAGCCATGGCAACTGTCATCATAGGCTTCATGACCTTGAGAACATCCCTGTAGTACTCGGTCTTCTCAAAGATCTTCTGGTAGCCGTCTGTGGCCTGGCCGTGCATGCCTGTCTTGAATGAGCCCGGCTGAATCTTGATAACCTTTATACCGAGGAAGTTGAGTTCGCGGCGAAGGCCTATTGTGTAAGCCTCAACAGCGTACTTGGAGATGGCATAAGGTGTGTTGAAAGGCTGGGGCTTCTCCCATCCGCACTCAGATGAGAAGTTGATGATACGTCCCTTGCATGCATTTACGAGCGGGAACATGGCCTTGTTAACACGAACCATACCGAGAAGGTTTACGTTTACGATTTTCTCAACGACAGCTGCGGGATCACCCTCAATAAGAGAGTCCATTGTGTGGATGCCCGCACAGTTTACGACTACGTCGAGGTGATCGGTGTACTTCTTGATCTCCTCAGCAGCCTTGAAGCACTCCTCCTGGGAAGAGATGTTGCAGTGAATGGGAATGACTCTGTCAGAGCAGCGGGCAAGGAGGTCGTCACAGGGAGTTCTGTTGTAACCTGCGAATATTGTCCACTCGCCCTTCTTGTCAAGAGCCTCAACGCAGGCGCCTGAAATGCCGCCTGCTGCGCCGGTGAATAATGCGTATTTCATAAGGATTGTGTCCCCCTTGATTATTAGTACAACTACAATTTTACAAAATTAAAACAAGCAATTCAATATTATTTTGTACATTTAAAGAAAACGTTCATAATACGTTGTTTCGGGCGATGTAAAGGTCAAAACTTTCACAGCTATAACTTTTTCACAGGGGGAAATTCAAAATTGCGGAAAATTTCGATTTTAGTTCCAAATCAGAAAAAACAGGCCAAATTTTCGTAAAGAGTTTTACTTGCATTAAACAATATTGTCAACAATTTTTCTAAAACAGAAAAATATCACAGACTCTTGTCAACATTTGCCGAAAGTACTAAAATTGTATTGTCCGATTCGGACAAGTACTAAATGAGGAGATAATGAAATGGATATTTCAGCACTATCTTTGGTAATCAGCCCGAAGACCGGTGAAGAGATGAGTATTGCCTCACTCGCAGTCCCCGCAGGTGATCCGTTTTACGATGTACTCACAATCGTAGGCGGTCTCTTCTGGACAATAACCTATATACTCATCATCTACTACGGTTTCAAACACAAGACTTCCGGTATGCCCCTTCTGGTTCTCGGCCTCAACTGGGCCTGGGAATTCATCTTCGCCTTCTGCGGCACACCCTTCGTTCCCGCGGGAAGCATGCTCGACCTTACCGGACAGACAGCAATGCAGAGAGGCGTAAATGCCGTCTGGTTCCTGTTCGACTGTGTAATCCTCTATCTGAAGTTCAGATACGGCAGAGACGAGTTCGAGGCCTCCATGCCTCATGCTCCGAAGAAACTCTTCTATCCTCAGCTCTGCTTCATCCTGTTCTGTTCCGTATGCGCGGTTCTCTTCAGTATCAATGAATGGAACGACCACAACGGTGTCTATGCCGCATACATCCAGAACATCTTTATCTCATCACTCTTCATACCCATGCTCTACAGGAAGGGCAGCGGCGCAGGACAGTCCATGTACATTGCAATCTGCAAGTGCATAGGAACAATCGCCCCGGGTATCCTCGGTGCACTCGTAATGGTACGCGAATACGGCGCGAACTGGGCTATCTTCGTTGATTTCAAGTTCATGCCTCTCATGAAATTCCTCATCGAGGCCTGCCTCGTATTCGACATCATCTACATCATCGCCCTCTACAAGATGCTCAAGAACCACGACCACGTCAATCCCTGGACCAGAAAACCTCTTCCGGGCTACAAGTGGGCAGACGGCGACACAATGCACATAACTGCAATTCCCGTAAGCGAATAACAATATAGCAAAGCAACAAACAAAAGCAAAAAGAAATAATAAAAAAGCAGAACCCCTCCGGAAAACCGGAGGGGTTCCTTTTATGGAGATATTCAACTATGAACGAAAAGCTCAATTATAAATAACGTTTCCGTTCTTTCTGCATTTAATCTCAATAATACCGACACCAAGAGCCGTCAAAACGAACATAATGAGTGTAGCAGGAACCTGTGCCTGTACCTGTACAGGAGCATCAGTATTCGCTATAACTTCCTCTTCGGCAACGGTAAATGTCGCTTCAGCTGCCTGTCCGTCCTTCGCTACTATGGCAATAGTGTGCTTGCCTGCACCGAGAGACTTAACAAAGTCAGCATGAAGAGTAACTATCGTAGAGCCTTCCTTGGCATCATAGTTTGCCTTGTCAACTTCCTTACCGTCAGCAAGTACTTTAAGGAAATCAGCAAACGGTATGTCAGCTCTGAACGTTGCGGGCTTACCTGCCTCAACCTTCTGTCCTGCACCCTCAAGCATCTTAGGTGCCTCAACCTCAGCTGCAGGCTGTTCTGCAGACTGTTCTGCAGGCTGTTCTGCAGGCTCTTCTGCAGGAGCGAGCTTATCAATAGGCTCTGTCTTAGTCTCACCGCATACTGAGCATGTGTAAGTCTTAACGCCCTCAGCATCAACCGTAGGCTCAGTTGTTACAACACCGTCATCCCAAGTATGATCAGGAGCGACAAAAGTAACATTTGCAAGTGAAGCAAACTTCGTCTGATACTTTTCAAGCTGATCGCACTTTACGTGAATAGTAACATTGGAGCAGCCGTCAAAAGCAGTATCGGCAATGGTAATGTCATCTGCATTTGAGTTAAGGTCAAAGTCTCTTAATGAAACACAACCCTTAAACGCATAATTACCGATAGAAATCAATGAATCATCCTGATCACTTTGAGTTACTGTTGCAAGACTTCCACAAGGAGAAAAATAGTAATCACCTATTGTTTTTACTCCACCCCTAATATCCGCAGTCAATATAGCCTTATTGTACACGGAAGTTTTTTTAGTAAATATAGAGGACTGCGAAGCATTACCGTCCGGTGTAACAGCATTTTCACTGCAGGAAGCAATTTCCAATTTGCCATCCGTATAGTATATGACCTGCACGGTGGGGTTTGCACCATCATCGCCATCACCCCACTGTATGAGTTTAGAACCTTCACCTTCTGTACAAAATGCGTAACCATCAAAAGAAGTACTTAAAGTCCATGAATAGTCACCTGACTTGTAGGTACCTTTTTTTAAAAATAGGTAATAAGACACTCCCGGATCAAGGCTATCTGAAGATACTCTTACATAACAGTACCCATCGCTTGAACTAATCAGTTCACAGGTTGCCGATACTTCTTCATACGATTGAAAAGTTCCCTGTCTGTTAGGGCACCTAAATTTAAATGTCAAAACAGATGGATCAAATTTATCAAATTCTCCTCCGTTTTCTCCGGCATAGATTTTGACAGGAATGGAAGCAGAAGTACCCGTTACTTCTATTTGGGAACCACTCTCCCCTGCAGTATCGACACTTACGAGCATATTTCCACTTGCAAAAGCAATAACCGAAAGAGAAAACAGCATAACAGAGGCAAACAACAAGGATATTAAACTTTTAATCAAAATTTTCATACTATCTCCTCATTTAAGTTCCGGATACAACTTCAAAAACGAATGAAACCGGTACACCTAAATTTTTAGTTGTTTTGTTTCCGCATACGGCAGCACCAAATACAATTTTATACATACCGGCAGTCAAAGATTGACTGGCTGTTATGGTAATTACGTGAGTTGTAGTATCAAAATCAGTGGCAGATATATTATTGATACCACTGAATGAAACCCAACCATCATCTTCATCAAATTGGTAAATATTGATATGACTCACACAGTTAGCATTAAAATTGGTATATTGGAAATTGTTAACTCCTGCACTCATAGTGAATCCAAATGAAACAGTTCCAGTTACAGCAGATACATTGTTGATAGTGTTGTAATAACCGGAAATAGTTGTTCCGTTATACAAAGTACCTGCAGTGATGTCTGAACTCGTTACAGAGGTTCCATTAAGCGCAGTCAGGAGCATTGAGTTGCCGCCTGTACCCTGATAACCGTAAGTTGTGGTATAGGCTACCGTAAACGAAATTGTTGCTGTTTCGTAGCCAGTCGACTGAGTACAGTTTGAACCTTGTCCTCCGCCCTGTCCTGTGCCACTGGGTTTCTGGCCGTTCATTACTGTCGCTGTGAAAGTGACAGTACCCGGGTTAACTACTGTTACGACACCATTGTGTTTACTGATTGTCGCAACGGAGGTGTCACTGCTGGTCCAGTCAATGTGATTTGTCGTTGAATTCGTAAAATCAGGGCTGGTAACAGTGAGGGTGAACGAGTCGCCGGTGTAAATGATTGAGCCATCATCGTGCGGCGAACTGATTGTCAATGGAGTATCCGCTGCAGCAATGAGCGGGAACATTGACGTGATCATCATAAGCGCCATCAAGAACGCTATGACTGATCTGTTTCTGACTTTTTGCATTAACATCTTCCTTTCGTAATGTTTTTCGCAATTATTTTAGATGAAATAAAAATGTCTGCCGTGTTCGGGCAGACGTGAGCATTGCAGGTATACTGCAGGTTACACTCTTTCCAAACACGGGAGGACTGACCGTTTCCGGACAATCCCGGGTTCCGTCACCATAGATTGCTCTTTAGGCTTCGGAACTACCAAGTATTCCAATATTTTATTGTTGATATTTCAAGCCGAAATATTTGTTATCTAAATATATTACTTTTTAAGCCAAAAGTCAACATATGTACAAAAACATCCCCCTCCTTTTCGGAGAGGGATGTTCTCTTTTTGTCAGCGCTGCAGAATGCGGGCTTTAAGTTCTTTGGCTTTGGGATAACCCATATCTGTAAGAGTTTGCGCTGACTGTTCAAGTGCTTTTGGAAAGAGTTCGTTCATCTGTTCAAAGTGTTGCATTGCGATGCGTTCACCGAGTCCTGCCTGTTTTGCGGCGGTTTTAAAAGCGGCTTCGTCTACATCGTCAATCAGTCTTACTCCGCCTATTGAAAACGCAAGTTCCCGCGTGCTTTGCTCATAAAGGGTTGTGCTGACTATGTCATAAGCGGGAGAAAGGTTTATTGTCTTGAGGTTCGGGCCGTAAAGAAGTGAAAAGTTCTTTATGTGAGCATCCGTATTGCCGATGAGAACACTAAAAACTATCATATCCCAAAGTTTAAGCTGACTTTGGATGGGATAAGAAGAATACTTGCGGAGGATTTCAAACATCCCGGTCATATATTCCTCATCACCCTGCTCATATTTGCGGGATGAAGGTATACCCATAGCCTGGGCAAAATCCTCCTGATGGAGTCTTTGCGGTTTTTTAAGACCGTTGATTGTCTTGGGCTTTTTCGGCAAAACTCTGTCAAAGCGTTTTGTAGCAAATAGCACTTCGTGTTCTTTGCCATCCCCCGTGTTTATAATGAAACTGTCGGGAATTTCGATACCGCAGAGTTTTGCCGTCATCATACAGAGTTGCTCGTTTGTGACGATGTCACTCAGACGCACATGGCTCTGCTTTACAATATGGGTGCTTGGTGCAGTGCCGTGGGGAAAGTACCATTTATCATTGTCCGCATCATAGTAAAGACCGACTTTTCATGATTCACCTCTTGAGGTCATTGTTATATCAAGTCCAAGCAGATTTGCAAGTCTTATTGCTTTTTCAAGTTCTATTGTAGGTTTACCGTTTTCAAGATCTGAAATAAAACTTACGCTCATGCCTGAAAATTCAGAGATAAAGGCTTGAGTATACCCCAGTTCCTTTCTTCTTTTTCTTATGGCCTTCCCGAACGAAGCTGCATCCGTAATCATAATTGTTCTCCTTGAAATAATTTAGCCGTACGGCTTATTATAACCGATTTGATTATAATATAAGCCGTACGGCGAAGTCAAGCCCGTTATCATTTTTAAGGTTTCTGACAGAGAATGCCGTTTTCAAGCCAGCGGCGGTAGAGGCAGTTGTAACAGTTTTTGTCATCTGATTCACGTTCCTCTTCCACGTCGGGAGTGAAGTCGTCACAACCCTCTCTGAAGATTATGTCACCGCCCAGCCAGCGGGCTTTGTTCTTGTCCATTATCTGCCATATGCCGTTTTCGTCCTTGCCTTTTACAATGACGGTGAGCTTATGGTTTATGAGGGAGACTTTGGGTTTCTTTTCAAGCCAGACCTCTTCTTCAGGGTTCAATATGTTGCCTTCGGTGTCTCTGACCTCGTCAATGAGAGGGTTTTTTATGAGGTCTTTTACCTTGTATACACATTCATCCTCGAGCTTTTTCGGCTTGCCCTTGAGTGTGCCGTCGCTGCCCCAGAAGCGGAGGCCGACACCGCCGAGGGCGCCTATTACTCCGTCGCCGGTGCCGCCGGCCTCATTCAGGTAGACATGGGCACGCTCGGCGGTCTCATAGGCCTCCGCTTTCGTCATCAGCCTGCGTTTGCATTCCTTGCCGAAGCGAATGAGGAGGTCTGCGTCCATTTTGCTCTTGTCCGCGACGCAGAGGCCCGGATCGGACTCGGGACACGACTCTGACTTCAGATGGTCAAAGCATGCCTGTATGAGGGCATCAATGTCCGTGTCATCGGGAACACTGCACTCAAAGCCCATTGAGCTGTTATGGGAAGTGTATGGGACATCGGGGTGGATGAGGAACTGGTGTCTTGTGACATATGTCGTCTTCGCATTGAACTCATTTTTCACGAGTTCCATTATCTCTTCGGCAATGCCGCCGGTTCCTTTTTCGGATGTCTCGGAATCTGTATCGTCGATGAAAATTATAAGGTCTCTCATGCGGCTTTACTGTTTTCTCCCCTCTTCGGAAGTCTCATGCCTTTGCCTGACAGAATCATTGTTATCGTATCATCATCAAAGTCGAGACCCCAGTAGTTTAAGTAATAGTCGTGAACATATGAATAGAGGTCCAGGTCGCCGAACCTGTCAGAATAGAACATGTATGCTATGGCAAGGGTTGCCATGTGCGATTCTATTGAGCCGGGATGGCCCCAGCGTGTGGCACCTACGGGAAGAGTATATACCACTCCGTTTCGAACAGCCGTGAGACCTGACCACTTGGGGTCAGAGAGAATATTTTCGGTTACGGCATATTCATTGGCTATAATTGCGTCCGGATCCCATTTGTAAATTTCTTCAAGTGTCGTGTATGACTTTTCGCCTTCGGAGATGAGCCCTTCTCCCTTTTGGGCCGAAACATTTATGAGTCCCGCTTTCGTGATTATCTCATCACAGAGACTGCCGGCCACGTCAGTTCTTGTGTCCTCGTTTACTGAGTGATACACAGTATACCTGTCTTCCTCAGGAAGGCCTTTAAGTGCTTTGTCTACGAGGTTTATTGTGGCATCATAGAAATCAATATACTCCTGTGCCTTGTCCTCTGCATCAAATATTTCACCCATGAGTTTTATGGCGTTTCTTGTGTCTTCCATAGAGAAATAATCAACAACGACATAAGGTATTCCGAGTTTTTCAAGCTTTTCAGTTTCGGCTTTTGCCTGTGCCGTTGAGTTGCGTATCAGAACAAGATCCGCGTCAAGGCTGACGAGCTCCTCAACATTAATTGAACCGGACTGATAAGGCACGGCCAGGCTCTCATAATCAGGGAATTTCGCCTGCATTACAAGATCGCGCTTTACACCTGCCGGACATCCGACAACCTTATCGGTCTGCTCCAGCAGGCACATCATATGCGCTATTGAGGCATAGAGGCACGCGACCCGCTGCGGATGAGCGGGTATTTCAACCTCACGGCCCAGAAAATCCGTGACTGTTTTTGTTGTATAGGTATTCTCAACCTTTGCGTTACAGGCTGCAAATGAAAGCGCCATGCAAAGGATCAGAAACAGGGATAAAAATCTCTTAATCATAATCCACCCTAATCCATGTTTTTGAGCGGAAGAATGTACTTTCTTTCTCCGCTGCCGTCTGTTGCAAGTTCGGACACTATGTTGAAGGTGTTGCCGAGATTTTCAGGTGTGAGTATCTCACTCGGAGGGCCTATGAGCTCAAATGTGCTGTTGCTCAGAAGGCCTACCTTCGTCGGTACACCGGCATTTTCAAGGAAGTATGCCTGGTTTAAAAAGTGGGTTGCCATGACAACTGACAAGGCTTTTTCCTTTACAAGCTGCGAAATGAGTTCCATACACTGGATTTCATTCTTGAAATCAAGGTGAGCCGTGGGCTCGTCCATGATGAAAAGTTTTGACTGCTGCGCGACGGCACGGGCTATGAGGACGAGCTGAAGTTCGCCACCTGAAAGTGTCGTGTAGTCGCGGTTTTCGTAGCCTGCAAGGCCTACGGTTTTTATGGCCTCCATGGCGATTTTTCTGTCTTCCTCCGTGCCCGGAGTGAAGATATTCTGCGTAAATGTGCGGCCCATTGTGACTATCTGAAGCACATTGTACGAGAATGTCCTTGAGTGTCCCTGAGGAACATATGCGGCATTCTCCGCAAATTCCTTGGGCTTCATTTCTTTTATGTCTTTTCCGTTTAAAAGAATTCTGCCCATCTGTATTTTGTTTATACCGAGCACACAGTCAATGAGGGTACTCTTGCCGCAGCCGTTCGGTCCGACAATACAGAATACCTCACCCGGTTCAACTTCAAAATTGATGTCTTTAAGTATGGTCCGCTTTTCATTGTAGGAAAAGCAGACATTTTCAAAGTTTAAAATACTCATATTACCACTGCTTTCCCTTTGTTTTTCTCAGAAGGTAGATAAAGAACGGACCACCGACTATAGCCGTCACAATACCGAGAGGTATTTCTCCGCCGGTAAGCGTGCGGCAGATTACGTCAACCATCACCATGAATGTCGAACCTACGCAAATTGATGCCGGTATGAGATCCTTATTGTCATTACCGAAGATCATTCTGCAGATATGCGGGATGACAAGGCCTACCCAGCCGATGATACCGCTGACTGATACGGCTCCCGCCGTCGCAAGTGAGGCAAAGGATATTACCGCCAGTTTGTTCTTTGAGACATCTATACCGAGCGCCCTTGCCTCCCTGTCGCCCATCGAGAGCACATTCAGACGGTTCCTGAAAAGAACCATTCCGAATATGCCGAGCAGCATGGGAATAAAAGCCAGGGTGAGATCGGATGTCTTTGTTGAAGCAAACGAGCCCATGAGCCAGTAGGTTATTGCGGGAAGTTCCGTCTCAGTATCCGCCACATACTTAAGAAGTGACAGCATTGCCTGGAAAATTGACTGAATGATAGTACCACCCAGTACAAGAGTTATTGTGCTGTTGCCGCCGGCAATCCTTCCTACGAGGTAGGAAAGCATGACTGCCAGCATGCCGAATACAAAAGAGAAACCTCCGGCAAAGAGCGAAGTGCCGAACAGTATAATCGACAGGGCGGCACCGAAGCCCGCTCCTGACGATACACCGAGCATGCCGCTCGATACCAGGGGGTTTCTGAATATACTCTGGAAGCAGGCGCCTGACGCCGAAAGGCACGCGCCGACAAGCAGACCCTGAACCGTCCTCGGTATACGCACCTGCGTTACCAGGACAAAGGTCTGCATGGAGAGCCCATAGTCTTTTCCCGTCAGCGCCTGCAGTATTGACTTTATGACTTCGACAACGCTTATGTCATACCGTCCCATACATATTGACGCGAAGAAAGCGACAACGGGCAGAAGTATGACACACGTCCTCTTTACTGCCGTCATCCGTTCACCTGTTATTTTTTAATCTTTCTTATTGCCACTGCCGCTCCCGAAGGAATAACTATTGCCGTAACAACAGCAGCAGCAATTATACCGCCTTTGCTGCCGCTGTCCTTTACTTCGCCTGTTTTGGTCGCAGCGGTATTTGTCTTTGCAGACTTATCGTTTGTCTTTACGCCTTTATCATTAGTCTTTGCAGCCTTCGTTGTCTCGTCAGCAGTCGTTGCCTCTCCGGCTGTTGTCGTCTCACCTTTTTGGGTATCCTTTGAAGCCGCAGCCTTTGTAGTTCCGTTTTTGTCCGAAGAACTCTTCTTTGTTGTCAGAGGGCTGCTCTGCTTTGACTCTGCCGTTGTGGTTTCAACGGGGGCTGCATCACCCGCTACCGAAAATGAATATGAGTAGTCACTGCCGAGAACCGCATGGTTTTTCGGTTGGTTCTCCCAGGAAGCACCGGCTTTTATTGTGAGTGTGTAGCTGCTGCCTTCCTTAAGGTATGAACTGTTTATGTAAATACTGAAGCCTCCGCTGTTTCTGTCTGCGCCGTAAACACCTGTCAGAACCGGCGAGAAGCCCGACACAACCGAACCGTTACATGTCAGCACGGTGGTTGAAGCATTTATTGTCTGACTCAGATTTGAGGCATCAAGATGCTTAAACCCGCCCGTGGGATAAGTAGTGATAGAGAAAGGAATTGTTACGCTGTCAATGTCATACGTGCTTGAGCCTGCCGCACACACGATAGTCAATGTTCCGGCACCGTCAACGGTTGCATCATAAGGGTTAACATTGCCCCCGCCTGAGCCGTCACCGTTACCGCCGCCGGTGCCCGAACCGTCACCTGCGGCAAATGCCGCTACTCCGAATGAAAAAACAAACAGAAGAGCAAGGACGATACATAAAACTTTTCGCATATAATCACCTTGTGACAAGGGCTCAGAGTGTCACTCCAAGCCCTTGGAAATCAAAAACTATTTAACGGTTTCTTTTCTTGTGGCAACAGCTGCCGCACCAAAGCAGAGAACCGTTATTGCAAATACAGCCACATAGAAAGGTGCCTGTGTCGGTCCATCCGTGTTGCTGATTGTTTCTTCTTCAACGGTAAATGTCGTTTCTGCCATTCCGCCGTCCTTGGCGAGAATCGAAACAGTATGCTTTCCTGCGCTGAGTGTCTTTACATAGTCAGCATGAAGAGTAACTATCGTTGAACCCGCTTTAGCGTCATAGTTCGCTTTGTCAAGTTCTTTTCCGTCAAGCAATACACCGTTAAAATTGTCAAATTCGATGTCCGCTCTGAAGGTTGCTGCTTCTCCCGCTTCAACAGTCTGACCTGCACCTTCAATTATCTTCGGGGGATCCGTCTTTTCAGGAGCCGCAGTTGTTGTTTCTTCGGAAGAGTCAGAGGCAGTAGTGAAAGGATAGCTGAACTCACTGTTTAACTCATAATAGTTGGTTTTGCCCTTATCATTTTGGGCTTCAAAATCTTTCTTTGTTATCGTAAGTTCATAATCAGTGTTTGCAGCAAGTCCGGAAACGGAAACGGAGATTACGGAATAAGTGGAATCTTGTTCAACATCACCGAGTGTCGCCGTTGCACCGGATACAGGGATACCATTGGAATCCTTTATTGTGATATCGCTGTCAGTAATTGCACTTTTAGCAACAGTAAAATGCTTCATTTGACCTTCTGCTTCAAATTTCAGATTAAAATCAGCCGTTGTCGCCGCCAGAGTGCTTGAATCCACCGATACCGTAACGGCCGTTGTGCCCTCCTTTGCGAAAACGGGAACGGAAAGTGCAAAGACCATTGCAATTGCAAGAATAAAGCACAGTACTTTTTTCATGGTTGATACTCCTTTTTGTGTAAAAAATAAACGTACCCTTTGCACTGAACGCAAAACGGCACGACAAAACAGGAGTATGTCGTTGTCACCTTTTCACAATGGAAGACCCTGCTGTTTCCGGCAGAACCCCGGTCTTTTGCCATGGCTGTTGCTTTAGGCGGAAAGACTTCAGTGCAAGTTAATACATCAGGCGAATATTCCGTTCCGAAATATTCTTAATGAATTATAATATATATAATTTTTTATTGCAATAGAGTTTTATGATTGTTAAAATAAGATTTAGTGGTAGTAACCTACCTTACTTGTTTGTTATGTGGTGGTAAAAAATGGGAAGAAAAAAGGAAGTAACTGAGGCCGTACTGGCGCTGCATCGCAGTATCAGACGGACTTCGTCACTGGGCTCGCAGCAAGGTGACGGGCGCGCTCAGGGCCGCACACTGAAAGTAATATCGGAAAATGACGGCGCGAAAGCGACCGAGATTGCGCGGCTTTTAAACATAAGTCCGTCATCAATGTCGGACAAGCTGCAGCGCCTTGAAGATGACGGCAATGTCGTCAGAAAGCGTGACAAGAAAGACCTGCGTGTCGTGAGAGTTTATATTACCGAGCAGGGAAAGAAAATTGTTGAGGAACGCTCATCCGGCGGCACAAAAAAAGGTCCCGATTACACGAAGGTCCTGACGGATTCCGAGTATGAGACCTTTATGGCTCTCTGCAAGAAGCTGACCGGCAGCCTTGATGATATTTACTTCACTGAGAAGAGCAAACTCATAGAGCTTAAGAAACTCGAACTTGAGCTTGATGAGTTTAAGAAATCCGACACTGAAGTCGGCTGAACGGCAAAAAACAAAGGCAGCTCGTATGAGCTGCCTTTTTGTGTTAGCTGTTTTTATTTGAAATATTGCCTACGGGTGCTCATTCTGTCAAAGATGATAATCCTTACACGTTTTATTATCTCAGAATTATAATACTCGGTTAAGGGTTCAAGGGCGGTTTCTACATCGCCTTTGGTAAAGCTGAATTTAACCTGCTGACCGTACAGGCCTTCAGCAACGGCGACCTGCTCATCAAAGTCAGTGCAAAAGGGTTTTGCCTCTACCTTTGCCATGAGTCTG
>Ga0247609_10004893_pt1 | contig 13257 bp, 23 predicted proteins | sample 172DNAGHGlowgp2_FD_193487 | JGI IMG/M metagenome (GOLD analysis project Ga0247609, IMG submission 193487) | Sheep rumen microbial communities from Palmerston North, Manawatu-Wanganui, New Zealand - 1728 DNA GHGlow gp2 | ecosystem: Host-associated > Mammals > Digestive system > Stomach > Rumen ...
CGCATGGAGAAATCCATACGAGAGAACACCTCAAGTGGACGGAAAAAGGTCGTAAAGCCGTGATCGAGCTGTGGAACAGCACTAATGGTGTTTTGCCGATGGCTATTTAACCGACATAATCAAAAACACTCCCCGGATAGGAAATGCGTACACCTATCCGGGGATTTTTATGTACGCACACAGAGGTAGCTATGTTGCAGCTTCTCGTTGATGTCGCACTGATTCTCGGTGCGTGGTTTGTCGGTGATCACATTGGTGTGTCCATCGGCAGAAAGCTTGTCGACTAAAAACAACACACAGGGGCCCACGATGGGCCCCTTACCATAAGGATAAATATCATGGCCAAGTACGAAATGAAGTGCTACGCGGGAGACGATCCCCGCATCGAAGTCACCGCCGAGTTCATCGAGCGAAATAAGCTGAAACTCGACATCGAGGTGGCCCGCGACGTGTTCGAGCATGCCGACGATTTCTTTGGTGCCGCGGAAGAGGTGGCGTGCGATTTCCTCCCGTACGACGAGGTCAAGGACGGCTTCATCGACGAGTACCGCAAGAAGGTGGAATCCGGCGAAGCCGAATATCACCAGATCACCGACGTCGAGGAAGCCTCACAGGACTTCCTGGATTACATGGTCTTCGCTTGGATGAAGGCGCGGGACGAGCGGGAACTCTCGGCTATCCGCAGCATCATCAAGCTCAGGACTTGGCTCAAGATCATGGGTCGGCCCGATGTGGCCGAGGTGCTCGACAGGGAGGCCGAGTCCAGCGATGATTACGGCAAGCGTGCACTGCGTGCGGTGTGCGACATGATGGGCATCACCGAGTGCCCCGACGATATCCGATAACCAAGGAGGTAACCTATGGCCAAGAACATCAAATACGGCGACGTGGTCTACGTCGGTATCTTCTGCGGTCCGAATGCCGGAGAAGTTCGGCAGCAGCTCTGCAACGGCTATCGCGAGGAGAACGGGAAGCCCCAGTGGCGTACCGACTTCGTGCTGGATCCGGAGCTTCCGGAGGAGGCCGGCTGGCTGGACGAGGACGAGATCTACACCACGCCGGAGGAAGCCACCGCGGCACTCAACAAATGGTTCATCGAGTGCTGGGAAGACCAGATCAAGCGCTTCCGCGAGGAAATAAAAGAGCTGGAAGAGCGGATCACCCGGCGCACGGAGAGCATTTCTCGTATCCGCGGCGGGGAAAGCAACGCGAAAGATGAGCGGGATCACGTGTTCAGTAGGAGGAGCTGAGCATGCGCTGCAAACTCATCATCCGTACGGCGGAGAAAAACGACCGACCGGAAGATGTCGCGCAGTTGATCCACGAGCTTCTTAGCGACCACGGATTCAGCTGGATCGGCGTTTACGTCGATGAAGAAGACGAACGAAAGGGCGAAGCCGAATACGCCGAGTGGCTCAAGGCGCGCGGCGAGGAGGAGCCCGAGCGCAACATTATTTGAAAGGTTGTTCTAATGCTCGAAAACATTATCCGCGCCATAGAGCGCGAGCAAAAACGTTTGCGGGAGGCGATCGCTTCCAGCGAACAGGAACGTAGGGAGGACGCGGTAGCGTTCTGGTTTCTGATGGGTTTCATACTTGTAGTGTTAATAGCAATCGGCGTTGTAGTAACGCCGCGATAGGAGAAAGGGAAAAGAAAAAATGAGAGTAACAGTCAAGATCAACAACGTCAACATCAACGTCTCCGACACCGATACCGCCGAAAGGCTTTCGGAAGTCTTTACCAACTATTCCCGGCATAAATGCCGTTGTCGGCGGCGGATTGATAAACTCGTCCGCAGCTATGAGCGTCGTCGTAATGACGCAGAAGAAGCGATGAGCGACCTCGAAAAGAAAATCATTACGGGCACACTTCTGGATAAGGACGTCTCCGGACTTCGTATCAAATACAAAGTCTGGGAGATCCGTAAGCTCGTTGCTGAACGGATGCTCGCAGAACTGGAGGGCTGACCGTGGATACCGGTATGAACAGCATCATCGAAAAAACCGGAGTCTGCAGAGGACTCCAGTATTGGATAGTTATCACTCCTATGGGGCATCGATGTGGCTACACCGAAGTTGCCCCGGAAGAGATAGCTGGTGATGGTCGTTATTGTATCTACGATATCGACTGTCATGGAGGACTCACCTTCAGTCATCCCGGCTGTGGGTTTTTCGACAACACGCCGGTGGTGGGCTTTGACTTCAACCATTGGGGCGATGCTCCGGATGTGCCCGCGGCTGTAGCGGCATTCGGTAGTTCCACTGAGATCATCCCACACATCGAACATGGTCACGTCTGGACCACCGATGAAGTGGAGGCCGAGTGTAAGTGCATTATTAACCAGATCATTGAAGCGCGCAAAATCGCGCAGAAAAACAACTAAAAAGGAGAGAAAGAGAATGGCTAAGGTTTACGATGTTGCGGGTACCGTTTGTTTTTGCTTCGGTCTTGAAAGTATGGCATACAAGATGTGGTTGCGGGCGTTCCGTAATCGTCAAAACAACGGAGAACTCGACGAATGAATGATTTTACTATCTCCCTTGAGCTTTCGGTAGAGGATATGGAAACCCTTCTATCTGCTCTGCGGTCTGCAGCGTTAGACGCGGAATGTGAAGATGGCACCAATGAGAGATTGAACAATCTCTGCTTTGATTGGGAGCTCGATGCAGCCTCCGGTGTTATGCGCAATAAGAACAACGGCGAGGGCATGCTCATTAGTACGTATGTACATATGTTACTCGAGGTCGGGAGTAGTGGACTATGACACTTCTTGGACGCCTAGAGGAGGAACGCCGGCAGGTCGAACGTGATCTGCAGCAACCCTGGTGCGTTGGTACGCACCGTGATGTTGCCTATAAGCGGCTTGAGCGCGTGAATAATCGCATAAAAGGATTGAAGACCTGGCGAAGGCACCAGGCTTACAGTTACTAAAAACTACCATGCACCGACGATGCGTTCAGCAGTCGCCTCTATCTGCTGACGCCACAGCAATGCTGTGCAGGCGGTGTTCTCGCTGTTATTTGATTCTGTTTAACGGTGAGAGCTTTATCCTTTGGGCTGGCCCGTGTCTCCCAGCCCACCAATAGAGGTTGAGACACGACTCTAATATTACCCCATATTTACAGCTCGGCGGGTTTTCGTAAGGTTCTATCAAAAGCTCGTACCTTCGGGTGTAGCTGTGGTCGCAGGGTTAAATGCGCCACCTCAAGGTATGTGTGGCCCGCACTTATTAATAGAATCAGGGCACTTTTAATCAAAAAAGGAGAAAAATCATGTTAGAAGAGTGGAAAAATATCTTTCGAGGGCTGGGTATTACCTTCGGGGTGTTGCTATTGTGGACGGCGTTCTTCGCCGGCCTTTTGTTCGTTTTGGGATTGGCTGAAAAGTGAAGGAAAAAGATCATGGACAAGTTGTTGAGGGCATTGATGGCGCTCATCAAGAGCGCAACTGAGTACCTGGAAGTATCGACCGAACTAAAGCGTCGCGAACTCGAGCAGGAAGAACCGGTCAAGGCGAAACCCGGATTTGAAGTTCCCACTACTTCAAAGGAGGTGCCCTGCGAGGAGCCCCCGGTGGTAGAAATTAAGGAACCGGAAAAACCGAAGGAGGCTGTCGAGGGGATAGAGGATATCAAAGCTCCGGAAGTCAGTCCGAAATACGTCGATAGTGAAGCGGCAGGCAAAATACTCGGATGCACAGCCAGCGCTGTTTCAATGCATGCACGTGAGGGTTATATCCCTTACCGAAACGTCAACAAGCGGGAACGAGAGTTTCCGCTGGCTTTGTTGGAAAAATACAAGTCTCTGGCGGCGTTCCGGAATGAAGCTGCGCAGAACCGCGGAAAGAGCAATAAGGAACATCGCTGGAGATCTTGCGATTTCCTCTATGCACCCGGTATCTGCAAAGGATACATGCAGGCCGTTTCGGATAACGCGCATAATCTGAGATTATTCAATGCGCGGCACTCCGGAGTTCTGAATGTCTACACCTTAATGGGTGTGGAATACGTCAACCTCGACGAGGCAATCCGTTTTGCCGACTGGTGGGATCTTGAACGTCAGTCCCGTGATAAGCAGGAAACCGCGGATTTTCATAACGCGGCTGATAGATTCTGCGTCCATATCAATGATTTGATTTGGGTGTACACCAGAGATTGGAACGCGCAGTTCGCACCTACGGGTGAGCAGATGGCGGAATTCCTCGCAATGACCGATAAGCTTCGTGAGAAGCTGCCGTCGATTCAGGTCGACGGTGTCAGGTACTACAAGAAAGATGCGATCAAAATCGTGGAAAAGATGCGCGATTTGCTGTCACATGTGGAAAAGAAGGAGGCTTGAAATGTCCAAAACTCAAAAAATCGAAAAACACAAAAATGACATGGTGAGCGCTTGGCGACAGGCGCTCCGTACCTTGATGCAGGAGCGGCAGAATGACCGCTAAAGACCTTCTTGATAAATTCCTCAGAGTCACCGAGCAAAAGACCGATGAAGGGTATCCGTCATCCCAGTATTTTTGGACCAACGGAACCGTCGTCAGAATCGGGTTTACCTGTGCAGGATATCACTTTTGGCGTAGCACTCCCGGACACTATGACGCGGAGCATTTCGTCATCGGTCCTATCCAGCCCCTGAAAGGCGTGGCTGAGAACAAAGGCAAGTTGATGTCTTGTTCAGTCAGCAGACCCTTCGATGAAGTAAAAGCGTCCATGGTCACCGCCAAGAAGCTTGGCGTGTACTGGAACATGGAAGGTCTTGTACCATGCCCGTTCAAGGATCAAATTCACTGGGAAGACACGATCTATCTGTGGATCTTTGATTCTGGGGAGGTTTTGTGGGAAAACTCGCATAGGATCCTTTGGCCTTACAAGACCGATCCGATCGGACAAGGGCAACTCTTGGCAGTCCATATTCCCAACGGACAGGTTCTGGACGGGTGTCTGGCATCCTACATGCCCAAAACCGAAATTGGGACACCACCGCTGTTGGTTCTTAGCCATGAAGACTACGGCGGTGTGATCGCAGTCGGAAGACCAAGCAAAGACTCAAAGGAACAAAAGATCATCAAAATCGGTAAGCGTGAATATGAGTTGACGCGCACTGCCGGTAATTTCACTTCAACTCAAAAGGAGAATAAGATGAACTTCAACAATCTGCCGGATGTGGGAAAAGTCAAAGCGGAAAAAGGTGCCAAAACCGCCGCAGAAAAGGTGGAAAAAGCGCCGGAGACCACCAACATTCCGGTTGAGCCTGAAAAGGTTGAGAAACCGGCCGCACAGGTCGCTCAGGCTGTCGCGAATGAAAGCCCTGCGAAAGGCGAGGAATACGCAGAAGAAGCCAAGACCCTCAAAGATCAGTTGGAGGAGGTTCTGGTATGGGTTGACGGTATCAAAAACCTCGTCAGCGCCATGAACAAGGGGCTCAAACCTTTGATCAAGGAGGTGGCTAAGCTTGAGAAGAATTCCGCCAATCCGGTGGAACTCAAGGAAGCCAACACCAAAATCAAAGCCCTCGAGACTGAAGTATCCAGACTCAAGGGCGCCATGAAGCTTCTCGTCAACGGGGAAAAGTTCTAACAGAACCCCAGCAACTTCTTAGTCTCCGGATCGAGCGTATTGTCGGTCTTCCAGTTCTTCCCGAGCAGAAGACTGAACGTCGCTTCATCCGTGGACAATCCCTCATTCATAAAGTCCTTGACTTCCTTGGTCAAGTTCTTGTTGTTCTTGATCCAGAACTTCTCGGCTTCCTGAATGGCGGCCACCCCTTCCTGATAAATATCCTTGAGTGCTCCACCACCGCTCCCGGATCCGAACATCTCGGAGTGTCCGTTACACAGCATCAGGGTATTCAGGAGATTTCGCTTGAACACGCGAACACTCATGATCGAGGTCTTGATCTTTCTCTTCTCGGCCTCCTTCATAACGTCTTCTGCACTTGCAGCAGGACCCAGTATATCCTGCGCTTCGATCAGAGCCTGCTTGGTGGCTGCGTTGTCGTCGGCTATTACCATGATAACCCCGTTGACGTGTTTGATTCCCCGAAGACAGGGAAAGGTGACACGCATCATGGAGTCTGCGACGTTCTGTCGCTTTTTAGCCTCTTCAAGCAGCCTTTCATGCGGTTTGAGCTTAGCCAGTCTTTCGCACTCGGCCAAAGCAAGAGCTTTGTCTATCGCGGCCTGATTGACTGCGTGTTCGGACGAATTGGTATCTACCGTTTTTCTCTTTCTTTTAGCGTTCGGCATAGTGATTTCCTTTCGCTGGTTGTGCCGATATATCATTCAGGAACTGTTCGAGTACGGATCGATCCCCGTTCCGACGCAGGAGACGGAGGTTGATAAATATGGGATTGTTGGAGGCAGCGGTACCTCTGATGAAGTCGCGAGGGGTGACTTCCAACCCATATGATTTAAAATGGGCTATCAGCACCTGACGCTGATAGGGGCTTGGAACCTTATCCCCTAAAAGCATCGCCCAAACGTCCTTCAGCGTGTAGTGGTGGCTGAAAGCGTATCTGAGGGTGCTGATGAAACTGTTGACTTTTCGACCCACTGTGTACCTCATTGGTGGAGATAATGTACACCGCAAATCGGATTTGTCAAGTGCTCGGGGAAAGAAACTAACAAAAAATTTGGAGGAAAAGCGTCTATGAAAACTGAGAAATGAAAGCCCTGTTCGAGCTGTTGTTGATGAGCGGGTCGGCCATGCTGGCATTCATTGGATTCGCAACAGCACTGAAGATGATCTCATCGATGTTCGATGACAAGTGATATTGTGATCCCCGCATAGCGTTTGGGTTGTGCGGGGAGTGTTTTTACCAGATTCGCTACAAAAAACTGCGCGTGTTACGCGCTCGTGCGCGTCCCCACGCACATACGATCACGCGGTTGGTACGAGTAATAAAACGAGTACCAACTTAAAAATGAAATTAAAAGATAAGCGCTATCTTTATTACGCAGTAATAAAGTAGCGCGAAAGTGCTCTAAGACTGCGTAAGCAGTCTAAAGAGCACCCACTTTACATATAGAAAGAAAATTCTATTGTATAATATACAATAGAACAAAAGAAAGCTAAAATGATTGCTGCTCAAGACTGCTGGCTGCTTGCTCACAGCAGAACGCTACGCTCACTGCGTTCGCTGCTTGAGCGTAGCTTGATGCTGCGCATCTGCGCTAAGCTCATCTGCAGTTCACTGCGCAGAGCTCGTCGCTACGCTGCGCTAGCTCCTCGATCGCAGTCTTTGCAGCAATACGGGAGCTTCGCCTTTGGCTCAGCATCCCGTGGCCCCTGCGGGATTTTTCTCTGGGATGAATAGAGCATATGATCAGCAATTACACAGAAACACCTCTCTGATGCATTCTACTGTCCAAACAGGGTAACTCACCCAAAATACAAAAACTCGCATCAGAGATGCCAAACAAAGCAAATACGGCCTATTGGGCCATGACATATTCAAAGGATGCCTCAGCACATAGGCATCCAAGAAAAGAAGTGTATCATGCGTGAGCCCTCAGCTAAAAAGGAAAAGAGGGCCCGCCCGACCGTTCCGCGCCCAGCGCCACCGGCGCACCTCTGCGGAACCATGCCAAAATTTAAAAGTTAGCGCCTTCTGGCGCGATTTAATGCTTTAGTAGGGTATCCGTACCCATTTCAAAAAACTAACATAGGAGATGCCTAAAAATGCGAATTCTCGTTTTAAGCGATGTTCACATCGCGAAAACCACCCCGTGGAGCACTAATTGGGAGGACGTGGACTGGTTGATTTCCACCATCAGGACCATGAAATCCGAGGAGAAGATCCCTGAGTTCGATGCTGCCATACTGTGTGGCGATGTGTTCAATACCCCTCGGGTTCTTCCGGGAGATGTGGTTCGGTTCCACAATCTCATAGATGCTTTCGGATTGTTGGATAAGCCTGTAGGCTGGATCAATGGGAATCATGATCCCGGCGTTTCGAGCGTGGCTGAGATCCTGCCGAAAGCGGTAGACTTGAACCATGAAACAATGTTCGGATGCGTGAAGGGCCATTCCTATTCCCAGAACCTCGATGAGATCAGAGAGTGGCTGAAGCGGGAGGTTGGATTTGTCCATGTGCTGCATCAAAGTGCATCCATGTTCATGTCTCTGGGAGAATCACTGGGCGTGGATCAACTGCATCCGGAGGACTTCATGTCTCCGCTGACCTTCATCGGCGATACCCATATCACCGGCGTCTTTCAAAATCCCAACAAAGGCTTTGTGGTCTCTCCGGGGATTCCTCTGGCTATGAGAAGCCGAGTGGAACTGGAGACCTGCGACCCTCGCCTGTTGGTGTGGACCCTCGATAATTTTCAGGACGTGTTCAACTCCGAGTTGGATACTATCCAACTCCCCAAGAGGCCTTATGTGATCGCACGGTCTCAGGAGGAATTGGATAGGTTTTTGGATCATCTAAAAGATGATCCTAAAACTATCCAACCGGTGGTTTATGTTCCCGCACGGCTGCGTCGTGATCTGAATTGTTCCGCGTATTCAGATTATTCTATTAGAATAATTGAATACACGGAAGCGTCGGATCCGAAGGAAGTGCTGGAGATGCCGGTGATCGACGATTCCGACGATATCGATTATCTGAAGGTCGCATCGGAATTGATCCCTGATGAGACTCCCGACAAAGGGGTGATTCTGGGTCTGACTCGAGACCTACTTGGTACGGAGGATCCCGACTTGGTAGTAAAAAACTATTTGGAGGAGAAATAACATGGAAAAGTTCCCCGTGGTTATTCCCGGTATGATTATTCAGGTGCATACGCCAATCGCCCCTTATCGGTTTGTATTTTTTCTGGTTATGGAGGTTTTTAAGCCGAGCGCCGAAGCTATCCCCACCAGATTTTTTGGGTATGCCCTGGATGTGTTTGAAGACGAGGCTCCTCGCCTGGATGATTACTTCTCAGTACCTCGTAATCGAGTTACTGCGGTGTACCACAAGAATACCGACGACCCCTGGGAGTGGGCAGAAGGGATTAATCAGCTTAGTAATGGAAAAACTGCAGAAACCATAACCTGTATCTGGAAACGGGACGATTAAAAAATTATTTGGAGGAGAAATAACATGAGTACTCATTCTGCTATTGGGATACTTAACGAAGATGGCACCATATCGGCAGTATACTGTCACAACGACGGATATCCGTCAGGGTCGAAGTTCGCCGTGGGAGTGTTGTTGCAAAAGCACTATCATGACGAGAAGAAGGTGCTGGAACTTATGCAACTCGGAGATTTGTCCGCGCTGGGTAGAGACGTTAATCCGGCTCCGGCTGTGGAACACACGTGGGATAATCCCCAGGAAGGTGTTACCATAGCGTATCATCGTGATCGTGGTGACGAACTGCGTCCTGCGAGTACTTTCGACTCTGTTGCTGACTACGTTAAGCATGCCGAGCAGCTGGATGCCGAATTCCTATATCTGTATGACCCCAACTACGACTCCTGGAGTGTGTATTCGGTATACGGTGATAAAACGTGGGAAATATTGGATGGAGCGTGCCGTGAATCTTGACTACTAAAGCGAAAAAATACGGTAAGAAAAGGAGCGCGCCATGGACATAGACCACATTGATGTTGTCACTTCTCATAAGTGTAATTTTCACTGTCCTTACTGTGTGGACAAGTTTTGCCACACCTCTGAAGACGAAGTGAAGATCGACGACATCGACAGGTTTCTAAAAATCGTTCGTAGACACACCACGAAGGATCTCGAAGTTTTACTTCTCGGCGGTGAACCTATGATGCTACCTTTTGAAGAGCTTGTAGATATCGCAGAGGTGATTAAGAGTAACGGGTTTACTCCAATTATCTCCACAAACGGGTTTTTCAGAGACAAAATCGTTGCACTGCTCGACTATTACAGATGGATACAGGTCACCGTCCACAGCGATGAACAAATTGATTTCTATCGTAACTATACCGATAAAATCAACATTAAGTGGAGCGGGGACGCGCATATGACCTTTGATGTATTCAATCATTTTATTGAGTACACCAAGGACTTTGAACGACGAAGCATCAGCATGTACGCCACGGCTGATTTTGTAGAGTTGTGCAAAGATGAAAATGTGTGGCGGGTGTTGAATACACTCGAGTGGAAAAGAAACGGCTCATACATGTACGCCTTTTATAAAGGGGTGAGAATCAAGAAATTCATTAAAGGAGAGACCAATATTATCGATGAACCCGCTGTTCCGAAGCTTTACCCCAACGGAAATTATAATAAAACTTGGAGCAACGAGGATCTCGATGCTTATCTGGAAAAGGTGTAAATTGTCAAAACTATTTGGAGGGAAAGTGATGCAAAAAGTTATGCTGAGCATCGGAAGGGCTGAGGCCTGGGTAATCGACCGTTGGCCCGGTCTTGCGATACGAATACTGGTGTGGCCGGTCGTGTTTCTGCTCACCTGGATCGGTGGCGAGGTTTATAACCCGGTCATCCGAAAGTGGGTGGTGGTCTTTCCGGCATTGCATTCTTTTTTCGATTGTTTTGACGACCGGTCAGGTCCAAGTCCAGTGGTACCGCTTTGTTTTATGATTGACTTTATCATAGTCGGCACCATTTGGATGCTGTGGCTTTTAGTGTTCGTCATCATGCGTTGGTGGACGTTCGCCGTTCTGGCCGCGATCGTTGTACCGTGGTTCTTTTGGTGTTGTTTGAAAAAGTATAGGGATAAAGAAAATGGCTAAGTTTGAGTCGAAGTTCGGTCTCGGTGATCATGTGTATGTCGCGTACAAACCGGAAGATGTGTCTGCGGTTGTTTGGCAAGACAATAGTGGCCGACCGCTGCCGCGTAATGGTTATTTTGAGGTGTATGAACATACCGTGGTCGAAGTGCAGTTCAGCAACTGCGTCTGCTGTGGTGTTTGGTATCAGCTGAGGGGTGCTGATGATCCTGTTCGCGAGAGTGAGGTTTATACTACGCCTGAGGAGGCTGTAGAGGGCTGCCGGAAGGCGGAGATCCGCGAGAATGAGTATTATCTCGCACAGGAAAAGAAAAGCAAAAATCCTAGAAAGGGGTTTGCGGAAATGGCCTCCAGCGAAATCGAAAATTTGAAAAAGCATAATGGTAGTTACATGCTTTATCGACTCCGGAAGGATGGAAAAGATTACAAGAAGGGGGTGTATGTTGATGCGACTCGTAATTCATAATTACGGTATCCTCGAAGACCTGGAGATCGAGCTGTCTCCAGGTCTTACCACACTCTCCGGGCAGAACGGCTCGGGGAAGTCCACTACTGTGGATGCTCTGTACTTTGCTCTAACGGGCGAACCGCTCGACGGCAGAAACGTTGCCGAGTTGGTGAACTGGGGGGCGATGGATGGAAGGGCATTTGTTAAGCTCTCTTGTGATGATTTCACCGTGACGAGAACCATCAAGTCCGGGTTGTCCCACAAGTTGGAGCTTTCGGATGGCACCGTGCTGACGAAGAAGGCCGACATCAACGCTTGGATCTTTGATCATTTCAAGATCGATAATCCGGACGTTATTTGTGATATCTTCTTCAGCGCTCAGCTCCATGCCACTGACTTGTTTGATACGACCAATTCGGTAAGGTTGTCGATGCTTTCCCGGATGTTCGGGTTTGAGCATTTGGAAAAGCTTCGCGACGTCATTTACCGCACGTTGTCGGAAACTCCGATGATGACGGTCAATGAGGAACTCATTCAGCAGCTTTCTGATCGCGTTGCCGGCACTACTGCCGAAATAACCGATGTTGAGTTTTTGTTGGCCACCGCGCAGCAAATAGTCAATGATCTTCACTTCGATCAAGCCAAGTTTGAAGAAGTGATGAAAGCTCCGCTGGATGCGGAACGTCAGTTCCATCTCAAGCGTCGTGCAGATCTCCAGACTGAGCTCGAATCCAATCGAGTTCTTCGTGACCAGCTCAATCAGAAATCGATTCTGGCGAATGAATTGGCTACCGATCGCCATTTGTGGTCTCTGCACGATACTCGTGAAGAGTCTGAAGCAAGAATCAAAGAGCTGGAATCAGGAGTGTCTTTGGAGGGTTTGAAGTCCGCGCAGTCGCAAGCTAACGAGGCTTTTTTTACCTTAAAGGCGGAAGTCGACCGTCTTCAGAAACAGTCCACCGAATCTTGTGAGGTTTGTCCTCTTACCAACGGTAAGCCTTGCATAGAACTTCTGAGACTCCATGATCCGCAGTTGATCGCAGAAGAGCTTTCCCAGAAGCAGGCAAAGCTCGACGACCTTCAGAACGATCTTCGACAGCTCGAACTGCTTATCAGTATGCGTGAGAAAGACTTGAGAGAGCTGGATGAGCTGAAGAAGAAAGTGGTTGCTATTGCTGAACTAGGAGAGCCTACTCGTCCCCGTGACGAGGTGGAAAAGCTGGCGGAAGAACTTGGCGATCTCGCAGCTGTGATGGATTCTTACAAGGAGGCGGAAAACGCCGCAGATCGAATCATGGCTGAAATCGACCACGAGGACGTTTGGTTGGACGTCCATCAGGAAGGTGAGTCTGTTTCCGAGGAAACTAAGAATCAGTGGGCTAAAGCCAAGACTGACTATGATGCTGCGGTGGCTACAACCACGCAGCTCTCTTGGAAGCTTGAGCACCTGAAGGAGACCTTAAAGACCGATTCTCTGACCCTTGCGCAGCTTCAGGCCGATAAGGACAAGGCATTGGCTAAGGCGCGTAAGGTGGAAGTCCTCAAGGACGTGCGCGATCTCCTTTCTCGCGATAATCTTCAGCGTGCCCTCATGCAGGGCGTGATGAAACGAATCAATCGTGAGATCGAAGTCTGTGCCAAGATCTTCAACTTCAAGTATCGAGTGTTTATCGAGGAGTCGGGCGACATCGTCTTCCAGGAAGACGGAATCGAACCTAAAGATGTGAGATTCTTGTCAGGCGGTCAGAAATATACGGCTGCTATCATCACCCGGATTGCTTTTGCGAGGGTGTTGAAGACCAACTTCATCTTTATGGTTCTTGACGAGCCTTCGATCTGTTTGGATGACGACTCTCGCCAGCTTCTGTCGGAATTGCTTCGTGCTTTGAATGATCGTTTCAAGCAGGAAGGCAAGTATTTGGTCGTGCCAACGCACGATGAACTTATTACAAATCAAGGAGTTAATATCAATGTCCAAGGAGTTTAAGTATGCCCTCGAGTGATCTTTGTGCATTGTGCGGGGCGGTTACCCGTGTGGGTGACCGCCATCTTGTCATGAACCCTGAAGGAGATAACGTTTGGGTTTGTGATAGCTGTTATC
>Ga0247609_10004894_pt1 | contig 13256 bp, 9 predicted proteins | sample 172DNAGHGlowgp2_FD_193487 | JGI IMG/M metagenome (GOLD analysis project Ga0247609, IMG submission 193487) | Sheep rumen microbial communities from Palmerston North, Manawatu-Wanganui, New Zealand - 1728 DNA GHGlow gp2 | ecosystem: Host-associated > Mammals > Digestive system > Stomach > Rumen ...
AGACTTCTTAAATGCTTCCCATACACCAGTTTCAATTTCAGATCTTGCTGTTGACCATTCAGCCTCAACAAGCTTCTTTCTTTCCTTACCAGTAACGATACCCATTTCATAGAACTTATTGATTTGGTCAACCTTCTTATCAGCTTGAGCAATTCTTTCTTCCTTACCGTCATACTTAATAACGTCGGCCATAGAAATAGTGAATCCGGCAATTGTAGAATACTTGAAACCTAAATCCTTGATTCTATCAAGCATGATTGAAGTTTCAGTAATCTTAAATCTCTTGAATACTTCTGCAATGATTCTTGCAATGTTCTTCTTAATGAATGCCTTAACTGGCTCAGATGCGATTAATCTATCATAAGAGCCCTTAATATCATTCTTATCTAAGAAATACTTAAGTGGAGTAGCCTTTGTAAGGTTTTCCTCTGTAGCCTCATTTAAATAAGGGAATTCCTTAGGAAGAATGTTATTGAAAATCATCTTACCTAATGTTGTGAAAATATAATTAGAAGGTAATTTTACATTACTGAACTTAGATTCAGGTAAGTAATTAATATCAATAAAGATTCTTGTATGTAATGTAATATAGCCATTCTTATAAGCCATATATGCTTCATTGAAATCCTTATAGAAATGACCTTCGTTTTCCTCACCCTTAATTTCCATAGTTAAGTAATAGTTACCTAAAATCATATCCTGAGATGGAGTAACTACTGGCTTACCATCCTTAGGGTTAAGGATATTGTTAGAAGCTAACATTAATAATCTAGCTTCTGCTTGTGCCTCTAATGATAGAGGTACGTGAATAGCCATCTGGTCACCATCGAAGTCAGCGTTGAATGGTGTACATACTAATGGGTGAAGTCTAATAGCCTTACCTTCAATTAGTACTGGCTCGAATGCTTGAATACCAAGTCTGTGTAATGTAGGGGCACGGTTTAATAATACTGGGTGCTCTCTAATTACTGATTCAAGAATTGTCCAAACGCTTGAATCTTGGTTTTCAACTAGCTTATTAGCAATAGCAATTGAATTGCCATTTCTTACTAATTCTCTTAATACGAATGGCTTAAATAATGTTAATGCCATTTCCTTTGGTACACCACATTGATACATTCTTAATGATGGACCAACAACGATAACTGAACGTCCTGAATAGTCAACACGCTTACCAAGTAGGTTTTGACGGAAACGTCCTTGCTTACCCTTTAACATATCAGATAAGCTCTTTAGCTTATGAGCCTTATCAAGGTTAGACTTCTTACCTCTCTTAGAACCATCGATTAAAGCATCAACAGCCTCTTGTAACATTCTCTTCTCGTTCTTAGTAATTAAGTGAGGAGCATGTTGCTCATATTGCTTCTTTAAACGATTATTTCTATTTAAGATTCTTCTATATAAGTCATTTAAGTCTGTAGTAGCGAATCTACCACCCTCTAATTGAACCATTGGTCTAATTGCAGGTGGAATAACTGGTAAAATATCTAATACCATCCATTCAGGCTTATTGTCTGAATGTAAGAAATCCTCAACAACCTCAAGCTTCTTAATAGCCTTATCTCTCTTTTGCTTAGAGTTTTGCTTTAATTCTCTTCTTAGGTTTCTTTCTTCCTTTTCAAGATCTACATCTTGTAAAAGCTTCTTAATAGCTTCTGCACCTGTTAAAGCTTGGAATCTCTTAGAACCATACTTTTCAACTAATAAAGAATACTCTTGTTCAGAAAGAACATCCTTCTTCTTTAATAATTCATTATTAGCTTTAACAATACCATTACCTGGATTGATAACGATATAAGATGCTAAATAAACGATATCATCTAATTCCTTAGTCTTTAAATCTAATAAAGTAGCGATTGGAGATGGAGCGTTTCTTAAATACCAAGTATGAACTACTGGAGATGCTAACTTGATATGACCCATTCTCTCACGTCTTACCTTAGATTCAGTGATTTCAACACCACACTTCTCACAAATCTTGCCCTTATCATTAGAACGCTTAGATTTGCCACAAGCACATTGATAATCCTTAGATGGACCGAAAATCTTTTCACAGAATAATCCATCTGGTTCTGGCTTTAAAGTACGATAGTTAATAGTCTCGTGCTTTAAAACCTCACCATATGACCAAGATAAAATTTCTTCAGGAGAAGCTAAACCAATTTTAATATACTTATATTGTTTACTCATTTCGCTTACCTCCTATTATTCTTCATCCTCAAATACTAAGCTGTTGTCAACATCATCTTCCTTAGCCTCATCAGCCTTTAAAGTGTTGTCGATATAATTGTAAGAAACTCTATTATTTACAACTTGCTTAATCTCTGAGTCAACGATTGAACGATTTACTTCGTTTTCACCATTGTTATTAATTAATTCAACATGCATACCTAATGATTGGAATTCACGAGTTAATACTCTGAATGATTCAGGAATTGAAGATTCAGGGATTCTCTTACCATCAACGATAGCATCGAATGTCTTATCACGAGCAATTAAATCATCTGACTTAATTGTCATCATTTCTCTTAATGTATGAGCAGCACCATAAGCTTGAAGTGCCCAAACTTCCATTTCACCGAAACGTTGACCACCCTTTTGTGCTTTACCACCCATTGGCTGTTGAGTAACTAATGTATACTTACCAACATTTCTAGCATGTAACTTATCGTCAACCATGTGGCTTAACTTGATGAAGTACATGATACCAACATTAATCTTATTTTCGAAAGGTTCACCAGTTCTACCATCGAATAATGTAATCTTACCATCGAATGGCATATCTGCTTCCTTCATAATTTGTTCAATATCTTCGATAGTAGCACCATCGAATACTGGAGTAGCTACCTTTAATTCAGGAACTGCTTCAAAGATTTCAGCTTCAGTTGGCTTATGACCATTCTTAGCTTCATAATCCTTAGCCCATGCTTCTCTATCTCTATTAGTGATAGTCTTAGCTGCCATACCTAAATGTAATTCAAGTACCTGACCAATGTTCATACGAGATGGAACACCTTGTGGGTTAAGCATAATATCGATTGGTCTACCATCTTCACTAAATGGCATATCCTCTACTGGTAGGATATTAGAAATAACACCCTTGTTACCATGACGACCGGCCATCTTATCACCGATTTGAATCTTTCTCTTTTGGATAATGAAGATTCTTACAACCTCATTAACGCCAGGATTTAATTCATCACCGTTAGACTTCTTGTAGTGAGTTACTGATTGAACAATACCTCCTCCTCCATGAGGAACACGAAGTGATGAATCTCTAACATCACGGCTCTTTTCACCGAAGATTGCTAATAATAACTTTTCTTCTGGAGTTGGGTCAGTTTGTCCCTTAGGAGTTGTCTTACCAACAAGGATATCGCCTTCCTTAACCTCAGAACCTGGGATAATGATACCATCAGCATCTAGATATCTCTTACGCTCTTCACCAACATTTGGAATTTCACGAGTGAATTCCTCAGCACCTAACTTAGTTTCACGAGCTTCAATTTCAAATTCATCGATGTGTAATGATGTATAGTAATCATCATATACCATCTTTTCAGACATAATTACGGCATCCTCGAAGTTATAGCCTTCCCATGTCATGAATGCGATTCTAACATTTCTACCTAATGCTAATTCGCCGTTTTTCATAGATTGACCATCAGCTAATACATCGCCACGTTCAACTCTTTCGCCAGCCTTAACAATAGGACGTTGCATAATAGCAGTTGCAGAGTTAGATCTTAAGAATTGATATAATTCATAAGTCTTAGTCTCGCCATCATCTTGCTTAACAACAATCTTCTTAGCATCAACATATTCAACAATACCATCATATGTACATACACATGCAGAACCAGAGTCTTTTGCAGCTCTATATTCCATACCTGTACCTACGATTGGAGATTCAGGATTAATGATAGGTACTGCTTGACGTTGCATGTTGGCACCCATTAGGGCACGTGTAGCATCGTCATGCTCTAGGAATGGAACGCAGGCAGCAGCTACAGATACGATCTGTTGAGGTGATACGTCCATATATTCAATATCTTCCTTATTGAAGATTTCAGTTTCACCGTTTAAACGACCGATAACCTTATCCTCAATAATATGACCTTCTGCATCTAGCTTAGTATTGGCGGCAGCAATAATCTTGCCTTCCTCAGTAGTTGCAGTTAAATAACAAATTTCATTTACATCATTTGATACATACTTAACACCGTTAGCATCTACCTTAACTGGGAAATATGGAGTTTGAATAAATCCATACTCATCAATCTTAGCATATGAAGCTAAAGATGTAATAAGACCGATTGATGGACCTTCTGGTGTTTCGATAGGACACATTCTACCATAGTGAGAATTGTGAACGTCACGTACTTCTACACCGGCTCTATCTCTTGCAATACCACCAGTACCTAAAGCTGAGATACGTCTCTTTTGAGTAATTTCAGCTAATGGGTTAATTTGATCCATGAATTGTGATAATTGTGATGAACCAAAGAATTCCTTTAATGATGAAGTTAAAGGCTTAATATTAATTAAGTTTTGAGGAGTAGCCTTTTCAGGTTCAATTGTAGACATTCTATCCTCAATATTCTTTCTTAACTTAGAGAAACCGATTCTGAATTGGTTCTTTAATAATTCACCAATTAATCTTAAACGTCTGTTTCCTAAGTGGTCGATATCATCAATTCTACCAACACCATAATATAAGTTAATGAAGTAGCTTACAGAAGCAACTACGTCAGACATAGTTAACCATAAAGCATCCTCATTATTCTTATTACCGATAATCTTTACTTCCTCAGTTGTATCACCATGAACAACATTAACATATAATACTTCGCAAATAGTCTTAAGTTCTTCGCCTTCCTTGCAAAGCTTATCTGAATGCTTATCTAAAATATCATGACCGATATTAATTTCAACTGAATAACCAGCTCTAGCCTTATTTAATCTATCGTATACTTCGCCTTCTACGATTTCGCCAGCCTTAGCGATTACTTCACCAGCAGAATATAAAATTTCACCAGTTTCAGCATCCTCTACATCACAAGCAGCGATTACATCTCTAGATAAAGCATATCCCTTAGCACGTGCTAAAACATCTAGCTTTTGGTTATACTTAAAACGACCAACCTTTTGTAGGTCATACTTAGCAGGATTGAATAAAGATTCATAAATAAGCTCTCTAGCACCTTCTACAGTAGCCTTTTCGCCCATATGTAACTTTGCATAAATATCAATTACTGCGTCGTCAGAATTTGTTGTGTTATCTTTCTTAAATGTTTCCTCAAAATGAATGTCATTACCAAATAAATCAATAATGTCCTTGTTAGAAGATAAACCAAATGCTCTTAAAACCTCAGTTAAAGGAATCTTCTTAGAACGGTTTAGCTTACCATACCAAACGTCTCCTCTTGAGCTTGTTTCATACTCAATCCAAGAACCACGTGTTGGCATAACAGTTCCACCAAACTTAGTCTCGCCTGTCTTCTTATCAATTTCCTTAGTGTAGTAAACACCAGATGAACGAACGATCTGGCTGATAACAACACGCTCAGCACCATTGATAACGAAAGTACCAACTGGAGTCATGTAAGGTACATCACCCATGAATACTTCCTTAGAAACACGAACACCAGTCTTAGTGTTTTCAAGTGTTACAGTCGCCTTTAAAGGACGTGAAAAATTAATCTTTCTTAGCTTAGATTCAACTACGCTAAATTTAGGATCTTCAAAATGGTAGTCAACAAAATAGATCTTTAACTCTCCATTGAATGATGTAATAGGTGATACATCATTAAATACTTCTTGTAAACCAGAGTCTACGAATTGATCGAATGATTTTGTTTGAATGTCGATTAATCCAGGTAGATCAACTGCAGTACGTACCTTTGAATAATTACGTCTTACAGACTTCTTACCATAATTAACATTCTTGTAACTTCCGTTGAATTCCTGATTCTCCATAAAATCACCTTTTTTGTAAATTATTACAATACCCTTTCTTCATTTTTAGGCTGTCATTTTGACTTAAGGTTGCCCTACCTTAAAACAAGATAACCACAATATATTTTAACTATAATTTATAATTATAGATTGATACAAATTAATGCTTAAGTGGGCATAATGCCACTATACGCATTTTAGTATTATATGTCAAATTGTCAAACAATGCAAGTAATTTAAAAAAAATAAACAAAAGAAAAAGTGAATGTTTATTTTTTCACAATCACTTTTTCATGTTTAACTTTTCTGTTGTAAAATATATGATTTATATAAGCTATCAATTTCTAACAAGCATATATATTATCGTTTTCTACGTATGGAAGAGGTTCGATTTTACCATCTTCTACTTTTAAATTCAAATAATTAAATTTTAATATTTCTTTTTCTAATACTTTTGTAAAATGAACATAATTAATTGAATCACCAACATTAATTCCTTCCCTTTGAGCATTTCCTTTATGAATAGATAAATTTACATCAAAGCTAGAAGCTGGCCTTAATAGTCTAATCCCATTTCCTTCACAAGGTGTTATAGTTAATAAATATACAACACAAAACACATTCCCGCTAAATTCGCTAAAATCGTCATAATTTATACTGAAATCAGTAGGAATATCCTTTGAAAAATCATTTATAAAATAACTTACAGTGTCTTCTTTTGAATAAACTTCTTTTCTTGATAATTCAGTATCAATATTACTAAGATGATCTAATGTATAATAGAAACTCTTTTCACCACTGTAAATTATCCTAGTTATTGAAAAGTTTAATCTTTGTTCAAGGTCAGAATATAATTCAAGTATTTTTTTCGTATCTAATCCTTCTAATTCAGGGTCATCGACACTAAAATCTTTAAACCCTGTTGAAAATGTCACTTCTATATTTTTTTCTATTTCCTTTTCTGTCTTCACTTTAAGGTTTGTGTAAAGTGTTAAGTATACCCCAGGTTGCACATCACTAGAATTAATACTACCATGATTGTTCTCGTAATATTCTGGAATATTTTCATTGCTTGTATCATTATCACTTGTATCATTATCACATGATGAGAAAGTTAAAACTGATAACACTAATAACGCTAAAACAAATACTTTTTTATATGTTTTTTTAGCATATAATCACATCTCCTTTACAATTTTTTTGTTTGATTATGGGTACACATAACCTATTAACATTTAATTAAAAGCACTTATTCAATTAAAATATAACATATTTTTCTACATTGTAAATGTTTTTAGAGAAAAAACTTATATAAAAGATGTTTTTGTGTAATTTCATAATCGTTATATGATATCGTTTTTATATTATATTCGACTATTTTGTATTTTTGCGATGAAAAAAATGCCAGCATCGCTGACATTATTTTAATAGCTTAAATGGTAATGGAATTAGCATTCTAGCTCTTTTCCTGTACTCAAGATAGCCTTCCTTATATGTAATTAGCTTCTTTTCTTCTAATGGAATAGATATAAATAAGAATAATAAATTAATTAAGATTGCACCAAAGATAACATACCAATAGTTAAAATCATTAACAATGAATACTGCAAGTACTCCATACCAAAATGTTATTTCACCAAAATAATTTGGATGTCTTGAATATTTCCAAAATCCAACATTAATAATTTCACTTCTATTCTTTCTATTCTTCTTATATACATGAATATTAATATCAGATATTAGCTCAAAGAATACAGCTAATATTATTAATGCATATCCAATAATACTTAATGGAATAAAATCATAACCATTTATAATGTATAAGAATGCTGGCACTGATGCCAAGAACACTAAGATAGTTGGCATCATATGGATACCAATTAAATTAACAATCTGATATAGCTTATTAGTCTTGTTCTTAATATCACTATATCTCCAATCAATATATGTAATATCATTAAATGTAATAATAAAATTAATAGTTAATCTGATAGCCCAAAGTAATATCAAAATTAAGAATATAATATTACCTACATTATAATTACCATAATGAATTAATAATGCAACATAAATAACTGGAGTTTGAATAGACCAATATGGATCATATATAGATGCGGTCTTTAGGAATATACCAAATACCCAAACTACTATAGTTGCTACTACATCTGCTATAAATATTTTTAAGATTATATTTACTGAATCAGGAACTAATATAAAACTCAAAAATGCAAAAATATAAGCTATAATATAAATACATAATAATATTAATAAACCAAATAATTTCTTTTTCATAAAACACCTACAAAACTATAATACAATAACATTTATTAAAAATCATTGATTTTTTTATTATATATCTTATAATGATAGCAAATATAGGAGGACTATATGGGAAAACTAAAATTATCAATAAAAATCATTTTATTATTAAATTTAATATTAGCCATTGGACTTGGAATATGGATTCTGTCTTCTGGTATAGCAGCAAGTCAAGACGCAGCTCAATCAGCTGCGAACCAAGGCGCTGAAAATGGTAGTGTTATTGGTGGTGCCTTAGCTGGTGGTCTTGTTGGAGCACTTGGAGTAGTTGTTACAATAATATTTGGTGCTATTTTATTTTTAATTGCATTTAATACATTAATTGCATTTATAATTTATTGCTTAAAGAAGGAACATGGAGTAGTTGGTGGAATATTAGTATTCCTACTAGCATGTCCTGTTGCTGGTGTATTAATAATAATTGAAGGATGTAAATCATAAATAATAAAAGTAGGTTATCGTGTTGTTGATAACCTACTTTTCATTTTCAAAAATATAATTTACTTTTTCATTATCATTAGCTACAATAGGCTCTACTCTTATTGCAATTAAAGCTGCTAATACAGTACTAATTAAATCCTTAATAATAAATGGTAAGAATCCTACCTCTATTACATACATGAAATTAGCATTAGGACTTTCTATATAATATTTTAAAATAAAATACATATAAATAAGTCCAATTAAATCAAGTATTAATAATCCAATTACTGATTTAATTATTTTTAATAATTTAGTATTTCCTATATTACTACCTATAAATAACGAAGATATTAAGAACCCTATAATAAATCCAAATGAAGGTAATAATACATATTGGAATCCTCCACCAGTAGAAAATACTGGTATACCAATTAATCCCATTATTATATATGCAATAAAGACAATCGCTGCCTTCTTCCATTTAAGTAATAAGCTAATTATTACTACTGCGAATGTCTGAAGTGTTAAAGATATTATTCCAATATTAAAAGATATTTTAGAGCATATTATTAATATAGCTAATGAAATAGCCATTATAGTTAAATCCTTGATTTTCATAATAGGGACTCCTTAATATTAATTTCATCGCTTGATACAACTATTTTATTATTTCCATCATCTAATATTAAATGACCATCTATATCAATATCCTTAGCTATATAAACCTTATCCTTATAATAAACCTTCTTATTATAAACGATATTTCTTTTTCTATATAAAGATATTAATTCATCATGACCTAATTTATTTAATTTATCGAAATTATCTATTATTGAATTAATTAAATCATATTTATCAATATCCTTATTTAATCCAATACCATCTACAGAATCCTTATTAGTCATATTAATACCAATACCAATTATGGATGCTTCAAACTTAATTTGGAAAACATCCTCAATTAGGATTCCACATAATTTTTTATCATTTAAATAAATATCATTTGGCCATTTAATTCCAGCATCAAAGCCATATGAATCTAATGCCATACATATAGCAAGTGGAGTAGTGATTTCATAATTTCCATTATTCTTTAATAATATGGAAAATATAATATCCTTATCACTTCTCCATTTTCTATCATATCTACCACGACCTGCAGTTTGTTCTAAGGCAATAAGAATAGTCTTATCTGGATATTCATTATAATTATCCTTTAAATAAGTATTAGTTGAATCAATAGTATCAACTAAATAATAATGATATTTAGTTTTGAATTTCCAGTTTAGATTAGTTATCATATTACGCCTTTAGTGCTTCTATTGTTTGTTTTAATGATTCTAAATCACTTACGTTATAGCAAGGGATCTTTCTATCAATTCTCTTTACAAATCCTTGTAATGATTTACCAGGTCCTATTTCAACAAATGTATCTACACCATTTGCCATTAAATATCTAATAGAATCCTCAAAATATACAGATGAATGAATTTGATCCTCTAATATATCATTGATGCTTCTAGTTTCTTCCTTACCAGATACATTATAAACTATTTTATATTTAGGAGTATTAGGTGTGTATTTATCTAATACAACTCTTAATCTTTTTGATGCGTCATTTAAGAATGATGAATGGAAAGCACCAGATACATTAAGCTCAATAACCTTTAATGCTCCTAATGCCTTCATATTCTCCATTGCTAAATCAACACCCTTATTATCACCTGTAATTACAATTTGACCAGGGCAATTATAATTAGCAACCTCACATACACCCTCTGCTGTCTTAATACCTTCTAATACCTTTTCTCTAGCAAGACCAATTACGGCTGCCATTTTAGTAGTACCTAAAGGCAATGCATTTTGCATAATATCACCACGATTAGAGATGATATCTAATGCATTATCTAAATTCCATGTATCTGCAAATGCTAAGGCAGAATATTCACCAAGTGATAAGCCACATGCATATTCTGGCTTAATACCATTTTCCTCTAATGCTTTAGCAAATACATAGCTTGTTAATAGCATTGCAGGCTGAGCATATTTAGTTTGATTAATAACTTCATTCTTATCTAGGAAGCACAAATCTCTTAATTCAGGATATTTATCATAAATTTTTTTAGCTATAGCTACATTATCATAAATGTCCTTACCCATTCCCTTTGCTTGAGCACCTTGTCCTGCAAATAAAAATGCTATCTTCATTATTTTCCACTTCCGATTCTTCTAAATTTTTCGTATCTATTATTTAATAATTCTTCTTCGCTTTCCTTACTTAATTCATTAATTTTAGCAATTAATCTATTCTTTAAGCCCTCTGCGAATGAATCACTAACATATCTTATACCACCAAGAGGTTCTTCAATTATTTCATCTGCGATACCATAATTAATTAAATCCTGAGATGTAAGCTTCATAACATCAGCCACCTCACTTACAGGTACCTTATCCTTAAATAGGATAGATGTAAATCCTTCTGGTGATAATACTGAATAAACAGCATTTTCAAACATAAAGATATAATCAGATACAGTTAAAGCTAAAGCTCCACCAGAGCCACCCTCAGATAAAATGATAGCTACTACTGGAGTTTTTAATTTTGAAAACTCATATAGATTTTGAGCAATAGCACGTGCTTGACCACGCTCCTCAGCTCCCTTACCAGGATAAGCTCCTGATGTATCTACGATTGTAATAATTGGTCTTTTAAATTTTTCTGCTTCCTTAGCTAATCTTAATGTCTTTCTAAAACCCTCTGGAGAAGTCATACCAAAGTTTCTTTTTAAATTCTCATTAAGATTATCACCCTTAGCCTGAGCTAGGATAGTTACAGGCATATCACCTAAATAACCAATTCCTGATATTATTGATTGGTCATCAGAAAAATACTGATCACCATGTAATTCAACAAAATCAGTTATTAATTTATCTATTAAGGCCTTTGCCTTAATTCTTTTTTCACTTCTTGCGATTAATACTCTATCCCAAGCACTTAAATTAGAATATGTTTCATTCTTTAAAACATCTAATTTCTTCTTTAATTCCTTATATTTAGGATCTGCTGAATCAAGAGCTAATAATTCTTGCTCAAGAAGACTTATCTTTTTCTCATTCTCTTCTAATATCATATTATTTATAATTATGAAGTTTTAGTAATAATGCTAAAGTCTTCTTTAAATCCTTTCTATCAGAAATCATATCAATATAACCCTTATCTAATAAGAATTCAGCAGTTTGGAATTCCTTAGGTAATGTTTCTTTAATAGTTCTTTCGATAACTCTTTTACCAGCAAAGCCAATTAAAGCATTAGGCTCAGCAATAGTAATATCAGCTAAAGACGCAAATGAGGCAGATACACCACCTGTAGTTGGATCTGTTAATACAGCAATATAAAGACCAGTTTCTCTATATTTAGCTAAAGCTTGAGATGTCTTAGCCATTTGGAATAAGCTAATTACACCCTCCTGCATTCTAGCACCACCAGATGTTGTAAATAAAATTAATGGTAGCTTATCCTCAGTTGCCTTTTCAATAAGTCTTGTAATTCTTTCTCCACAAACAGAACCCATAGAGCCCATCATGAAGAATGAATCCATTACACCAACAAGGCACTTAATTCCATCAATCTTACCCTCTACACACATTACAGATTCATCCTCACCTGAATCCTTCTTAGCCTTTTCAAGCTTTTCCTCGTAGTCAGGAAAATCTAAATATTTTTCTTTTATATTTGTAAAAAGCTCAGTATAGCCTAAATCCATTACATCAATAATTCTTTCCTTAGATGTTAATCTTCCATGATGATTACAATAAGGACATACCTTATGATCTAGGATATAATTATCCTTTATAATGAATCTTTGGCAGCTAGGACATTTTACAATTAAATCCTCAGGAATTTCTTTAGGAATAGAGGCTGTAATTCTTTTTCTTAAATTAAGCTCCTCCATTGCAGTATTAAATTCAAGGATTTTCTCTTTTCTCTTATTGAACGAGCTTTGCATTTTCCTTCAACTCTCCTATAAATCCTTCAATGAATGAAGTATCATAATGTCCTAAAATAAAATCAGGATGATGTAATAGGACATAATTAAATTCAACAGTTGTTTTAACACCATCAACGATTAATTCCTCTAAGGCCTGTCTCATCTTTCTAATACATTCAAGTCTTGTCTTAGCGAAGCAGATAACCTTAAGAATCATTGAATCATAATATGGTGGAATAGTGTAACCAGGATATACGGCAGAATCAATTCTTACACCCATTCCTCCTGGAGTATTGATGAATGTTATTTTACCAGGATTAGGTCTAAAGTCATTATCTGTATCCTCGGCATTAATACGACATTCAATAGCGTGTCCATATAATTTAATATCAGATTGCTTATATTGTAGTGGTAATCCATAAGCAATTTTAATCATATTCTTTACTAAATCAACATTAGTAACTGATTCAGTAACACAGTGCTCAACCTGAATTCTAGTATTCATTTCAATGAAATAATAATTTTCTGAATCATCTACTAGGAATTCAATTGTACCTACTGAATCA
>Ga0247609_10004899_pt1 | contig 13247 bp, 14 predicted proteins | sample 172DNAGHGlowgp2_FD_193487 | JGI IMG/M metagenome (GOLD analysis project Ga0247609, IMG submission 193487) | Sheep rumen microbial communities from Palmerston North, Manawatu-Wanganui, New Zealand - 1728 DNA GHGlow gp2 | ecosystem: Host-associated > Mammals > Digestive system > Stomach > Rumen ...
ATCGGCAGCAATAAAGGTGCCACCGGTGAAGAACCCGAAGGCAGCAAAGAAGACAACGAAGAAGTCCCCGGAGACAGCGTCACTGCATCCGAGCCTGAGATCTTCGAGTTTAACGAAGTGTCTTCAGACACGCCGGTCACTCTTGATAAAGCGCGCTCGCTTGGACTTAATGTCGATGCCGGCATCGGCTATGCATGCGGCGAGGAAGATTTTTATATAGAGCTCCTTACGGATTATGCCAACGATGCTTCAGGCAAATCTGCCGGACTCTCTTCCTATCTCGAAAAGGGCGATCTTAAGAACTACGAGATCCTGGTCCATTCGCTCAAGAGCGCATCAAGGACCGTCGGTGCCGATGATCTGTCCGCGCAGGCAAAGGCACTCGAGGATGCTTCAAGGGACGGCGATATGGATTTTGTTAAGGCTCATCATGATGATCTGATAAACGGCCTGGCAAAGCTCTCCGGAGGGCTTTTGGGCTGAGGATGATCTGCGGAGATCATTGTTTTCGAGATGCCATCGAAAAAACTTTTGAATAAATGTGTGAAAATGGGTATTCCCGTTCGTCTTATAGGTGAGATTTCAAAAACGCGACAGCAAAAAGCGGAACGATAATGGCCTTCAAGGCTACAGATGATCAGCTCCACGGCTTCCTTCAGAACAAGCTCGCACTGATCAATTATGAGCGTAGGGAACACAACCAGTCCACTGTAACCTATGACGAACTCTGGTTTGATATCACGGATGAGGACGGCAATATCATCTACACCGGTTCATGGACCGGTCCTGAGCCTGAACTTAAGCTCCTTCCTTCCGACAGCGCCCGCTCCATCGAAATGGAAGTAAAATACGACACGGAAACGCAGATCGCAGTCTGCTACATCGTTGATGGCGGCGGCGTCGGGTAAAGCCGGGTAAAGATGGGTAAAGTGCCGGATGGATAATGTGGCATCTTGATGTGCTTCGATAATAAAATGACGGTGCGGGGTGCCGGCATGGCGTCCCGCACTTTTCGCTTGCAGCGTCATAAGAAAAACTGCATTGCAGTGCATGTACATTGCAATGCGGTTTTTGTTTTTATGGAGATATGACTTCATCGAGAACGCGAGGAACGAAGCGTGCGAGACAATAAACCACCCGTTCGACGGGTGGTGCTGATTCTTTTCAGTCTCGCGCCGGCAGCATCTATTATCAAAAGCCCTGCGCCGTTCTTATGCTCTTGGCTTTACACGGTTGAGTCCGTCTCAACTGCCTGTTGTTTGAAAATCATACCGAATAGCAATACGATATCCTTAAGATGCATGCATGATAAACGGAAATGATTTTTAAGACTTATCAAGGAGAAAAAACATGGGAAATACAATAGGCAGAAATATTAAGAACTTTCGTAAGAATAAGGGCTTTACGCAGGAAGAACTTGCAGACCTTCTGAACGTGACACCGCAGGCTGTAAGCAAGTGGGAATCGGAGCTCAGCATGCCGGACGTGTCGATGCTGATACCTCTTGCCCAGGTCCTCGGCGTGAGCACTGATGCACTCCTGGGATACGATTCTTTATCTGAGAACGATGAAGTGATCGCCAGGGTCAAAAGCACCATGGAGGGCATGGGTAACAGTGATGAAGGCAGAGCACAAAAGGCTCTCCGCATAAGTGAATATCTTTCGACAGAGACCACCCTTAATCCGGGCTGTTTTGAGATAATCATGGACTATGTTCAGGAGACAGCCAACCTCAGCATGTATGCTGATCCGGTCCTCGTAAATTACTTCCCCGATGATACGGAACGCGTAAAAAAGCTCTTTAAGGACGCTATCCGCAAGGGCGCATATCTGATCAGTCACTGCAGTGACAAAGTCCTTATCGAGAAGACTCATTATGCGATGGCCTGGATCTACATTCACGAGAAGGATTTCGATAACGCAAGGGAACACATAAATGTGCTGCCGAGCATTGCGACCTGCCGCGTAAAGGAAAACATCGGCATGGAGCTGACTTTTTTCGAGAGCGGCTTCGAAAAGATGAAGGATGACATAGAAGCCAGCTCGGTTGCACTCTTTGATCTTGTCTCAAGCATGATCAATACCATCGCACAGGATTACGCATGGTATGCAGACAGGGAAGAAGGAATGCAGGTGATCGAATGGTGCGAGAGGATCTTAAAGGCATTTGCCACCAGAAAGGAAGCCATTAACATGAACCATTACATGAGAGTCAGAAGAAGCCTTGCTTTCTTTAAGCTTGTATCTGTTAAACGTTCCGGCGATGATGACGGTGCGGTAAAGATCTATAATGAATTTGCCGAAGAGATAAAGGCTGAGGACCTTACTGACGAACAGAAGCAGACGATCATGGATCTTTTGCAGAATGACATCGATCATTACGGCAAGCTCACTTGATCGAGCATGAGTAGTTTTTTTGTTAATGGAGTTGTCTCGAAAAGCTCTCTCTTAACATATCTGGCATCTCAGTACGCAACATGCCTAATAAGCAAAATAAAAGGATCCATTGATCAGTCTGGATCCTTTTGTTTTTTTCAATTGGGAGATGCCGTTTCTAAATGTTATGAGACAGCTCATACATAGTGGTATCAGTTTACTGATCAAGCAGATTTGTTCCCTGCAAGTTCTCTGACCTTTTCGATAGAGAGACCTGAACAAACTGCAATCTCCTCTAAAGAAAGCTTTCCAAGCTTTATCATTGATTTTGCATTTTCAATGCTGGCTTCCATCTTTCCTTCAATAAGACCTTCGTTTCTTATCTCTTCCCATATCTCACACATAGTTTTGACTCCTTCCTCAGATTCCTTGTAATGCCTGACTTTTTCAGACAATTCTTTATAGTTCATTTTATCTGCATCTGTGCTGTAGAAATCATTCATCAGCTTGCCCAGAGCAGAATCATCAGTTCTTATCGATCCGTTCACATATATTATATGCTCGCCGTCGTTGAATTGCACATTACCTTCGCGTATCACACGGTCAACGTGGTAGATCGGTTCAGCCATGCCGAGTACGTCGTTCTCTGTACCTCACTCCGAATACTCATCATATATCCCCGCAATCAGACAAACCGTCCCGGCCCCTTTTGCTATAATCGGAGCAGATACGCTTCAATAAAAAAGGAGGCCCCTCATGCGTCTAGGAACATCAAGTCCGCTGGCCCACGGTTCCGCTGAGGAATGGGCAAAGAATCAGGTGGCGCTCGGATGCCGCGCCGTTGTTTTCCCGCTGTCATCTGACGACTCGGAAGAGAAGATCAATGAATATGTAAATGCCGCGAAAGCGAACGGTCTCCTTATTGCCGAAGTCGGTATCTGGCGGAACGCGATGTCGCAGGATCCTGAAGAACGTAAAAAGCAGAGGGATTACTGTGTAAGGGAGCTTAAGCTGGCTGACAGGATCGGTGCAAGATGTGCCGTGAATGTCGCGGGTGCTGTCGGCAGCAGGTGGGACGGTCACTACAGGGAAAACTTCACGAAGGAGACGAGAAAGCAGATCGTGGAGATGGTCCGCGAGATTATCGACAGGGCGGAGATCACGAATACTTACTTCACTTTGGAGCCGATGCCCTGGATGGTGCCGACAGGTCCTGAGGATTATGTGAGACTGTTAGAGGAAGTGAACCGCGAGAGATTTGCCGTTCACATGGACATCATCAATATGACCAATTCGCTTGAGAGATATTATGAGGCGGAGGCTTTTGTTGACAGGTGCGCAGAGCTCCTCGGCAGCAGGATCCGCAGCTGTCACATCAAGGACGTTCATCTTAAAGAAGAATACACTTTCCAGCTTGAGGAATGCGCACCCGGGCAGGGCGAATTTCCGCTGCGTTACTACGTTCAGAAGATGACCGGCTTTGATCCCGACATGCCGGTGATCCTGGAACACCTGAATACTGATGAGGAATACATCCGTTACATGAACTACCTTAAGGAGGTGCTAAATGGCATACAGTAGAGTTTCTGACGCAAATGAGATAACTGCGCGTTACATGGACAGTATTTTGATCAAGGAGCGCCTGATCGATTCAACCGTTGCCGACACGAGCATCGAGCTCTTCGGTGAGAAGTTCGCAAGCCCCGTCATGACGCCTGCTTTCTCGCACCTCAAGCAGTTTAACGGCCGTGAGCTCACAGGCCTTGAGGAGTATTCCGTCGCAGCTAAAAACCTGAACATACTTAACTTCGTCGGAATGATGGAGAATGACATGTTCCGGCGCATTATCGATACGGGCGCAAAGACGGTCCGCATCGTTAAGCCTTACGCAGACAATGCGAAGGTAAGGGACCAGATGAAGTTCGCAGAAGATGCCGGAGCATTTGGCATCGGAATGGATATCGATCACATCTTCGGCAACGACGGCCTTGATGTCGTCATCGGCGAACAGATGGCTGTGCAGACTTCTGACATGATCCGTTCCTATATTGAATCCACCAAACTGCCCTTCGTAGTTAAGGGCGTGCTGAGTGAGAAAGAGGCTGTGAAGTGTGCCGATCTTGGCGCGAAGGCGATCATCGTCAGCCACCATCACGGAAGACTTCCGTACGCTGTTCCGCCCATGATGGTGCTTCCCGGCATTAAGAAAGCTCTCGAAGGAAAAGACGTGAAGATAATCGTTGACTGCGGTATCGGAAGCGGTGCGGATGTCTATAAGTGTCTTGCACTCGGTGCTGACGCGGCAGCCGTCGGAAGATCAATGCTGCCGTCCCTGGAAGAGGGCGGAACCGGAGGCGTTCAGAACTTTATAAAAGGCGTGAACGATGAACTGAGATACATCATGAGCTGCACGGGCTTTTCGAAGGTTGAAGACATCGATGACAGCTGCCTGGTAAAATAAGACGGCACATCATACACGCACCGCGAAACGGATCGTGAGAGGATCATATGCATTACAAAAACTTTAAGACTGCTGTTTATATTCCCGCGCTGATCGCGAAAACGCTTACCGCGGAAAAGCTTGAATCCGACTATGTTTTCATCGAGAAATACGTAGGGCTCGATAAAGTCTATCTTGAGACGCACCGCGATGACATCAATGTCTCCAAAGACCAGATCCTCATGATCAGGAACTTCCTTCAGAGCAGAGGCGTTGAAGTCGCCGGCGGTATAACAACGATCCTGCCAGATTTCGACGGGTGCGAAAAGGGTAAGAGAAGACTGTTCAATACCATCTGCTATACCGATCCGGCAATGCGCGAAAAGGTCAAGCAGATGTCGGAATACGCCGCCGGTTTTTTCGATGAGGTCATATTAGATGATTTCTACTTCACGAACTGCACATGCGAGAGCTGCATAAAGCAGAAAGGCAGCAGGGATTGGGTGACCTTCAGGAAAGATCTCATGAAGGATGTGTCCGAGAATCTTATCGTCGGGCCCGCGAAAGCTGTAAACCCCAATGTGAAGATGGTCGTCAAATACCCGAACTGGCGCGAGTCCTATCACTTTACCGGATATCTTCCAAAGGAGCAGCAGGATATCTTCGACGCGACATATATCGGTACGGAGACCAGGAGTCCCAAGTATGCTGACCAGCATCTCCCCGAGTATCTCAGTTATTCGCTTGTCAGATATATCGAGAATGCCTGGCCCGGCAGGAACGGCGGCGGTTGGTTCGACACATATCAGTGCTGGTCTGCCGACCGTTACCTTGAGCAGGCTTATCTTACGGCTTTCGCGAAAACAAAAGAACTCATGTTTTTCCAGTGGAGCGACCTTATAGACAATCACTTTGTCGGCGGCGCGGGCATACAGTTCAAAAAACTCGATGACATGCTTGACGGTACCGGCAGACCTGTCGGCATTCCCGTGTATATCCCATACGCCTCTTCAGGCGAGAACCATCTTGAGATGAGGCTCGGTATGATAGGCATTCAGGTCGAGACAACACCCGTTTTTCCGGAAGATAAGAAGCTTGTCCTGCTTACTGAGAGCGCTGCATCTGACGGTGCGATCGTTGATAAACTGAAGGCGTTTGTTACCGGAGGCGGCGATGCTGTCATCACATCAGGCTTTATGAGAGTGCTTCAGGACGAGCTTAAGAAAGAAGGCCTTACCGAAGCTTCGGTGACTGTACGCAAACTGTCAGTTGCGAGATATCAGATGACCAACGACCCGGCAGGTTATATTGATGATGTTATGCCTGTCATGTTCCCGGAGACTGTTCACGGAAATAATGCGTCATGGTCTTTGATCAACGGCGGCGACGGCGATTACCACACGCCCTTGCTTCTTCAGAGCGATTACGGTAAAGGCAGGATATTTATTCTCTCGATCCCGGATGATCCTTCAGATATTTACAGGATCCCGGTGCCTGTTGTTGATGAGTTCAAGCGTACTGTATGTCCTGATGTGTTTGCATCGGGTACGGATTTCTCGATGTTCACTTATGATGACGGCAGCATGATCTTATACCGCTATGTGAAAGGCGACATCAGGCCTGCGCGCGTAAGGATCTATACATCCGGTAATGCGGAGCATCTGACCGACGTTATTACCGGCGAGAAGATCGAGGCGTTCCCCTGCGTGTTCACTGAGAAATGGGAAAAGAAATACTACAAAGCTGCCGATGTCATCCTGACGCCCGGTGTATTCCGCAAGTTTAAGTGGGAATAAATCGTATTTGTTGAGTTGCCGGGTGTATTTATCCTTGAATCCCGGCGTTATTCCGGATATATGGTCACTTCAGGTTCCCAAAACAATTCTGGTTTTCGAGAAAAAAAGGAATTGAATTTGGAATTTAAGCCCTGAAATTCCAAATTCAATTCCAAATCAGCCCTATTATAGAATCGTTGTTGGAACTGCTACAAAAAGAGGATCCAATAGCGAGGAAGACAACCTTCTTACTTCATAACACCATGAATAATCAAAATAAAATGGGGATAAGTCCACCCATTATAAAAATGAAGGCTTTACAAATTCCACGCCGTTCTTGAGCAGCTCGTCGATGAAGATTTTGTAGTAACCGGGTACCATCGCTTCTGTCTCGTCGTGGGCGTGAAGAAGCAGCAGGTGATCACTTCCGTCTGCGAGCAGGGGAGCGCCGTTCGAAGGCGAGGGATCGTATATGCGCTTCATGACATCATCCAAAGCAAAGCCGCTGCCCGGGCGGATGTTGTATTCTGCAAAATCGAAAGTCCAGTAAGTATCGATGTCCTTGTAGTGGCCTTCTTCCTTCCAGAATGGGTAACCGAACTTCGTATCATTTACTTTGCTGAATCCATTTGCGGAAAGATATTCCTGCAGACGCGACTTGTTGCTGCCGCCCTTGTCGCCGTAGGGGAAACGGAAAGGTCTGTATTTACGCTCAACGCCGGCTTCATCATAGAAGCGGTTTAAGACTTCCTCGTTCTTCTCGATCTCCTTAACGCCTTCTTCAAAAGATATCTCTGAGAAGTGCGGATGCGAATAGCTGTGGTTGCCGATGATCATGCCGTGCTTCAGGGCATATCTCAGTTCAGCGGGTTTGCCCTCAGCCCACTCGCCGACCATGAACATTAACGGCGTGATGTTTTTCTCATTAAGATAGTCGACTATTGCGGGCGTGTTATAAGAAGAGACATCGTCTATCGTAAGTAAAGCTCTTATCATCTGATCACCTTTTTCAGTATTATTTACAGCAGGCTGCGTACCTTCCGGCCTTCAAAGATGCACGGATCTCCGGAGTATCTACAGCAGGCTTCGCGCCTTCCGGTTCTTCCGGCTGCAATAATCTCAGAAAGATCTACAGCAGGTCGCTTAATTTCTTGCTGTATAAGTAGTCGTGAACAATGCCGTCAAACTCTTTCCACATGGGAAGGGTATCGCATTTTTTCCTTCTCGGACAATCATAATCCTTATCAGCAAGACAGGCAACTGATGAAATGGTGCCTTCCATGAGCGTAAGTATCTCTCCGACGGTATATTTCTCGGGCTTTTTTACGAGCTTATAGCCGCCGCCTTTTCCGCTCGAGCCTTTGACGAGCCCGCCTTCGACCATTTTCTTTACGATGATCTCCAGATATTTCTTGGATATCTCCTGACGTTCGGCAATATCCTTGAGCGGAATGTAACTGCCGTTATCGTTCTGGGCAAGATCTATCATTACGCGCAGGCCGTATCTTCCTTTAGTAGAGATCATGTCTTATTACCCCATTTCGAAAATTATTACCTATTGTAACAGTAGGTTAATAGGTAAATCAAGACGGTATTTTCCTGCAAAGTCCTAGAAAAAACGGATAGGCTCAATAAACCTATTGACACGGTAGGAAATAGGATTTATCATAACGCTGAAAATTTCGAGAAAAGGGAGATAAAGACTTTGATCTACGCAGATAATGCCGCAACCACAAAGATGAGCGACGCGGCCATCCAAACACTTACAAGCCTTTTAGGCGAGACCTACGGCAATCCTTCCAGCCTTTATGAATTCGGCCAGAAGGCCAAGGAAGTCCTTGAGCAGGCAAGAAGGGACATTGCTGATGCCATCGGCGCACAGCCCAATGAGATCATCTTCACTTCCGGCGGAAGCGAAGCAGATAACCAGGCGATCCTCTCGGCTGCAAAGATGGGTGCGCTCAAAGGCAAGAAGCACATCATCTCGACAGCATTCGAGCATCACGCTGTCCTTCATACTCTTAATAAGCTCAAGAACGAAGGCTATGACATCACTTTACTGGACGTTCATGAGAACGGTCTGGTCACCGCACAGCAGGTAAAAGATGCGATCCGTGAGGATACTTGTCTTGTAACCGTCATGTATGCAAATAACGAGATCGGAACGATCCAGCCCATCCGTGAGATCGGCGAAATATGCAGAAGTAACAATGTTACATTCCATACAGATGCTGTGCAGGCAGTAGGTCACATCAAGGTTAACGTTGTTGATGACAACGTCGACATGCTCTCAGCTTCGGCTCACAAATTTCACGGTCCCAAGGGCGTCGGCTTCCTTTATGTAAAGAAAGGTATCAAGGTATTTAACCTCATCGAAGGCGGTGCGCAGGAGAGGGGCAGAAGAGCAGGTACGGAAAATGTTCCCGGTATCGCTTCCATGGCGACCGCGCTTAAGGAGTCCGTCGGTTCGCTCGATGCGTACAGCGCAAAACTTACTCCCATCAGGGACAGGATCATCAAGGGCCTTTATGAGATCCCTCATTCCGCTCTGAACGGTGATGCTGAGAACAGGGTTCCTTCCAATATCAATTTCTGTTTTGAAGGTATCGAGGGTGAATCCCTGCTGCTCCTTCTTGATGACAAGGGCATCGCAGCATCTTCGGGAAGTGCGTGCACATCAGGTTCATTGGATCCGAGCCACGTGCTCCTCGCAATTGGGAGGGTACACGATGTCGCACACGGATCTCTCCGTCTGAGTCTCGGTGAGGACATCACGGAAGAGGATGCTGATTACATCGTAAGATCAGTTAAGGAAGTTGTTGAATACTTGCGCGGTTTCTCACCTGTCTGGCGTGATCTCGTAGCCGGCAAGAGCAAGTTTATCTTATAAGGAGGCACATCATGGCTTTATATAGTGAAAAAGTAATGGATCATTTCAGAAATCCCAGAAACGTCGGTGTTCTTGAGGACGCAAACGGCATTGGTGAAGTCGGCAACGCAAAGTGCGGAGACATCATGAAGATGTATCTTAAGATCGAGGACGATATCGTCAAGGACGTTAAGTTCGAGACATTCGGCTGCGGCAGCGCCATCGCTTCAAGCTCAATGGCAACAGAGCTCATCAAGGGCAAGCCCGTATCCGAGGCAAGACAACTTACCAATAAGGCTGTGGCAGAAGCTCTTGACGGACTTCCGGATTACAAGATGCACTGCTCTGTACTTGCACAGGAAGCGATCGAATCAGCTCTTAAGGATTATGAGAGCAGACAGGAAAATAAATCAGAATAACCTATTGACATAGTAGGTAATTGGAATTATAATCTCACCCATATTCAGGAAACCATAGCAAAGGAGGCAGTAACAATGAAGTGTATGTGTTGTCGAATGTTGAATGCACGGGCAATAGACAGTTGCTGTCTTAATATGATCCGATGTTGACAGGATCGATTAAACTGTATGTTCTTCAAGCCCGGAGCCGTAAATAATGCCCCGGGCTTTTTATTTTCGATAAGACTGAAAGGAAAAAATAACATGAGCAATAAATCCGGACTTAAACTTAATTCTTTACTTATACACGGCGGCGTCGACGGAGACGAGACAACTGGCGCGGTAAACATACCGGTCTATCAGACTTCAACATATAAGCAGGACGGCCTTGGCAAGAACAGGGGTTGGGAATATTCAAGAACAGGCAACCCGACAAGAGCTGCACTGGAGAAGCTGATCGCAGACCTTGAGCAGGGCGAGTACGGTCTTGCGTTCGCATCAGGACTTGCAGCTATCAACACGGTCCTCTCATACTTCAAGAGCGGCGACAAGCTTGTTGTATCCGACAACATCTACGGCGGTACGTTCAGGATCCTCGATAATGTTTTCAAGAACTTCAATATCACATACAAGATCGTAGACACATCTGATCTTGAAGCAGTCGAAAATTCCATCGATGACGATGTAAAAGCAATCTACATCGAGACTCCCGCAAATCCGCTCCTCACTGTCACCGATATCGAAGCTGTCTCCAAGATCGCGAAAAAGCACGACAAGCTCGTTATCGTCGACAACACGTTCCTTACGCCTTATCTTCAGCGTCCTCTGACCTTAGGCGCTGATATCGTAATCCACAGCGGTACCAAGTATTTGGGCGGTCATTCCGACACGATCTCAGGTTTTGTCGTTGTAAAGGACAAGGCACTCGCTGACCGTCTTTACTATCTTCAGAACGCTATCGGAGGAGTGCTCGCACCCTGGGACAGCTTCCTCATCATCAGAGGCATCAAGACTCTCGGAGTCCGTATGGACAGACATGTTTCAAATGCGGAGAAGATCGCAAGATGGCTTAATGAGAGCGGATATGTCAGCAAGGTCTACTATCCCGGTCTTGAGTCAGATCCCGGTTATGAGATCCAGAAAAAGCAGGCTGACGGTGCCGGCGCAATGATCTCTTTTGTACTTGATGACAAGTACGATTATAAGAAGTTTTTCGAGTCACTTAATGTCATTACATTAGCCGAGAGCCTTGGCGGCGTAGAGTCTCTCGTATGCCATCCCGCTTCGATGACGCATGCCGCAATCCCCGCTGATATCAGAAAGGAAGTAGGCATCGTTGACGAACTGATAAGACTCTCCGTCGGTATCGAAGATGTAGATGATCTTATCGCAGATCTCAAGCAGGCTATCGAGAATTCAGCTAAGTGAAGAGGGTAATGACTTTATGAAAAACGTATATGAAGACATAAGAGGTATGATCGGCAACACTCCGATCCTTAAGCTTAACCATATGGGCGTCAAGCCCGGAGTAAATATCTACGCTAAACTTGAACTTATGAACCCTGCCGGAAGCGTCAAAGACCGTATCGGTGTCTACATGATCGATGATGCGAAAAGACGCGGAATTTTAAAAGAAGGCGGAACGATCGTTGATGCCACAGCCGGCAATACGGGGATCGGAATTGCTGTTGCAGCCCTCAATCAGGGCGTGCGCGTAATATTCACCGTTCCCGAGAAATTCTCCATCGAGAAGCAGCAGGTGATGCGCGCCCTCGGCGCGGAAATAGTACATACATCAAGAGAAGAAGGAATGCTCGGAGCAGAGAAGAAAGCCGAAGAACTGTTAAGTCAGATCGAAGGCGCTGTCTCATTAAGACAGTTCAGAAATCCTGCAAACCCTCTCGCGCATTATGAGACGACAGGACCTGAGATATACTCCCAGCTGGACGGCAGGATCGATTACTTTGTTGCAGGTGCAGGCAGCGGCGGAACTTATTCCGGAGTGGTCAAGTACCTGAAGGAGAAGAACCCTGATATCACAGGTGTTCTCGCAGATCCCTACGGTTCGACGATCGGCGGCGGTGAGCATTTCGATTACAACATAGAAGGAATAGGCAACGATTTCATCGCGGACACGATGGACATAACGCTTGTTGATAAGGTCATCAAGGTCACTGACGATGAAGCATTTGAGATGAGCAGACTGCTCGCGAAGAACGAAGGAATACTTGCAGGATCATCGTCGGGCGCGGCACTTGCGGCTTCGATGAAACTCTCGCAGGAGATAAGTTACGGCAACATCGTAACTGTCTTCCCGGACAGGGGCGACAGATATTTGAGCAAAGGATTATATGAGTAAATGAGTAATGTCTTTGAACTGACAAATGTATATAAGACATATAAGAACGACGGAAAGGAATTCACGGCGCTCAAGGACGTTAGTCTTGAAGTCCGTGAAGGGGAGATCTTCGGGATAATCGGCATGAGCGGCGCAGGTAAGTCCACTCTTGTAAGGACCCTTAACCGTCTAGAGGAAGTATCATCAGGAACAGTCAGTTTCTACGGAAAAGATCTTGCGCAGCTGAAGGCGCGCGAGCTGAGGGAAGTCCGTCATTCGATCTCCATGATCTTCCAGGGATTCAATCTCGTTAACCAGCGCACGGTGATCCAGAACGTCGAGCAGTCTTTGAAGATCATCGGAACGCCGCGCGCGGCCAGGCGTGAGAAAGCTAAGCAGATGCTCGAACTTGTAAGCCTCAGCGAAAAGGCAAACGAATATCCCGCACGTCTTTCAGGCGGCCAGAAACAAAGAGTCGCAATAGCAAGAGCTCTTGCAGTCGATCCCAAGGTCCTTTTGTGCGATGAGGCCACGAGTGCCCTCGATCCGAAGATCACGGGAGAGATACTGGACCTCCTTAAGAAGATAAACGAGGAACGCAAACTCACCATCGTGATCATCACTCACGAGATGAGCGTTGTGGAGAAGATCTGCGACCGCGTCGCGATCATAGACGACGGCAATCTCGCGGAGATCGGCGAGGTGAAGGAAGTCTTCTCGAATCCGAAGTCAAAAGCAGCAAAGAAACTTGTTTTCCCGAGCAATCCTTTCGATCCTTCAGGCGAAGACAGGAAGCTTGTGAGGATAGTTTTCGACGGCACACAGTCGAACGTGCCGTTTATCGCGAACCTTGTTGAAGAGACAGGACTTAAGGTAAACATCTTAAGCGCGAACACAAGAAGTGTGGGCGGCATCGGATACGGCCAGATGATCCTGGAACTTCCGGAAAAGGAAGATGAGAGCAGGACAGTGATCGAATTTTTCAGGAAGGGCGGACTTTCCGTATCGGAGGTGCAGCAGGCATGAGTGATTATATAAGAGACGCAATAGT
>Ga0247609_10004903_pt1 | contig 13236 bp, 8 predicted proteins | sample 172DNAGHGlowgp2_FD_193487 | JGI IMG/M metagenome (GOLD analysis project Ga0247609, IMG submission 193487) | Sheep rumen microbial communities from Palmerston North, Manawatu-Wanganui, New Zealand - 1728 DNA GHGlow gp2 | ecosystem: Host-associated > Mammals > Digestive system > Stomach > Rumen ...
AGTAACAGGTGTTGTCGGTGTGTACATACACTTTCTCCTGCACCTGAGCCACACCGCCCTGCTCCAGTGCCGTCCGTATATCCTCCAGGCTGCCGGCCTTTCCCTGAAGTGCCAGCAACATCAAAAACAATATAAAAGCGTTTCGTTTTAACATATATCCTTTTGACGCAATAAGAGTCGAAAAGTAAACCTGTCGCCCTTACAATTAACACATTTTAAAGCCGTTCTTTTTCACTTGTCCCAGAGCTATTTCTTCATGAGCATCGGCAACTCTATATCCGAATGATCGACCGCTGCTATCCGGTTTGATGATATCTGGCTCTTACTGAACCATTGTGCAACAATATAGCTTTTGTCCCCTGAAGAGTAAAGATAGACGGCGACAACGTATGAGTAATCCTCATAAAATATCGCATCACTTTGATTCGAAAGATAATAACCTGCTGAAGATGTCTTATAAGACAGTTCTGAGACAAGATATCTGCCTAATTCGCTAAAATCGGTCTCATCAGTGTCCAAAAGAACCGCAACATTATTTTGGCCCGTGCTGATAGAATAAATAATCAACGACTCGCGATACTTCCCTGCATAGATGAGCTGACTATTACTTGAAGAAAGCAAAGTATAACCATGAGATTTCATCGATGCAGCAGTCGTGCTGATTGAGAAGATTGAGTAAGAAGGGAGATAGAACAAGCGATAATCGGCATAGACTATCCCATATTGCTGTTTGTCTGTACTTTCCATGAGCGTCACTGAGGTCCAGTCCTTCGAGAAAAAAGCCAGATACTTCTCTGAGCTGTTGTCTGACAAACTATATCCTTCGTCCTGAATACGCTTCCTAATAGCCTCTTCCGATGTTTTAGATTTATTTACGGTCACAATAGCATAACGTAGCTTTTGGTTGTCGAAGGCATATAACGTTGCCGTCTCCAGATAGCGTCCTTCACAGAGCAATTCCGAATCCGACTCACTTAAAATAGTCTGATTGGCCACACCAGTTTTCACCTTGTCTTTCGAGTCTCGCCAAGAAATGTAAGGCGTAGCATAGATATCCTCTGCCAACGAGTTCTGCTCCACCTTCAACACGACAGACGAGTCCTTCAGCATCGGCGAAGCGACCACGACGGTAGCCGTCCTCATGCCCTCCGTCGACATATTCTCGTCGGCTTCGAGTGTTACAAAAGCCTTTCCTTTGCCGCTCTCTGCTGAGAGGTGTAGCCATTCTGCCTCTGTCGTCATCGTCCAATCCGTGTTCGAATCGATTGCCAACTGCTCAGTCAGCTTACCAAAAGCCTTCAGGCGAATCGTGCCTGGCTTGACCGACAGAGAAAGCGGACAACCGGCTTGAACGACCTGAATCTCTTTCGTAATGGTGCTGTCCTTGTCTAAGAAGACACGAAGCATCGCCTGCCGCGCCGTCACTTCCGAATTCGGATTAACATCTATCTGCAACACATAATCACCATTGCCTCGCGTCAGATGCGGAAACAGCCAGGGCTTAACGTCGTCTCCATATATGATACTTAGTCCCCAGGCGGAATTCGCCTTGATGTCCAGGTCGACACGCCCCACGCCAGCGTCAAGCTCTTTCGCATCTTTCAACGCTATTTCAAGCTTTAAGGGTGGCGTCGTCACTTCTTCATCCTTACTACACGACACAAAGTTCATACAACAAACAGCAAGCGCCAATGCCATGAACACACGCTGATAATAATAGTTTCTCTCTTTTCTCATTTTCTTCGTTTTTTATTAGTTTATTCCAAAATTCCTGATCATCGCATCTTCTATCATAAGACACCGCATCATGATGACTGCAAAAATACAAATTATTTCTTTAACCAAAGCATCTTCCGAAGAGAAATTGAAATAAAAGTTATTGCAATTCGTACTGAACTGCACTTTAGGTTGTCTCTTGCATGGAAGATAGGCAGCCTTGTCCCTGATGACAGAAAGAAGGAGGACACCCCCTCTGAAGCCCACCCTCATATTGGAGACATCCTATAAGGATGTCGGAAATATGAGGGGGTAAGGGGCTTCGCTGACGCCCCCTGTCAGGAAATGTTTTGCATTCATAGCATTGTCAAGGATTTCCAAGACATATTGTTTGCCACCTGAATCTATATTGTTTACTCACAGAAAATATAATTAATTCAGGTTATCCCTGTGAGCTTTAATGATTCCCCCCTACTAGGCCTAATATCCGACAAAAACGGTAATCGTAACCGCTTTTTGCAGAGCCAAGAAAATGGCTTTCAACTAAATTGCAGAAGAACCACCTATTTCAGTACCAGACAGAATCGGTGTGACTACCGACTGATGTTAAAGCCCAATTTCACAATCAGTTTCAACGTACCGATACTGGTGTTGCGGTCATAATCCTTTTCCTCTTCAGACAATTGGTCGTATGGCACGAGACAGGGATGAGTTTTTTTCTCTTCATCCCTCTGCTCTCCATACGTCCAGCCCTGCTCCAATCGTTTCTGCGCCCATGTCTCATGAACATTCTCTGCAATCTGCTCTACCAGCGCCTGCAATTCTTTGGGCAGTATCACGTCGCTGGTGTCTATCGGTTGGGGTATATATACTTGTTCTTTCATATTCTTTCTATCATTGCATTATATGGATGTTTATCATTTTTCAGGAGATTTCAGGCGGTTTTTGAAACGCGTTCGAGTCTCATCAACAATTTCCTTGAGCGGTGGGAAATCAATAATACGTGTCTCAAGCATATTTCTTGCCAAAGCAATATGCCTTCCATCAGGACTAAAGCATGAAGAGCTATATTGCCCAATGCTTTTAGAGAAGACACAAACACCTGAGCGCCAATCCCAAACCTTCACAAAAGTGTCATGTGAGGTGGTGACAAGATATTTACCATCAGGACTGAATGCAGATGAAAAAATCCATGAAGTGTGGCCTTGAAGTGTGCTAACACATTCTCCTGTTTCTATTTCCCAGATTTTGGCAATATTTCTTTCCACTGTCATATAATATTTTCCATCTGGAGAAAGATTCAAAAGAAAACCGAATGATGTTTCCTTAGGATGCCTCCAAGAACTCACACATTTATCTGCAGCCAAATCCCACACAGTTACCATACTATCAGCTGTTTCAAATATGATATGCTTATTATTAATATAATATGCATTCTGTACTTCTGCAGAAGATCTAACGACATGCATACATTTACCACTTGTAACGTCCCAACAACGTACCGTTTGGTCGTCTGACGAAGAAATCACATACTTTCCATCTTTACTGAACGATATATGTGTGATAAAATTTTCATGGCCTCTATATCTCTTCCATTCTCCGGTAGCAAGAGACATAATTCCGATAGACCTATCACTAAAGGCAGCAGCTATACAATCCCCCATAGGAGAAAAAGAAGCAACATTGACCGTATCTTTCTTTTCTAAAGTCTTAATCCTTTGCTTGGTATTGCTATCAAATAGGCAAATACTATCGACTGAAACCAACAAGAACTGTTTTCCGTCAGGACTATATGACACATAATGATAGCATCTGTTTTTGGTATCCTTCACAATTTCAACAGAGTCTCTCCCATTGTCAATATCCCAAATTCGAATAGTACAATCCGCAGAATTCGTTATCAGTTTGCTTCCATCCTTACTAAAGTTTGGGCCGCTAGAGGCAAAAGGATGCCCTTTTAAAATACCAATACAGGCACCATTATTAGCATCCCACAACATGACCTTCCCGCCCATTGATGTAGAAGCGAGGATTTTGCCATCAGGACTAAAGCATACGCCATTCACCCAGTCCTCATTGCTGCTTAAAGTATGCAGGCATTTACCTGTTTGAGCATCCCAAATCTTCAAATAGCCAGGCTGGTCGCCTGTTTGATAACCAAATGCAGTAGCAATCTTCGTTCTTTTAGCATCAACCGCCATATTGACAAGGACAGCCCTACCTTCTTCCTTCATCAACGGAACGGAATGTCCTGTAACAACATTTTGTTTCCTAAAATGATTTTCTTGTTCTATCACAATGTGATCATCGTCAAACCATATACAATTCCCGCCGCCTCTAATATTAAATTCCATCAAGCAACGATAGTCTTTAGCGTCCAAAATCTTAATAGAATCCTTAACAGACATCAATAATTTCTTTTTATTGGGACTATAATCTATTCCGTTCCCGTCAAATTCTTTTATGACCTTCTGTGTCTCAATATCCCATATCTTTATTTTCTCATCCATCGATGAAGAAATGATTGTCTTTCCATCAGGACAGAAAAACGCGGCCCATACCCAACCAGTATGACCTGTAAACGTCTTTTCGCACAACCCCGTCTTTGTATCCCAAATCTTAATCGTATTGTCATAGGAAGTTGAAATGATTTTATTCTCGTCTGGACTAAAACACGCCCATTCCGCAGCAGCGGTATGCCCTACAAGGACTGTAGACTCATGGGATGCTGCAGTTCTAAGCGCTTCCTCCACAGCCGGAGAGCATTCGCTCAGATTATCAGGAATCACATCAAGCAAAATCAAGCGGGCGCCATAGGAATCACCATTATTCATGGCCATCTGCGACTTCTTTACCGCATTAAGAATCTCATTTTCTTTTAATTTATTGTTAGCATTCACCATTTGATTGACATAGAGCCATAAGCAACCTAAAACACACAGGAACACAACAAGACTCATCACAGAAAGACGAATTTTCCGACGTTGCCGTCTTTTTCCCTTCTGTTCTTCCAGCGGTGCGCAGAATGAGTCGTGAATCAACTCAATGCGATAGTTTCCCCCATCGCTGGAGGTATTGGTACGCTGCAAGATGCGGCGCGAGCCTTCCATCAGCACAGCACCTTTCTTGACATAGCGCAGGAAGTCGCCCTCTGGGATAGAATTACGACGGCCAGTACTGTCCACCAAATGGTCTTCAATGTACGATTTCTCACGATTGGAGAAGCCACGGGTGGCCTCATTATAGAACTGTTCAAAGGGATTCCCTTTGATAAAACTGTCCACCAGCGCCTTGGTGATTAGGTCGGCTTTTGACGATTGGAAGTCGGAAAATATACGGCTGCACAATAACGAGATGATGTTAGTACTGATGGTTCCGTCGGCATTCTTCGACTTCTCAATAATGGCCTTCACCACTTCATCTTGCTCTTCGGACAGGAAAAGTCCTTTGCCTGGAATGAGAATGGCATCGCGAGCCCCCTGCTCGCTCAAGCTGCGCAACCGATAACGACAACGCTTCAGAGCGGGCACATAGCAGTTGTCAATACTATCTTCCAAACGATAGAGGTCGTCTTCTCGGATGGAAGCCACAAAGCGGAAATGATGCTCATAGCGATAGGCCTGACCATTAATGGTGCAGTTGTCAAGCGTATGGTCACGGTCGTTCAGGAAATCTAACTGACGGAGTAGTGCCTCGACCTCATCACGATGTGCGCGGAACACCTCTTCAAACTGATCCATCACGACAACAGGGGTGGTTGGCTCATCGCATCTGTCATAGAAACGATGACGGGCAAAGTAGTTCCACAGATAGTCTGGAGCCTGCTCGTCTTTCTGTTCAGCAATCACTTCAACGGTTTCTACCCTCCCAACGCTCCGCTCTATCGATTCTATAATCACAGACTGATAGCTCTTCGGATTGTCCTCATCTCGCATGCCAAGACGGATACTGAGAGGTGTGTACTGTTCTTCGCGCAGTTCGGGAAACACGCCAGCATTGAGCAACGAAGTCTTGCCGATGCCACTCTTACCATAAAGTGTCACAAACGTATTGCCCATGATGAGCTTCGCCACATCGTAGCTATCATCGTCGCGGCCACAGAATTTCAGTTTATATTCGGCCTTTTCCGGATCTTCATAAGAAGCGAGGCCAGCCCAAGGGTTTGGTTTATTCACGATCATTATAGTTTTTCATTGATTGAGTTGATGAGTTTATAGAATCCATCGGCATCCATCAGGTTTATACCCGACGGCTGCTGCGTGACGATGGCCTCATAGCCTTGATGATAGGCTGAGCGGAGGTCATAGCCGTTAATAGCCAGCGGGATGATGGTCTTGTCGCCAAACTGCTGAGCCATACGCCACTCCTTATTATAATAATGGTCAGTATCACCACATTTCAGGTCGTCAGCTATGTGGGGCGAAAGCAGCGTGATAACCACCTTTGCCGAACTGATGGCATCGGCGATCTCATTCTCGTAGTTATCGCCGCCATAGAGTCGGGCATTGTCGAGCCACACGTCATACTTCTTTTCGCAGAGTTGGAAGAACAGCTGACTGGCAGCCAGCGCATCTTTGCTGCTATAGGAGATGAACACTCCCCCACGACGGCGAATCTCCATGACCTGCTGACGGAAAGGAGCGTCGGCCGATTCTTCAATGAGGATATTGGTGATATTGGTAATGAACGACTTTGCATCACCAAGAACGCAAATATTTGTACGGTCAAGGAACTGCTTCAATTTGCAGTCGGCATCCTCCGTCGTGTTCAGGGCAAACGCCACTTCGCCCGTTCCATCGAACTTCTCGCTGTCTATATTGCCTGTAAGCACATACCAGAAGAAGCGGAAATACCAGTCATCATATTTGCAGCCCAAGGCCAGCAGACGTTTGCTGCGGATGAACTCCAGCAGTTCGTTGCTCGACTCCACATCCATACGCATCCATTTCTCTATCAGCAAGATGGCATCGGCATCGGTCTTCACATATTTTTTAGCCAGGTCTTCCTCATCCATTTTGCCAAAGACATAGATGAGTGTGGGCACATTGTAGCGGCGGTCTTTACGACAAGACTTACGGGCCTTCTGTAATTCATCGACCGTTTCCTTGTCATAGATATTCACCACACGAAGGTCATTTCCATAAATTCTACGCATGGCTGCTTCCAGAAAGCCATCGGTGGTCGTAGTAAGGACTGTGCTGAAGAGCCGCGTCTCAAGTAGTTTTCTCAACTGCGACGAGACGGCATCGGCACTGAACGTGATCTCCTCGGCCTCTACCAATTGTCGAACGGGATTGATTCGCTCGCTCTTGTCAAGGGCAATCTCGCTATAGTGCTCATACTGGATGTTAGAGGTTTCGTTTACCATCCTCAGAAAATACTGGTGAACGTCGCCCGTTGGCTCTATCTTGGTATCAAGAATTATCTCGTTACCAATGACCAAGGCATACTTGTCATTAAGCACATCCTTGATAAACTTCTTTGAATTGAATCGTCTGCTCATATCTTTTCTTGTATTACTGTCTACAATTATTACTAAATCATCACCATGCTTTTATTCCAAAAGAAATTGTTGCTGTTCGCCTGGAGTAAGCTCACGATTTTGGAATCGCTCATAGGTTTCGTCAATGAGTTGACACAAAGGAGGAAATTCCCAAAAGCGAACAGTCTGGTCATCTCCCACCGAAACCAACTGCTGTCCATTGGGGCTAAAGCGAACAGAATAAGCCTCACGGGTATGTCCGGCAAAGTTTGCCACCTGTTGTCCTGTTTCAACATTCCACGCCCTTATCATCATATCCCAAGAGGAAGATGCCAGATGCTTTCCGTCGGGACTGAAACTCAAATGGAACACAGGGCCAGAATGGCCTTTCAATTGCTTGACAAGCTTTCCATTCTCCGCATCTCTTAGCCAAATGATGTTGTCGTATGATGCACAGGCTATCAGCTTTCCATCAGGACTATAACATACCTCAGCACAGTCAGACCCGTCGTTGATAGTAAACACTTCTTGATGAGATGATATTTCATGAACCATTAAGCCTTGAGAAGATACAGAAGCGATGAAACGGTCGTTGGGCGAAAAATCGATTTGTACAATTGAAGATTGAGATCCTTGAAGCACATGCAACTGTTTTCCTGTATTCATATCCCAGATTCTGATACATTTGTCTTCGCCTGCGGTGGCAATATATTTCTGGTCATGACTTAACTTCATTGCAAAGACGGAACCTTCATTTTCATTCAAACTGCCTATGTTTTGCCAGTTTTCAGTATCCCAAGCCTTCACAACATTATCATAGCCTGAACTTAAAAGGAACTTACCATCATAGCTATACATCAATCTGACCACGCTCTTATCATGTGCATTGAAGCATACGATTTCCTGCTTGTTTGCCAAATCCCAGATGGTAATACTTCCATCTGCATTTGCTACAGCCACTTGTTTGCCATCGGGACTATAATCGGCCATGTAATGATCTTTTCCATCACAAATGATTGCACTTTGTTCACCATCAGAACGAAGCTCCCAGATTCTGGTAGTCATATCTAAACAGCTATATGCCACTTTCTCGCCATCAGGACTAAACGCAACGCCTGTTGAAATACCAAGGGTATTGATAGTCTGATCTACCGTCAAATCACGTGCATTCAGAATCATGATACCATTCAATGCCCCCGAAACCGCAATCCTTTTTCCATCTGGACTATAAGCGATACGATAAATCAGATATTGAGATTCAAATGATTTCAATAATATGCCAGTGTGAGCATCCCAAAGAGAAATACCTTCTGAATAATCTATCAAAGCAATATACTTTTCGTCGGGACTGAGAACGGCACTGATAAAAACCTTATCCGCTGAAGGAGCGATTGTCTTGAGCAGTTGGCCATTCCTAGCATTCCATATTCTTATAGAGCCATCATCTGAGGCAGAGATAATCTTGCTACCATCATGGCTATACTCTGCATAATCAATGGTTCCCTGATGACCTATTAACTCTGTTTTCTCATTATTGGAAAGATTAATGATTTGCAACGTCTCACTACCAGCATAAAACAGTTGCATACCATCATGAGAAAAACCGACTGCATTGACTTGGGGATCAGGAACATTCAATACGTCTAACACGTCACCAGTTTTAGTATCCCAAATACGAATGGTATAAACACAACCGGCCGAAGCGATTTTTCCACCATCGGGGCTGAATGAGACACAAGCAACTTTATCATGATGCCCCAAAAAGGTGAATAGTTGCTTACCACTCAAAGCATCCCAAATGATAATGCTACTATCGTTTGAACAGGTAGCCAATTGCTTTCCATCGGGACTAAATGCGACATTCACCACACGGTCTTTATGCCCACGAAGAATGGCTGTCTCATGAAGACATGCCCTTCTCAGCACCTGCTCAGCATTTGTATAAAGGAACAGTTCGTTGCTGTTAGCATGTGAAAGAATTGTATGACACAACAGAGTTCTGGCTAAATAAGAATCACCGGCATCAATTTGCAGGTTTGCTTTCTCCACCCGAATAATGGCAAGTCCTTTTTCTAATATTTTATTTGTATTATTGATAGACAGGACATAGGAGAAAGCAGCAATGAATACAACAACTGCTAACACGATGGATGAAGCCGAAAGAATCATACGACGACGGTTGCGACGCTGTTTGATACCCTCCAGTGGCGCACAGAACGAGTCGTGAATCAACTCGATGCGATAGTTACCTCCATCACTCGAGGTATTGGTGCGCTGCAAGATACGGCGGGAACCATCCATCAATACAGCACCACGCTTCACGTAACGAAGAAAGTCGCCCTCAGGAATAGAATTGCGACGGCCAGTACTATCCACCAAATGGTCCTCGATATAACTCTTCTCGCGATTGGAGAAACCACGGATAGCCTCGTTGTAGAACTGCTCAAAGGGATTGCCCTTGATAAAACTCTCGACCAGCGACTTGGTGATATGCTCAGCCTTGGACTGCTGGAAATCAACAAAAATGCGGCTGCACAGCAGCGAGATGATATTTGTACTGATGCTGCCATCGGCATTCTTCGACTTCTCGATAATGGCCTTCACTACCTCATCCTTTTCCTCGGGCAGGAAGAGACCCTTGCCTGGAATCAGAATGGCATCACGGGCTCCCTGCTCGCTCAAGCTGCGCAAACGGTAACGGCAACGCTTCAAGGCTGGCACCAGACAGTTGTCGATACTATCTTCCAAACGGTAAAGGTCGTCTTCGCGTATCGAAACCACGAAACGGAAGTTGTGCTCATAGCGGTAGCTCTCGCCATCGAGGGTACAGTTGTCGAGCCTATGGTCGCGGTCGTTCAGATAATCCAACTGCCGCAACAACATCTCAGCCTCATCACGATGGCAACGGAAAATCTCCTCAAACTGATCCATCACCACAACGGGCGTAGTGGGTTCATCATACTGGTCAAAGAAACGGCGACGCGCAAAGTAGTTCCACAAATAGTCAGCTGCCTGCTCGTCTTTCTGCTCAGCAATCACATCGATAACCTCCACTCGCTTGACATTACGTTCAACAGCCTCAACAATCATGCTCTGATAGCTCTGAGGATGCACCTCATCGCGCACACCAAGACGGAGGCTCAGCGGTGTGTATTGTTCCTCACGCAGTTCAGGAAACACGCCGGCATTGAGCAAAGAAGTCTTACCGATACCACTCTTACCATAGAGTGTCACAAAGATATTGCCCATAATGAGCTTCGCCACATCATAGCTATCATCGTCGCGACCGCAAAACTTCAGTTGATGCTCGGCCTTAGCAGGGTCCTCATAGGAGGCAAGACCGGCCCAGGGGTTCGCTTGGGAGGGAGCGATTTGTCCTGTCTGAGGTGATTGTTTGTTACTCATATATCCTTCGTCTATTAAGAGTGTTCGTTAATATGGAATGAACGGTCCACAACTTCGTAGTCGTAGCCCTGAATTTCTTCTGTCAAATCTTCCCATGCCACTAGACAGGGATGCTCGGAAGAAGCATCGCTCTTCTGCTGTCCCCAGACATAGCCTAACATCTCGTGGGATGCATTCCAACGGAGGTGTTCCATTTGGGCCAGCGTAGTTCTGAGGGTATCGTTGAGTTGAGCTTCTTCGTCACCTGATGCCTTTTGAGCCACATAGAGTTTGGTATGACGGTGGAAAGCGTTCTCCATTTCTTGTTCTTCCTTTCTTCGAATAGACATCACCTGTGCATAATTCGGATAGCCGTTGGCACCGACAGTCAATTCTTTGGAACGACGTATTCGCCAAGCGTAATCGGGAACATAAACAGAGCAGTACTTTCCTGACTGTTTCTGCTCTTCATCCAGTTTTTCAAAATCTTTGTCTTGAAGCATCGATACGCCGTAGTAAGAATTATAGTACAACCAAGCCTCACGGCGAATCTGGTCACAAACAATAGCTGAATAGGAATAAATATCCTTTGGTTTGCCAAATAGCTGGATAACATCCATACCTACCAATCCATTGTAATATCGTGTAGTTTCCTCTTCGTAAGGGAGCTGTTCCGATAAGTAGGAGCGAACAAGAATCCTAAAATTGTTCAACTTCTTCTTTTTCCGCATAGCATATTCAAGGAGCCACACAGCCAAAGCAATGTTCTCCTGGTCTTTACCTAAGGCTATCACCACATAATTCAACGTATCCAACACGGAATCCAACAGGTTGATGAAACCCTGCTCTTGATAGCCGAAAGGATGTAAGTTGACAAATGCAGGCAAGTCACTGTCGAGTGCTATCAGTGGCAACACCTCGCCAGTCTTTGGATTATTCATACGCAGGTGAGTGCCCATATAGGAAGGGGCTATTGTCTGCATATTAGCATCGACCACATGACAGGAGAAAGGAGAGCGACGAACACCCAGAATCTTGTCATGGTTCACAAAAGCGCCATACTCATAAAGGAAACGTACAGCATGTTGCCCCGTTTCGCCAAAGCCAATCACCAAAGCATTAAATGCCGACATAGTGGTGCCATCAGGTTTTATATCTACGAAACTGACAGGCTGCAAGTGAATATTCTCACGTGTTTTCAACAGTTCAACGGAAACACTTGAAGGATCAACGAGTCGCACTTCTAAGGAGTTCTGATAAGCGAAATGCTCTATCTCAAAATTTATGCTATTGTGCATTGCCTTGCAATACAACACTACTTTTACGCCATTGGCTGCGGCCTTTTGTATGATGACATCCTGCGACATCACCGCTACCGAATCTATATTGACTCGCTCATCGCCAGAAAGGAAAAACAAATGGAGTTCAGCTTTCTTTCCAATCTTTGCCAATCTACGTATTTTTCTACCTATACTATCCAGCCCAGCCTCATCTAATACATTAGTAGATCCTTGTAGACTGTTAATACTGTAGTCAGCAAGTGCCAAACGCGCATCCAACTCACTAACTTTCTTGAAAACTTCACGTTTATAAGTAAGCAACGATAACAGATGATTCCATTCCTCTTGTCCATCCTCCTCATCACCCATCGCCTTCTCCACAAAAATCCGAATACTTTTGCTATCGTTTTCACGAATGCTCCAAGCCAACTGCCCAGTGTTGTCATCCAGTCCGAAGAACACATACAAATGCGATCTGTTTCGAGTCACCTGAGAACAATGAACCAGTTTGTAATAGGCCCATACCCTGGTCCATACCAGACTGATAAACAATGCTACCGTACATAGAAAAGAGAGCAGACAAATAGTTGTTATAGCACCTTTCAGATAGATATGCTCTTTGATTAGGTTTAATATATCACTATCAATATTAAGCATAAAGAGGTTGAGCGACGCAATGGCAGAGCGCATCAACAACTCGGTATTATCAAAGTGGTGCCCTTCCGGAAAGCACTGGAAGGCTCGAATATGCAGAATCCAGCCTATAGTCCACAGCAGCACCATAGCAGAGCAAAGCGACAGAACGCCCTGACTTCTTTTTCGGTGTTTCGGTGTCCACAGCAACCACTTCAAAAACTGATTAGCGAACACGCCAAAAGCCACAAGCAGGACAACGAACACAACCTGAGCGGCAGGTGCGAACAAAATGACCAGGCAAAAGGCAATAATCCCTATGACATTTAATATTAGCTTCATCTGTTCTTATTATTTACTTCATTTGTGAACAACAGTTGATAAAGATCAGACTCTTTCTTTGCATAATCGGGGACAAGAAAGACAATCTTGTCCCACATCTTACGTGCCCCTTCCTTATCACCACTCATATAGAGGATTTCACCTTTACTATCGTAATAATCTGGATTATCTAAATAGCTTCTTCATTTTTCTCCTGATAAGCGAAAGAATAGGCAAGTTGATTGTATAACTCAAGAATAGTATTCATAAAAGACGGCTGCAGGCATACTGTAGTGTTCCAGTTTGCGCTGCACACGCTTGCCCCACTCCGTGTCCTTGGAGTTATAGCTGATGAACGCGAAATATTTGAATTGTTGTTCTGTCATTTTCTTTTGTGAGTTAATTCAACATTTTAGTGAT